>Ga0136601_1000580_pt1 | contig 15100 bp, 10 predicted proteins | sample AntRauMFilla2699_FD_181020 | JGI IMG/M metagenome (GOLD analysis project Ga0136601, IMG submission 181020) | Saline lake microbial communities from Rauer Islands, Antarctica - Metagenome Filla 2 #699 | ecosystem: Environmental > Aquatic > Non-marine Saline and Alkaline > Saline | place... | reverse complement strand
TTTCGCTGGCTAGTGAGTTGTCGTTTGTAGGTTCAGGGTTGGCATCCGCGTTGATTGGGACAGCAGTAGCAGAAGTTTTGACCGGCTCTGGCTGATCGAGTGGTGCCAAGAAATCAAGCACGTCAGCTGTAATACTCATTGCCGTCGGACGCTCAATCCCAAGTCGTTCTACTAGTAGTTCGGGCAACTTTTCTTGCGGTACGAGACCAAGGATGATGTCACCGACAGCCACGAAGAATAAATCTTTTTTATTTAAGATATTGTGTTTTTTGGCTATTTCGTGTAATAACACCCCGGACTCATGCGTGTCGTAAAGTTCTTTTTGTCTTTCATTAGCTTGCTCAAATGCCACTTCTTGTTGTTGGGGAGTTATTTTCATACAATTAACTTCTGTTTTCAAAAATATCTAGACGTGCAGCCTCTGAACTATTACCGTTTTGCCAATTTTGCCACATAGTGATTTCTCGTGGAGACGATTCACTTGAAGCTAGATAATCTCTCAATGTACTTTCAATTAGACCGAGCTCACTCTCAGTAACACCATTACGCATCCGTTGTTGAAGAGCGCTAGGGGTTATGTACTGAGCCATATCACTCTGTTGATAGATCTCGACGGGTAGTTGACCAGCACTCTGTGCACTTCCTTGGAATAACCTCTCCCGACGTGTTTCGAGTACTCCTCCACGTTGATTATTAGCAGTATTTATGAGACTTCCAGCTCTACCTGAGCTTATTGTGCCTGGTCTACCTGTTGCAAGTGTCTGCATACCCGCTGTCCGGGCATTTCGGACGTTAGTCATTTGTGATGCGGTAAGACGTCCTGAATTTTGTAGATCCTCTAGTTGCTTTTGTGTTAAGTTACTTGCAACCCGTTCATTGGTCAGAATAGTATCAACATCAAGACCTTGCAAGCGATCAATTGGCATTCGTTGTACAGTCTGAGCCAGTTGATCAAGTGCTGTGTTCAGTTCCTCGGCAGAAGCATTTGTACTATCCAATGTCTCAGTAATAGTATCAAATGTACCAGTGTCGCGTGCTTGAGAGATTCCTCGAGCTTCATCATTAGTGTATATACCGGATTCTCGCAATGCCTTCATGTGACCGTCAGTGAGATGTTGTGCAAACTCAGGACTCTCAAGTAATTCTTGATCAAGATTAAGCACTTCTTCATCACTCATGCGCCGAACTTGGTTGTAAATGGCGTTCATAGCGTCTTGTCGAGCTGTACGCTGCGTTGCGTCATCAATATCTGAGTTTGCCCTTGCAATATCTATTTGTTCGTTGACTGTGTCAGAATTTCCTAGTTGCTGCTGAGTGTTATTGATAGAGTTTTGTCTATCACGAACAACTTTCTTTTGTTCAGAAGCAGTTCTAGATCCAGCAATACTTGCTCGTCCTCCAGCGGCTAGTGTTGCATCCATACCAGCTGCCACATTTCTGCCTATAGCAGAGTTTCCTAAACCGGCATTGAGTCTACGATACGCTCTGGAGTTTGCGACACTGTCACTAGCTTTACTGGTACCGTACGCAGCATAGCCAGCAGTATTACGAGCGCCAAATCTCCCTACCCCAAGAGCGCCATTTTTTAAGCCACGCTGTCCGCGGCGGACAATGTTGCTTCCTACGCTCATTACCCCACCAGCTCCATCGGCACTCATTTTGCCAGCTACTATTACGGCAGCTAGCATAAAGGCAGCTGAAAGCACGAATGGTCCAAGTACCTCTACGAGATTGTCACTGTTATTAGTAACCGCGCTCAAAAGCCCTCCTTCACCGGCCTCAACTCGACTTGATCCTCCTTCACCAAACATGTTTTGTAGAATGGTACCTGCAAAGAATAATAAAACAACGTAAACTGGAGCATAAAAAGCTCTACCTAAAAACCCTTTCCAATATTTACTGGTCCACCCCTGCATACCAGGGAACACCCATCCAAGGAACATAAATGGTGAGAGCACCATGAATATCGATAGGGCTACAAACCGAATGATCAGCATTACCCCACCAGCTGCAAACACAAAGGCTGCGATGAGATAGTAGATTGCGCTACCAAAGATAAATGCCCAAGGTTCGGCGTCCCCATTTTGAATATTAGAGGGTACTTGTAGGGTTTCTGAAATTCCTAGGTGTGCAAAGAAGGTGTTTGCAATACTTACCTGTGATGCGTCTGCTATGGGAGCACCATCTTCGGTCATGATCGGGAAGCCAGCTAGGGCTACTTCACTTGCCAGTCGATTACTAAAATCAACGACAAACTTACTGATAAATAAACTAAAGTTTACCAGTAGCGCTGCCATGATTAGCGACACAAGAGTTTGTTTAGCTCGTGAATTGCCACTATCGAGGATCATCTGGAAACCAATCCAGATAAAGCCAAAGATAAAGAGGATGTTGAAGAAATCTCGTACGAGACTCCAAAGGTCATTTACTGCTTCTCCAACACCACTGGTGTTAAACTCTAATCCAAAGTTTATGACAAAGTTATTAACTGCAAAATCTAAAAGATGTCCCCCTGCCCACACTAACCAACCAAAAAAGTTTACAACAAATAGGTATAAAAACTTTTTGAGCGGAGAGTCAGCAAAGACCTCGGTCGTAGCGCTATTGTTTGATCCACTAGCACCAGCTGCTGCACCATTTCCCGCGCCTCCGGCTGTTTGTGCCGTTACTGTGTTACCGGCTGCGTCAGTGCCAGTTACTTCTTGTTGGAATTGAGGAGGTAGTAAGTCTGCACCGGAGAAAATTGATAGGTCTTCTCTTGGAAAGATCTCATTATTACCAATTGGATTTTGTGCCGGAGAGGTGGGGTCAAGGGTATCAACGTCTTCTGCTTGTATTACTGCTGCTGGTGCCAATACAAGTAAACCAACCAGCACCACAAAAACCACGTTGGTGCTCCAGGTAGTTGTTGTGAGGCGGGTAAACATGAGTGGGTGTTGTGACTAAGGTTGTGAAGTTATGGTAATACCTAGGTCGGCTGCTAGATCAATCCATTGTTGATCGGTTGGATCTACAGTGGAGGTTGATTCGATGTCTGTTAATAGGTCGGCTAGGCTAGTAGTTCTAGCTGGTGTTGGTTGGTCGATTTCGAGTTGCGTCACCAGAGCTGAATAGTCGTTACGATCTCTCAGAAGCTCCGCTTCTGTGGTTGTTCTAAGTCCAGTATACGTAATAAGTATCTCTACTTGGCGCTCAGCTGATGCATCAGGGTACTCAAGCGTTAGGTCAATTAAAGTTTGCAAGCTGTTGTTAGACTCGGCTAGTTTTCTATCAATGTCCACCACTGCTGCGAGCGCTTGCTGTCGATCACTCGCAGGAATTGTTACATTGTTACTTGCTACTACAAAGCTTCCTCGGTAAGTAGTAAGCATATCTCGATATTCAATCTCCAGTTCGATTGCGTCTGTGAGGGTGTCTAGTGCAGTACCTCCGGTACCTCCATCAAGGATTTGTCCATCTGATTCAGCTACTAGCTGATCAAGGTATGAACCGTCATATCCACTATATGAGTAGCCAGTACCACCAGATAGTCCTAGTAGTCCAGCCACACCGGTCAAAGCCTGATTAGCTAGTTGTCCAAGTAGCGCCGATATAAGTTCATTGATTTCGTCAGCTTGGATAAGTGAATCTTGCCCGGCCCCAAGTGCCTTGTTTAGTTGGTCAGCGATCACGCGTCCTGGCTTGGTGATAGAACATTGCTGACCAGCACTGTCTCCCCCGACTGATTCACAGATCTTTTGTGAGAGGAACCCATCTCCCCAATTTACCTGGGTAAGTTCTTGACCTTGAGCGTTGATCAGACGAGCTCGGGCAGTTACCTCGGCGTTAAGGGTGGCTCCATATGGAGTGTAAGTCTGTGGAGTAGAGGTGATTTGTAGCCAGTCAGATAGACCGTTTCCTGGATCAATTCCAGAAATGAAACCTTCGATGTTATCAATAACCCCTGTGAGGGTACAGGTGGGTGCTGACTGCCCGGTTGCTCGCCCCTGGGCGTACTGCATTGCAACTGAGACTTGTACGTCTAGCCTAAACGGTGAACAGATAAAGGATCCAATGTCTCCAAGCTCATTCTGAATAAAATTCCCAATCTCTTCATCGGCAATATTAAGTAGGAAGCCTTTGAGGTCAGTTACAAAGGCAGGACTTCCTTGGAACCCAGAGTTAACCCAGTTGATAAGGCTACGAACCATACCTGACACAATGCGCTTGGCGATCGCCCACCCGAGCCCATCTAGTACGTTCTCCTTGATCCAGTTGCTACTGACTGCCCCTGCAGTGACAGTGTTGATGGCGTTTCCTGCAACTGCGGTAGCGTTTTGAATACCTTGCCCGATTGAGGTTGAAATACCTCCCAAACCACCAGCCTCTGCTTGCGGTACCTGACTGCTTGGTAATTGCGGCACATAGGTCATGGCAAATCCTACCACCACAAATAGCATCGCCACTAAACCTTTTTTGAGTACGTTAAAAAATGAATCCATACAATTATGACTTATATTCAGGGCTAAAAACAACGAATAATAACGCTGGATCACTTGGCTTTACGAGTGATGCATACGGAACGAGCGCTTGGTACATGTTTTCAAGCGCGAACCCAAGGCCGGCTGCATCGTCTTCGTAGCGCTTGATACGCATCAGAGCAAAGGCTGGGTCGTCATTTGCGAGCGTCATGGCTTCGATGTCTTTGTGAATTGCGTGGTAGGTGTTGATCAAGTCTAGATGTTCTTTGACCAAAAAAGCCGGTACAGGAATGTTGAGGGTCGTATCTCGCATTTGTTGGTAGGTATCTGCTAGGGCTTCAAGTTCACCCAACCGATTTGAATTTTCGTTGGTTACGATGTCGTACAAAATAAACAGTTCACCTTCGGTAATTTCAGCTTTGTTGTTATTGGTAATAGCTAAAGCCAAGGTGTTGGCGTAGGTGAGAATATCTTCATCGTCCCACTCTCGTATGATAGAAATATCAGGTGTATCGTAGAGTTCATGGGCAGTTTGTTCTGCTAGTACATCAACCGTATTCTCGATCACCTCTTCTTGGCTGCGTCCAAATGGCCCATATGTCTTGGCTCGTAAGTAGTTTTCGACAAAATTAACCCCCATTTGCCCGGTGAGTGTGTCTGGTGGTTCGTACGGCTCCTCTGTTTGTGGTAGTACGATCGGTTCGTTGGTAACAAAGGTGTCACGCCAGTCCTCGATCCCGTTTTGATCATTGTCGGTCACTGTAATGGCGACTCGGGGAGTTGTTTCAACCGCTACTACTGAAGCTGGTTGACTAGAAGCAAACCGGACACTACCAAAATTGCTGAGCGTATACGCCCCAGCCACCAACGCGCACCCGATGATACTCGCTCCAATTATTCGAGGGTTAGATATCCCTTTCATATGCTTCACAGTATAGCAGTAGTTGCACCGCTACTCGGGAGCTTATGAGACTTTTTACCTTGATCTGTGGACAATCTGAGGGTTTTATTTGCTCAGATTGGTTATTAGGGTAAGAAATTGCTCGATCGAGAGGTCCTCAGCTCGGACGGTAGGAGTAATGTTCATAGAGGATAATTGTGCCAGCACGGCTTCTTTGTTGTAGAGTGATCGCAGGTTTCCGGCTATTTGTTTTCTTTTTTGACCAAAGGCAGCGTGTAAGGCGTTAAAAAAATGCTCGGCTGAGATGGATTGTAGTCTGGTCTTATTTATATTATGAATCGCTATAATGGCGGAGTCGACTGCTGGTGGTGGGGTAAAATGACCACGCTTGACCGTACATATATATGTCGGGTCGCCAAAAATTTTGACTGACATAGAAAGAATTGATTCTTTCTCTTCTCGTGCAATCCGCTCCGCCACTTCTTTTTGGACGAGAAATACTAGATCAGTCGGCTGAATATCTGACTCGAGACACTGCCGGAACAGTAGGCCAGAAATGTAGTACGGGATGTTCGCAACAATTTTAAATTGCTGATCGAGCAAGCCAAATATAGCCATGTCGAGTGTGCGAGCATCGTGATGGAAAATTGTAAGCTGGCCAGAGGCGACCTCCAAGGCGAACGTTTCTTGAATCGACGCAATGGCTCGCGCGTCCGCTTCGACCGCCACCACCTTGGCTCCACGCGATAGAATTTCACGCGTGAGCACCCCGGTACCTGGGCCAATCTCAAGCACCACATCGCTAGCAACTATATTGCCAGCATCACACATTTTTTTTGGGACATAATCACTATTGAGAAAATGTTGCCCGAGGGATTTTTTGTGTTGAAATTTTTCTTTCACGATTATAGGTTACGCTGAAAGATTGTTTAGTCAAATTATGAATTGAATGTATCAGTACTTGTGTAAGCTGGGCCAAACAAAAATATTAATCCAAATACACCGTCGTCTCATACCCACTACCATTTCCTCCTTCCCCAAATCCTCCTGGCTCAGCGGCTTCGACATATTCCTTGCTGATGTCATTTATAAAAGATGACGGGAGGTTCACTTTTTGTTGTCCAAAAATTGTGCGCATGTGCGCATAGGTGAGAAAGAGTTTTTTCTCGGCTCGGGTCAAAGCAACATAAAACAATCGACGCTCTTCCTCGTTGTCAGTTTTTCCATCATCGATTCGTTCGTGAGGAAACAGTCCTTCTTCGAGTCCGCTGATAAACACGTACGCAAATTCCAAACCTTTTGCGGCGTGGATTGTCATCAGTCGAACGGCGTCGAGCTCTTCTTTGTTTTTGATTTCATCCTGGTCGCTTTGCAGCGCTGCTGTCTCGAGCAACATCTCGACCGCCTCAAATGGATCGACAGTATCAAACCGGCTGGCGAGCGTGACGAGCTCGCGTAAGTTTTCGATTCGCTCCATCGCTTCTTCTGTCCCCTCTTCTATAAAAGCGTCTTCCATACCGGAACGCTTCATGATGAACTTGAGGGTGTCGGATAATTTTTTCTCGGCCGCGGCTTTGGCGATGTCCATCATGATGTCATCAAACTTTTTAACCTTAGCAGTCGCTCCAGCGTTGAGACTCGCTCGATCACCGGCGACTACTTTGAGCATAGTGACTTTTCCAATCCCGCGGGCCGGCGTGTTGATCACGCGGGTGAGATCGGCGTTACTGCCGGGATTAAGGGCGAGCCGCAAGTACGACAAGGTGTCTTTCACTTCACGCCGTTCAAAAAATTTTGTACCAAGTAATTGGTACGGCACTTCAAAATTGAGGAACGCTTCCTCGAGAGCTCTTGATTGAAAGTTGGTTCGATACAGCACTGCGATGCTGCTGGGGTCGGTTCCTTCTCTGATCAACTCTTGAGATTTAAGTGCGATGTATTCCGCCTCATCATACCCGGTCATCCCAGCGTAGAGTGTAATTTTGTCTCCCTCGTGATTATTGGTGAAGACATTTTTATCAACCCGGTTTTTATTTTTCTTGATGATGTCGTTACTCGCGGCGATGATGGTTTGGGTGCTGCGGTAGTTTTCTTCGAGCAAAATAGTAGTTGAGTTTGGGAAGTGGTTTTCAAATTGCAACACATTTTTAATGTCAGCCCCGCGCCAGCTGTAGATGTTTTGGTCGATGTCACCAACGACACATATATTGTGTGTGTCCCCAGCGAGTAACTCGGCTATTCTAAATTGCACTTTGTTGGTGTCTTGATACTCATCAACGTGAATGTATTGATACCGTGCCTGTAGGGTTTCACGCACAGTTTTGTTATCTTCCAGCATTCGCAAAAGTTTACCCAAGAGGTCATCAAAATCGAGTGACTGTTCTTTGTGCAAGATGTCTTCGTATTTATCCCAGACGGTCGCTACCACCTCTTCGAGAAACGATCCGGCCGCGTCACTGTATGCCAGCCTAGTCATCGCGTCACCCTTGGCACGCGAAATCATCGAGAGGATTTTTCGGGGTTCAAATTCTTTGGGGTTGTAGCCGGCTTGCTCGATTGCTTGTTTCACGGCTTTTTGACTATCGCTCCGATCATAGATGGTGAAGTGTCGCCGCAGTCCAACTGCTTCGTGAAACTCCCGCAGTAGTCGGACGCCAAGTGCGTGAAAAGTTGTAACCACTGGTTGGCTGTCCATGACCGCCCGATTAGAAGGGGGGAATTTTTGTGTGAGAGCTACTGCTCGCTCGCGCATTTCTTTGGCTGACTTATTGGTGAACGTCATCGCGAGAATATTATGCGGCGCAGTACCTTGGTGGATGAGGTGCACGATCCGGTGCGTGATGACACGCGTCTTGCCGGAGCCCGCGCCCGCGAGAACCATCAGTGGTCCGTCGGTGTGTAACAACGCTTGCCGTTGTGGTTCGTTTAATCCTTCAATGTACGGTGGAGCTGATGACATAATAGTGTGAGCGAATGAATACGAAAGCATGGTAGCACGAGTGAGTAGTGGCTGTGAAATTATTGTAATTTGAAGCAATGTTCGCTTTCCGAATTCTGTCTCGAGTTTTCTTTTATTGCTAAAATGTACTTGACGGATTTTCTTGCAGCCGCTACTATCATTAATGAAGTATGAATGTATTTACTTGTCACCCACGCCGACACAAGATGAGCCTCGAGGAGGTGTGTGTTATGCGTTATGACTGGTAAATAGATTTATAAAATTACCCCAAAACCAAACCACCCTTCTCGCTTCGGCCAGAGGGGTGGTTTGTTTTTGATTAGCGGTCGGTGCGCTCATGGAGTCTAGAAGCCATGAGCGCGGCGCCCGCTAGAAATTGGTTGGGTGCCGCGCTTGTTCTTTCTACAATCTATGGAGGTGGCTATGCCGCTCGTGATCGAAAATAACTACGACCAAGTGTCGCTTGGTGAGCTGGTGCGCTTGCGCGAGCGGGGGTACTCGATTCTCAAGTCCCCGCACGTTGGTAATCAGCACCCGAGTAACTTGGTGTGCGCTGCGCTTGGGATACCGCTCGAGATGGTGACGTTCACGCGCGGTAATCTCGACCGAAACTTTCACCCGCACGTGCGGATTGAAAATGGCCAAACCACGCCACTCTATGATGGACGTACCTGGACACAATTTGCTCAGGTGCCACATGAGCTCTTCCGTCCTGAAGAGCAGATTCGTGAGCGACGTCGTGTCGTCTCGGCGACCGAATACCACCAGTCGTCAGTCCGTCGGATCTTCCCACGGACCGAAATCCTGACCGACGTGGAGCGGATGCAAATGTACCCCGCGCTTGCGGCCACGGTACTGCAGGCTACCAGTGCAATTGGCGGTTTGTGGTATCGGTCAGTCGGCGCGAGTGGTAACGTGACGAAGCGTTCTCTCAAGGTGATTGATCAAACGAATCTTGAAACCAACGTGTTTCAATTTTCCAATGATCAAAGTGGCTGGGTGGTGCCTAACCGGGTGCACATCATCTTTGACTTGGTTTACCAAGTGCTATCGTCCGGACGCGATGTGGTCTACCATCTCTCTGGCCCGCAGATGGTTCAGTACGTCGACAATCTCCAAGAAGATATGTCGCGGATGTATGATCTGGTGCGGGCGCGTATCCCGGCGCTCCCGCTGGTGCTCAAGGTGCGGGTGGTGCCGGTCGCTAGTGCTCGGTTTGCGACAGTACGCTCTCGGGCAGATGGACTAGGTGTATTTGCTGCGGTGCGGGATCAGCTTGATAACCCGCTCGTGGCGCGCGAGTTCATCTGGGCGTTCCCGGAGTTTACCTTGCCGATTGGGTCAGCTGCGACATTGTCGCAGTATGACCTCACACAGTCGGACGATCTCGTGCTCGATCCGTGGATGGTGGAGGCACCTCTTTACGAAGTGACCAACACTCACAACCAACTCATCGCTGCTCGCCAGTTACAAGCAGCCGAGTGAGTGGTGGGCGGCTACAACAGTCGCCCACCTTTTCCATACAATTATCAGTAACAATTTTTGTACCAACTTAAACACATCTATGAAATTCTACGACTTACACCAAGACCTCATGACGCATATACGATTCAAAGATCGGCTCGGCCAAACCGAGCAGACGAGTTGGCAAGTACTTGAGGCAAGCGAACTTGATTTGTTGATTGCAACCGCGTTTCCTTTTCCAGAGTCTGATGACCAGACAGATCCGATTGTGAATGAATTGATTACCGAGGAATTACAAATGTACCGTGACTATATGACGCAGTCTGAAACGTGGCAACTGATTGAGAGCGCACGCGACCTCGAAAATGAAAAGAAAAAATTGATTCTGCATATTGAGGGACTAAATACCTTTGATGGCACGCGTCAGTCTTGGCAACATCTCGAGGAGTGGATTGGTCTTGGAGTACGATCGATTGGGACGCACTGGAATATAGAAAACAAACTCGGCGGCGGGACGCTGCAACCCGACAACCCACTCACCACGCTCGGACATGAAGTCATAGAATACATTGAGGCGAACAGTATCGTGTTAGATCTCGCGCACATGAGTCGCGCTGGGTTTGCGGATGTAGCTCGCTTCTCGAAGCGCCCATTATATGTAAGTCATGGAAACGCTGATGCGGTCTGCCAGAATGTACGCAACTACACCGACGAGCAGCTTTTCCAGATTGCGGAAAGTGATGGAGTGATCGGAATGTTTTTCGCCGGAACGTTTGTGGCTGGTAAAGATCGCGCCAGTACGATCAATGATGTCGTCGCGCATATCGACTATATTAAAAATTTGATTGGCACGCGTCACATCGCGATCGGGGGTGACTGGGGTGGGATCGTCAGTGGTGGAGTGAAGGGATTGGAGTCAGTTGCTGACGCTCCGACTCTCTTTGATGCACTTACAACCGCTGGCTACTCGGCAGAAGAGCAAGAACAGATCGCGTGGCAGAATGCGGATCGGGTGTTGCGGGCGCATTTATAGTAATAAAAACACCCCGACCAAACAGGTCGGGGTGAGTTGTGCTACGTCATTAACTAACGCAGCTAGTTAGGTCTGTTCCGTCAAACCTTCCTTGTACTTTTCCCAAAGAGGGAGCCAGTCGTCGCGGAAGACGGCGAGCATAATATCATCATATCATCGTGTCGTTTACCATGACGAAACCACTGTGCTCGCTTCCTTCCCTCTTCGACGTATCCGCACTTTTTGCTGTACGCAGCCGAGCGACCATTGAAGGCCATGACGCTTGAACATACTTTGTACAAGCCAAGCCAGTTGAAAGCGTAGTCTAGGAGGAGCATCTTAGCATCCGTGCCGTAGCCACAGTTACGGTGGTGAGTCTTAAAGATGACCGAACCAGTAATGGCCACGCGGTTCACTAGGTCGATGCGGTGTAATCCCATCGTACCAATCATCACATCACCCAGGTTCAGGCAAATGGCGACGGTGACATCGTTTGGATCTGGTCGTTGCTTCGATTTATCCATTCCTCCTCGAAGCCCAGCCCTTTCGGTCAGTACGACGCCAAGTACTGATTTACTTCAGGGTCATTGATGCCGCGACAGATCGTCTGAGCATCAGACGGTTCGAGCGGGCGCAAATAGGTTTTCTTCCCCTGGCGCCATTTAATTGGAAGGAGGTCGCTTAACCTGCTCATGTTATTTCCTTTCGTGGTTTTGGTTTAGTAACCCAGGCGACTGATCGCCTAGGTCGTTTTCATTACGCCGCCAAAGGCTTTTTTGGAATGAACCCCTGGGCATCAGCCATCTCCCGGAAGAGCGCTTCTTGCTGATAGAGTTCATGGAGAGAGCGGTGTATGGTGACTTGTGGTTGTCCGTCCGTACACAGATCGAGCGGTCGTACAAAGATTATCCAGTCCATGTCAGCCACCGTTGATAGTCGGTGTGCGACCATCAACATTGTCGCGTTTGGTGGCAAGGCCCCGAGTCCCTCGAGTACGTTTCGCTCAGATAGAGAATCGAGCGCTGATGTTGGCTCGTCGGCTAGCACCAATCGAGGTCGATCGTCTGTCAGACTAAGTTTAAAGAGTGCACCAGCAATCTGTAGTCGCTGCTGTTGTCCACCCGACAGTTTGAGTCCTTTGTACCCCACTGTCTCCTCGAGTCCGTGTTCGAACTCACTGGCTGGCAAGCCCGCTTTTTGCAGTGCGGTTGTGGCGAGTATTCGCCAGTGTTGCCACACGGTAGTATCCTCATCGTCTGGTATATCAAAGTGCGATACCCCAAACAACAAGTTTTCAAACACTGTTCCACTGAATGGTTCACTCTTTTGCAACACGTTGCCGTAGTAGCGCAAGAGTGAATCCATCCGGAGGGTCGACAGATCTTGATCGCCCACCGACACTGTGCCAGATACTGGATCAGAACCGCGCCCTAGCAAATGCAAGAGCTGCGATTTGCCACCACCGCTTGGCCCTACAATACCGACTTTTTGGCCAGCTTTGATCTGTAGGTTGATGTCTCGCAACACAACTTTCTCGTCTTGCTCATCACCGACTGTATGTGTAACCTGATGAAAGGAAACCGACAGCGGTGCCTCACGAAACTGCTCACCTACGTCGTACCGAATCGGTGAAACCGTTTCAAGTACGGGTCGGTATTTATTGACCCGAGCGAGGTTGGCCTGCACGTCTCGTTGTTCGTTCATGATTCGGCCGAGCGTATCGCTAATTCGTTCGAACGAAAAGAATACAAGCACTGCCAGTGGTATAGCTACAAACCCATTGATCGTCAGGTACGCCAACAGAGTGTAGAGTGCCCCACCAGCTGCAAGCATGCGCAGCTGGTGCCAAGCCATTTGTCGCGCGAAGTAGACTCGCCACACTCGATCATCGATCTTGATTCCAGGCAGACGCAGTTTCTTTATTAGCTGTAGTACCTTTCCTTCTACTCCGTGACTCTTTACGTGATCAGTGTTGTGCCAGAACTCTTGAGTGATCACATCGGCTCGCTTGTAGATGTCGATCGCCGGCTTCATCTCTTTGTGCATGTATTGGTTAACACTTCGCCCAAGTTTGAGCTCGAGCGCCACAAAGGATAAAGCAATCGCGCCGAGGTAGATGTCGGCGTAGGTACACGCTGCAACGGCAAAGGCGATTTGCCAGTAGCCAGGAATTATTCCGTAGAGATAATTCCCGAGCGTGTTCCAGCTGGCATTGAAGAGACTTTCAACCCCACCACCATCAATTTCTGACTTACCGCTCGACAGCCACCGAAGTGGCCGCGAGAAATAAAGACGAGAAATAGCTTGCGGCATGAACCAGAATGATTCCTGGAAGAAGTACTCTCGCATCTGTTGTCGGATCCAAGTCAGTAGTGCTTCGCCTGAACGCAGAGCGGTATACATGAGTGCACCGATCAAAAGCGACACAGTGTCACTGTTGGTCAAACCGGCGAGGTAGTGACCGATCGCGTACGGCATGATAAGTAGAATGGCTGAACTGATGACAATCAGGCTGCACGTCTGCATGGCAGTTTTACGAGCCTGATCATTGAGAAGTCGTTCCCATATGAACGCTAGATTTTCATCGTATTCCCTCAGCGTGTGTGGGACTTTTGGTAGGTTGAAACGCATCAGCGCCCCCTTTCTTTTAGTTGGGTTGTGAAAGAGCTATCCGATCAAACTTCACCGTTTGGGGAGAGGTTCGATCAAAAAGAACAAAAGCAGCTTGTCTAGCTAGACAAGCTGCTTTGAGCACACAACGGATTTCTCCGTCATGATGGGAGAAAGGTTATGTATTCATACCAGATTGCCTACAAAATAAAGGCAGCACCATAGACCCAGTAAAGACTGGGATGTATGTGGCGTAACGCGCGTCGCAAAGCGTCTGCGGCTGTGCCGTGTGTGGTGTCTTCAAAATGTGTGCAATAGTTCGCATAAAATTACTTTATCACATTAAAATAAAGTGTCAAGTGTAAAATAACGCTATTTTCCAGGCTCATTTAGACGCAATATATAACACCAAAAATTGTCGGTTCGTCAATTGTTGTTCCAATGGGCTCTAGTACAATACTGCGCATACCAAATAGGGTGTGGTGAACGAACAATAATACTGGCGTTCCCAATTTCCAAGCACGACTGTAATGACTGAACGGCGGTGAGACTAAAATAAAGACTTATTAAACATTCACTTGAAGACGTTGATGGATCGGATAGATCAGTTACCCATCGACTGATATACGCTGGAGTAGCTGTAGCCATTACAGCCCCTTTGTTTGCACACGCATTTCTCGCAGGCTTAATGCCGGCTGATGAGCAGGCGACAACTACCAGTACTTTTGTCCACGAGCCTAGTACTGCTCACATGGCCCTTTTAAGTGCTAACCTGAATCCAGACACGGTTACTGCTCAAGGTGGAGCAGACATAACTGTGCAAAATAGTGCCCTGTTATCAAATGGTCCGATCGGAGCGAATGAAATTGCGCCTCAGGATAGTACCCAGATCCGGGTGTATACCGTTCGTGAAGGTGACTCACTTTCACAAGTAGCAGAGATGTTTGGTGTCACCACCAACACCATTTTATGGGCTAACGATTTGCCACGAGCTACCCAGATTCAGCCGGGAGACACATTGGTGATCCTACCAGTTGCTGGAGTACAACATGAAATTGCGTCTGGTGAGACATTATCTAGTATTGCCAAAAAGTATGATGGTGATACTGACGAAATTCTCTCGTATAACCAAATGGCTGATGCGAGCGACCTCAAAGTTGGTGACACGCTAATTATTCCAGGCGGATCCCTACGATCAGTTCAAGCTAGAGCCGCCAGTGCTAAACCAGTCAAGATTTCTGGTTCTACGGTTGCTTCGAGTGCTGGATTTGTGCACCCGGTTCCAGGATCAGTGCGTACGCAAGGAATTCATGGCAATAACGGTGTCGACTTTGCTGCTGGACACGGCACTACCATTAGAGCCGCTGCCGCTGGTGAGGTGATCGTTTCAAAAAGTTCAGGCTGGAACGGAGGCTACGGACAATATGTTGTAATCAGGCATAACAACGGGTCTCAGACTTTGTACGCCCACTTCTCAGAAAACTACGTTGGGGTCGGTGCGTACGTTGCCCAAGGTGAGGCAATTGGTGCGATGGGTAATACAGGGCGATCGACCGGGACTCACCTGCACTTCGAAGTCCGCGGCGCCAGAAATCCATTTTAGGCGACCTACTTTGTTGACCTACGAAAAAAGACCTTCCCTGGGCACTTGCCCCGGTCAGGTCTTTTTTCTTGCTCGCCTCGTATCTCACTCT
>Ga0136601_1000578_pt1 | contig 15179 bp, 14 predicted proteins | sample AntRauMFilla2699_FD_181020 | JGI IMG/M metagenome (GOLD analysis project Ga0136601, IMG submission 181020) | Saline lake microbial communities from Rauer Islands, Antarctica - Metagenome Filla 2 #699 | ecosystem: Environmental > Aquatic > Non-marine Saline and Alkaline > Saline | place... | reverse complement strand
CAAAAGTTATCTAATTTCATCTAGTATGTGAGTTTAACTCACATACCATATAATACTCTTAGGATTAATATGGAAATTTTATCCAAGGCGACTTATTATAACAATATGTCCAAATCAACTTATTGTGGGAGGTTCGACGAAAGTAAGTGAATATAAGGATCGTCATAAGCATTGCAACTATCTAAGACTGAACTCAGCTTTTTCGCCGCTTGCAACGACTCCCGACTAAAAGTATGTGGTAGGATTATCTCAAGGACAATCGTAGTGCTTGGTCCACACAGCTCCCGCACATCATCAATATATTGGGGTATGAATTCAATCTGATCAATATCAGACGCATTGATACCAAAGACCCAATGAGTGATGGGTCTATCTTTTGTTTTCCTTGCTAACACAGATTCTACAGCTGAACCTTCATCTAAATGACAAACAACATCAAAGACGCAAGTGCTTTGATACCGCTTATAGCCAGTTTTTAATAGTTGCGGATTGGCACTGACGTAATAGACAACCGGACTACTCATTTATGTTTAAATCTGAAGAGAGAAAAAATTTCAGTTATTCAAAAGATATAATGGTCATGACTTTACTTATTATATTATCCGTATGTGAGTTAAAACTCACATATTAAATATACTAATCTTACAGCTAGCTGTAAGATTAGTATATCGGTATATCAGCTTTAGCTGATATATTAAATTAATGCCTACAGGCATTAATCTGATGGTCGATCAGCTTTAACGAGGGAACATCCCATGTCTGAGCTTGAACCAGTCCAAACAGATATTATTATTATCACAAGCGTTTTCATTCCTTGATAAAGCCGTACCCTGAGTACCAATACAAGTCATATACAATCTTCTAAAAGAGAACGGTGGTTGATAAATCTGGACACCATTCTTTTGCAACCACCCACTGAACCAAATATCATCAACAGTATCACATGCTTTTGGACATCCTTTAGTGACATAAACTTGGTCGGGGAAAAGGTCAGGGGTAACAATAAATCCACCACAACCAGTCAGAATATCGACCATTCGATTACCAGATAAAGCATTAGCAATCAAGGCCCCATAACTTGGCATTCTGTTATCATCCAAACACAGTCCTAAATTAGTGATAGCTACTTTACCATCTCTAGCTTCAAACTCCTTGATCAGAGTTTCGACCAACTTGGACCCATAAATTTTATCATCATCAACGACAATTATTCGGGTATGGCCATTACCAACATCTTTTTCATGCTTCATCAGTGGTAATAATTTGGTGGCTGGACCAATATCCTTCTTGACAGTTCTAATCTTGACATTGGTCAACCCTTGCAGAAACTTGGGGATCTTGTATGGTTTACCTTTACGGGACACTTTAGGAATATTAATGTATATCATGTCGACCGTCCACGATTGTGATAACAAGCTAGCGATGGCGGGCTCAATCTTGTATATTCGATCTGGGGTAGTTGTCAAACTGATCAAGTACTTATGGTCCTGTAAATACTTTTTATCTCGTCGTTGAGCCTTCTGTTTGTGACTATATTCCCGATCTAGACTATGCAAAGATTTGTAGTTGAGACGAACATATCTGGGCATTTCTATCACGGTGCATGCCACAACAATTATAAAAAGCAAGGCCACTATGACAATAGCTATCCAATAGGATGGTGTCATAATTTTATAATAAGATATAATTAATTTGTAGGTATAGGTTAGGTCGGTGATACTATGCCATCTGACCAAAGTCGGGTTAACATCCTTTCTATGCTAAATCATAGAAAAGATCTGTAAGTAATGCTCTCATACACATGTCTTACTATGACTATGCTGTATATATTTATAGGTATTCCTCTTATAATAGTAGATCATTGAGCGCCCAGTGCGTACCCATCTTCTAAAAAATGATTTTTTAATACTTTCTTTCGGACAACATGAGTTATGTCCCACCTCGCTAGCAAAGATGTATGGCCCATCATCTTTTCTCACGTCGTTCGTAAGGTTAACGACGTCAAGGCTTTGAGATTGGTCAACTGGTTCTTCAACGCAATGGCATCAAACGCCCTTACCTGGAATCAGTTTCGACACATCGAAGCTTGGTCTGACGTCGACACAATTGCGGCCAATGCCGATGATCTTCATTGGTACCATGGCTTTTATTGGATCCGACCGATTGATCGGTATTGCCGCGAATGTATCAACATGTCCACATTCGCCCAATTGAAGGAGTACCATGGTCGGTTCAAGGTTGATCTGGCCAATACATCGATGGTTACGGTCGACGTTACACCTTACGCCAATGTGCATACTGTCAACATCACTAATGCTGATGTGTCGGATCTCTCGCCATTGATCAATGTTAACGTCATTGATGATCCCAACTATATCAGCCGTTATCCTCGTATGATTTGCAACTTGACGGCCCTTGACGGCGCTAATTTTATCGATCGCGAACATGATGGGGTGGTTGTCGATGTCTCTGCCCTTGCCGGCGTCAATAACATCCGCCCTGATCGAGCCGTCCGCTCTGATCGAGTGGTTGATGTTTCCGCTAAAATCAACATTCATACCCTTGCCTCAAACATAACAAAGTGGTTGACGTCTTTGTTTTGACCAATTTCACTTGATTGTCAGTAAAATAATAAAAACAAGTAAAAAACAGGTAACAAATAAAAATAGTATGTATGTGAGCTTCAGCTCACATACACAGAATGATTCTTTAAAGTGCTTATAGAATGGTAGCTATAAACCTCGACAAAGGGTGCCACGCTTAACTTGACTCTACATTGACTACTACATGGAAAGAATATTTTATGGTCCAAGTCTTCGAATGGACAGAGTGGATATTATATGTCTAGTGTCGTACATTTTATCGACTATGGGTTATGTGTTAGGATGGTCAATATTTAACATTGTCATCTGTTTGTACGTGTTCAAAACATTACCGATGGTAATATTGTCAGTCCGGATATTGGTGTATATGCGACTGTTTGGCTATAGTCGGTGCACCATATTACTGTTTGTTTTTACACTGTGGGCATTATGTGGCGACGTCGTTCTCATGGTGACCGACGGTATAATGATAGGATTAGGACCCTTTATTATGGCTAGACTGTTATTAGTATTAGCCACCATTACTCATCCCCGGGAGGACGAGTTGACATGGGCCGAGTTTTATTTTACCACCTTCAATGTGTTAATATCGGTGATTGCCACTATTTTATCACTGACTTACGGAATTGGTATCAGTGTCTACTATGATAAATATATTGCCGGAGCGATAGTATATACCATCGTGGCTATTGCTAATTTTGTGGTGGCTGCTTGCCGACTCAACACCTACACTGATGATGATCGAGTCATAATATATGCCCTTGTTATTGGCATCATCCTGTTCAACATTTCTGACGGATTACTGTTATATAGTAATGTTGCTAGTAAGTGGGTGTCGTCAGGGATTGATTTGAGTCAGGTGGCCGTGATGCTGACCTATTGGACCGGAATGGGCTTGATCAGTGTGTATTTACGGCGAGAAAATAACCATATTGGAATAGAACATTATGATGTGTTGGATATCTGAGCTGTAATGGTACGGGGACAAAGATTATAGGGACAAAGATTATAGGGACAAAAATTATGTAAGTTTAAACTCACATATCGGTATAATTAATTTGTCGGGTCGTATCACTCGATCCGAATAAATTTATAGATCCAATACCCCGACGGTTCTAACGTGATATAGTTTTCATCACTGATAGATATACCTTTGTCTTTTGTTGGTCGATGGATGATATCGACATGAATATATCTTATTATTGAGCCGTCGATATTGTTTTTTCTGATTACTATGCCAAACTTATATTTACCCTCAGTTACATTGGGGTAATATCTAACTGGTTTAGTAATTATGATGCCGTGGGTCCGTTTGAGCGAATGAACGGCCTGATATATCTTTTCACTGTCGGCGTCTTTCGGCTCTATTTGGTTTAACACTGATACCAGTAATCCTAACTGATCTGACGATAGTCCGGTTCGATCGATAATTGTCATTTAGATAACGTTATTTTATATGTAAGTTAAAACTCACATACTGATATCTTGCAAAAGCTGATATAATGGTTGTTTGTTTGTCCCGAAAATAAGTGGATTATTTTCACAGGTTATGCTTATTATAATGCTCCCGGCACAACGGTACATATATGTCTGAGCCACCGATAACTATTTTAACTGTTTGGTTGGATATCCGGGCAGTGAATGGGGCATTGACCATAGAGCCATGAAATTCACGACATTGTGAACAATAAGCTGTTAACTTGACATAGCTGTCGGCCAACGGTATCAGTTTGTAGATGTCGCCAAATGGTTGTCGGAAAGCATCGCCATCTAGACCAGATACAACGACATGGATGCCGTATTTGTCGACCCACAATTTCACCATCTCGTATATATCTTCGAAAAACTGGCCCTCGTCAATACCAATAACATCGAAATCTCTGACATGGGGTACTTGGCTCAACCGGTCAACCTTGTAAGTTTTGATCTTATTGGATAAAGCTCGGATAGTACTCCCATGAGTAGTCAAGATCGATTCGCTATCGTCTTCACTAGTACTTTGATATGGTGGATTACCGGCAACAGCCGAAACCTGATAAACACCATCTCTACTGTCCCGAATGTCCGAGCGGTGATTAATATAAGCTACGTTGGCGCCTATATCGGAAAGACATGTTAATTCCGTTATCAAACGGGTTGTCTTTTGTGAAAACATTGGGCCGAGATAAAGATCCAACTTGGCAACTCGATGGATAGACACTGGTCGATCTCTGACCTGACCTTTCGTCTTGTAACTGTTGAGTGCATTGATTAGATCGGAGGCAAATTCGTGTTCGTGGTCACTGCCGCCGTCTCTGTTTCTGTCTCTGTCGCCGTCTTCTCCCCCATCACTACTATCGTCCGACCCATCGGACCCGTCGGACCCGTCTGACGCATCATCTGATTCTGAAAAGACTATAATATAGTCATCTTCACTAACATGGCTCGACATATTATCCTCCCATGATGATTGTTCATCAGTGGTTTCCTCATCTTCGTCTTGGTCTTCGCCCTCAGTATCTATACCAACAGTACCAGTACCAGTACCAGTATCTATATCAGCGGTACCAGTACCAGTATCTATATCAACAGTACCAGTACCAGTATCTATATCAACAGTACCAGTACCAGTAATATCGCCATCGCTAATATTGGCGCAGCACGTCACCCCATCCCCACACCCAACTCTACATCCCGTGTGTCCGATACGTGTATTGTCACCATCGTCACCATTGTCAACATGTAGACCAGTGTCGAAAACTTTATCAGGCATATTATTGTAATCATGGTCATTTACATTAATGGGCCCATCATGGGACATGGTGCAAACGCTTTCCGGAAAAATATGTTATGTAATGTAATGTCATTTTCATCTGGTGTTGGACAAATAAGAGTATGAGATATGTGAGCTAAATAATATATCAAGCTTTAGCTAGATATATTAAATTTCTATTCTTTAGCTTAGAAATTTGATATATGTTCTACCGACATGTTTATTATTAAACATGAGAAGTTCCGGCGGTTCAGTGGTAGGATTTACTAATACTTTCCATTTAAGGGGAGTAGATCCTGACAAGATCTTGGCCAAATATCTAGCTGGCGATTATGCCGAAATGAGTATTCCGGGTCAGAAAGTCGTTATGGCTAAAAATATTACTCGTACTAATCACGATGTTGGCAACAGTACCGAGTCAGAGTTCTATCGGTTTGAAGATAAATCGTGGTGTACCAAGACAATCCTGACTTTAGATCATGATCAATATAAATCTTGCCAAACAGCTAAGATTGGCAAATTAGATCAATATACCTGTTCTTATTGTCGCCGGATTCGTCATAATGAGAGACCACTTTGTATACCGGTCAAAATGGACTACGACCGATTAAACGACAAATATATCTTTTATGGTGTAGGTCGGTATTGTACATTCCGGTGTATGTACACTATGTGTAAATTAAATAGTTCGATCACTCGAATTTATCGAGATCCGATGTACAAGGATAGTATCCAGATGGTCCAAATTCTGTATCGACTTATGAACCCTGACGGTGAACCTTTAAAATCTTTACCCGACTGGGAACTTCATGTATGTAGTGGCGGACCATTGACTGATGACGAATTTTTCAGCACATCATGTCAATACGTCAAATTACCCAATGTCATTATGTTGCCGGCTAAAAGACAATACATACGATCAACCATAGTGTAGATTTATATGGTCCTTTTTCCTTCCTTTTCCATATGTATACTTATATATACTTACCAAAAACTTTATGGGAATACATTAGCATTACATAACCCATCCCTTTTGAGGGTAGGTCCCAGAAAGATATTCTTACACGCTATCGCCAGAATTTCTCTCATATCAGCCTCTAAATCTTCGACACGGTCAACCGTTAGCCTAACTTGACCATCTACTTTAGTAATTATATTACGATAAGGTCTGTAAATAAATATATAGTCAAGCACGATGATCACGAAGATTATTATAATAATAATGACGGCAATGTTCATGGCTATTTGATATCTGGTATATAATATGTGAGTTAAAACTCACATATAAATTATGGTTTATGAATAAAGCAATGGGGGTAAGTCTATCAACCATTGTTATTAGTTTTGCATTAAAAGTAATAACAAAAGCCAGTGGTTATTATGTCATCCGTAAAATTAATGAGTCTACTGGTGTGTCAGCTGCCGATAGGCAGGAGTTACAACCAGCCATTGACCTTATTAAAGGCAGTATAATTGCCATTATTATCGGTCACGGGTTAACCGTTTTGGCTTTTATCATGGAACTGGTGACCGGTTCCGATCAACTAATGATATTCTTTATATCGGTGCTGATTCTTATATCTTTTGTCACCGGAATATTATTATCGATAGCCTCTACCATAATCAATAATATGGGTCTAGCCGACAAATCTATATATACACTATCGGTGGTGGCCACATTAGGAGCCTTTACCAGTATTGCTAGTCTGGTTATAGGATTAATATTCCGAATCAGAGGTGATGAAAAACGTATACCGTCAAAGTTTGAGACATTTGCAAACTATCCGCCACCTCACCCTAGACCATAATTGTGAACATTATAAGTGTTATAGTATCAAATTAATGACCATACGGATATACTACTCTTAAAAGTGATAAATATTTATATCGTTAACTATAAAAGATCACATGAGTCGTCGCTCAATTTCTAGCAAACTACCGATTCGTCGCCCGACCCGATCAACTACAAGAAAGACACGATCACCGTCGAGGGCAACGACTCGACGTACATCCAGGGGTACTCCGAGAGCCGCCAGTAAGATAACCCGAAGTTATCTTAAAACATTTTTCGGTAAAGTTGATCCCAAGGTCGACGTCAATTACACGGAAGAGACTTTAAGATATATGTCCAGTATGTCCAGTGCTCGAGAAATCGCCAAATACATTGATGACGCTATGCTTTCCACCGATTTGGGTTCCGAAACATACATTATTATTGACGGATCGGCCGGCATTGGTGGTAACACTATGGCTTTCGCTGATTTAAAGAATGTGTCTAATGTTTACTCTTTTGAACCCAAGGAAGACCGGGCTGACATGTTAAAGAACAATGTCAGAGACTTTGGTCATGGCGACAAGGTCACGGTTCTCAATCAGAAGTTGTCGATCGATGCCATCAAGGCCATCCCGAACTACCAATCAGCCGCCCTGTATTTCGATCCACCGTGGCTGCCTGAAGGCGTCGATCCTAGCACATACAAGACAGAACAACTGGTCACTACTGATCTGGTTATGGGTGACTATACTGTTGAACAATGGTTCGTTGAAATGGCGGCATTAAAGTTGCCGGTTGTCAGTGTCCGACTGTCGGCTAAATACCAATTCGACGCCGATGTTGTTGGTCAGTATTACGATCTAGCCCAAACCTTCCTTGGTGTCAAGAAGAATGTACTTTTCATGATTGGGACTTTTATCGGTGAGGAAGGAGAGGACGAAGGAGAAGTGGTAGAAGAGGAAGAAGTTGAAGGAGAAGAAGTTGGAGGAGAAGTGGAGGAAGAGGATGTGGGTGAAGAAGTTGGAGAGGAGGAAGTAGGAGAAGAAGAATATGAGGGCGAAGAGGGAGAAGAAGAGGACGAATATGCTGGTGTTGATCAAAGCGAATGGCAAGCAACGCTGAAGTCCTTCTTAGACAAGCTGCTCAAAGACACGATCGTCAAGAGTGATGCTATTCGTGGTCGAATGTTGTCGGATGACAACATGAAAGTGTGGTACACTGCTTTTACTCATGAAAGTTACAATCCCAATAGAGGATCGAACTATGAGGAGCTGGAACTGCTAGGTGATCAAGGCTTGAGTTATGCCTTTACTAAACTGCTGTTAAAGGTTAAGCCTGGCATTAGTAATCGTGAAGCGACCAAGCTGGAGCATTACTATCTCAAGAAGGGAACTCAAGCCGGTATGTCTGAACTTCTCGGTCTACCCAACTATGTCAGATCTAATATGGAAATAGATGTTGATACCAAAGAAGACGTGATGGAGGCCTTTTTCGGTGCCCTCGACAAGACGGGTGATGCGGCTGGTTTGGCTGGCAAGAATCGTTTCCCGGGTTTGGGAGCAGTGTTGATGTATAACATGACTTATTTGTTGTATGGTCCCGACAGTGAATACACCCCTATCGATTTCAAGTACAGTGTAGGTGATCCTAAGACTCGATTTCTTCAACTCTTTGAGCGATTAAGATGGACTACCAAAGAGTCTCGTTATAACAGGGCTACCGGTCGAGACCAAATTAAACCTATTCTTGGTTTTAAAGTCCATTCCCACGATATCGATGGTGGTCAGGTGAGCGTGACCCTCGAGTTTACCCCACGGGCTCATAGCGAGGCCCGGCAAATTGTACCCACCATCGCTAAGCAAATTTCGACCGGAGTCGGGCCGACCCAAAAGGACGCTTTAACCCAGGCTTATGATAGGGGATTGGAATATATTCGAGGATTGGGTATCGACAAAGATTATGTTAACAAGTATCGTCGTCAGTTTGATCTCGAGGATGAGGACATAGCCCCGCTATTGCAGAAGGTCAATGGCATGGTTGGTGACAAGTATGCCGACATATATTTGACCGCCGTTAAGAAGGAAAAGAATAATGTGACCGTTCAACTTATTGGTCAGCTTCCATCTGGTCGAACTAAAGTATTGTCAACCAGTAAACAATATGTTAAGATGACCGAACGTGAAGCCAAGATCGATGCTCTGCATAACTTCTTGTCTGGTTATAGACGATAGACAAACATTCAATAATAAGTATCTACTTAGATACTTATCAGCACATCTACTCTTATATATTTCTGGGTCGACATATAGTTATTGTTACTAGAATTATTCGACACCAATTCCGAAATCTGTCAAATCACAGTCACCCAATCCTTACTAAATATACCAAGGATTTGATTGCTAGAAAAGTGTCAAAATGGCATTCTAAGGGTAGTACCTTGGCGAGACTTCTATCAAACTTAAATATAAGTATCTGACTGATACTTATCATCTGTTTCTGGTCGACCAGATGGAAATAGATATCATCACCATATATCTGTTTCTGGTCGACCAGATGGAAATAGATATCATCACCATATATCTGTTTCTGGTCGACCAAAATGGTGGAGATAGATATCGTATATGAACCCTAAGGTTCATATAGCATATAAAAATAATGTATAGTCGTGACAATAGCCATGACTATTGTCATGACAATGCTAAAGATGGGTCGGGTCGGACCATCTTTTTGGGCAACATAATCGGTAAGGGTGGATACGGTACCGTTTTCGATGGGAGAGATGACACTAACAATAACATAGCGATTAAAAGATCATCGGTCAATCGAATACAGTCCGGTAAAAATATTATTGGTATACCCTCCTTGTTTGAGCTGACGATCATGACATCAATACTGCACCCCAACATAAATACGTGTCGATATATACATGCCGACAAAGATCACGTTTATATCATACAAGACCGAGCTTTTTCTGATTTAAAAGCATTTATATCTAATAATTGGGAGATAGGGGTCGAGGTCAAAATCAGATGGATCAAACAATTAATCCACGGAGTATATACTCTTCACCACCATTTCAACATTGTTCATGGTGATATTAAAGCTAGTAATATATTAGTATATATCAACAAAGGTACCGGTGACAGGAATAACGGTGACAGGAATAACAGGGACAGGAATGACAGTGACAGGAATAACAGTGACAGGAATAACAGTGACAGGAATAACGGTGACAGGGACGAAGTCATGGATAATAGTAATAGTCATCCTAAACAAGGTAATGTAGATCCAAAGCGATGCCATATCAAGTTGACCGATTTCACATTATCAACGGTTGATGACTGGTCTAATAATTATTCACCCTGTACATCTTCCCACCGACCACCCGAGGTCATCAATATTAGTGGCAACCGGTCGGGCTGGACCAAAGCCGTCGATATGTGGTCTTTAGGCTGTACCATCTATGAAATATATCACGGCCCATCGTCGATATTCAAAGGCAATCGAACTCCATCTCAATTAAAGAATGCTATGGTCGACTGGGCCACTACCGTCGGTCCGGTCAAACAACATATCAGAACGGTCAAGACCAGTGACAAGTACGATCGACCAACCCTAGTACCATCTTTCGATACTAATGACCCCATCGATACGATTATACTATCGTTGTTACGAATAGATCCCAGTGATCGTCCCACTATCAATCAACTAATTAAACATCCACTCTTCCGTGATAATTATATCTTACCCTTAGCTGTTTGTGATGATAACCGATGTCTCCGTAAAAATAAAAATAGGATACAAGGACTTATACATCATTATGTCAAAATAAGCGAAGAACGTGATATTACTGGTATTGATAGCATTACTAGTAATACTAGTGAAAGTGGTATCCATATTGACGACAGCTTCGTTAACAATGTATTATTTATATTGGCTAAATGTAAAAGATTGTATAATGTTTGTGATCAATGGAAGGTGAAGATATCGATCTGGATTGTATTTAAAATAATGTATCATCGTTGTCTCAATCTGGACCGATTGGGATGGCCGATATTGACGGTGGTCAAATTAGAAAGACAGGTTTGTGAAGCTTGTAATTATCAACTCTATCTGTTGGCTGACAGATAGAGTATGATATCCTTATGTACTATATATACTTACTCCCATGAAAAACAATATAATATATTATAAATGGCTGATACTGCGACGACTTTTAGAAGCCTATTAATACAATCTTTCCAAAACCTTAATCCCAGCTTTGATATATCAATGGTGAGCACCGAGCTCATCATGATGACCGATAATCTTGTCCAAGAGCTCCGGTTGATTACTACCGATGATCAGTTCGAAAATATATTGTCATCGCCACCCAGCAATCGAACCGGTGACTTATTATCGGTCGTTATTAATTCTAATTTTCTTGTAAGTCAGGACATCGTCACTACTGCGGCTACCGATATAATTGGTCGGCTAGCTGTTATCGGCTTTGCTATAAGAACAATGTCTTTCTTGCCATGTAATCTACTTAAAGCCGATAATACTATCGCTACAGATGAGGAGATGTTGACATACCTCCGATCAATGATAACCGAGTTTGTATCCTTCCCGATAATAATACCGGGGTCAGTACTCCAGTTAGTCAATGCCGGTACTTATGATCAAGCGGTCAGGCTAATCCAGTCGTTATACACATCTTTTCGAGCCAAATATTATGTCGATAATACTAGATGTGGCGTCATCCAACCTATCGGCCCCGTCCCGCCATCTTCATCCATTGTTGAAGTATTAACCAATATTATTTCGGTGAGGTTACAACTAGATCATAAGAAGGTTCGACAGATTTTGTTGAAACAGTATGAATGCCGGAAACATAGATTGTCGACTTTATATATCTTTATCAAAGGCAGTATTCGTATACAAATAGCGGTATTGAAATCTAATACGTATGATATTGTTGGCGTCGGTCTGGACAAGTTAATTTCGGTAGATAAATTGGCAACGGTTAGTTGTTTGTACAGTGATATTTTTGATGTCGGCTTTCAAGATCGGGCTAGAGAGATATTTGTCGACACATTGACCAATAGCGTTAGTCAAGACTATGCTATAAATTTCTTATCATTGCGATTTACCGGAACTACTAGTGTTATTCATAACTTGTCTCAAGTGAAAGATATGGGTATGAGGGCCGTGTTGGCCTTCTTGTATCGCTATATTCCTGACAGTGTTAGAACACTAATATTATCGATGCCCTTGCCACCAGATGTAATAGCTAATATAAACGCCACTATTGAGAGTCGTCGTGGTGATACTCATGTCATTGTTAAGGAAGGTTCGGTAGAAGAAATTACACCAGTAACTGTATGTTATGGTTTGGTTAGATACGAATAGACGGGTCATAGAAACAGTATGTAAGCTTTAGCTTACATATTAAGCTGACCATATAAAAATATTATCGTTATATAAATGGGACAACAGTCTACCCGAATGTCAACACCACCTACTTCAGAAGCAGACACTTCGACCATGTCAGGCAGGCCAGACATGTCGACACAATCAACTTCGTCAACTTCTCCAACTCCTTCAACTCCACCACCATCAGTCAGAAGTAATAACACTGTCAAAGATTTAGATCTAGAAAGATATATGGGTAGATGGTACGAGATTGCCAAATACGACAATCCCTGGGAAAAGGATTGTAATCACGTTACGGCTGACTATACGCTGTTAAGCGATGGCACGGTGAGAGTGATTAATTCTTGTTATGATATCGCCGGTGATTTATTGTCAAGGGGTAGAGGTATTGCCACTGTGCCGGATCCTGACAACACGGGAGCATTAATTGTAAAATTCTCGGATTCACCACCGGGAGAATATAATGTATATTGGACTGATTACAACTATGCTATCGTTGGTGGTCAATATTTATGGATACTGAGCCGTTATCCCGACATTGTAGATCGTCATCTGGTCGAACTTCTTGAAATTGTAGCCGATATTGGCTATGATCCTGACAAACTTATTGCTATTCATGATGATGTTGTTATTCACTCTGGCTAGAAGATAAGAGTAGAAGACAATAGACAAGATATATCAGCTGAAGCTGATATATAATATGTGAGTTAAAACTGACCATCAGATTAATGCCTGTGGGCATTAATAACCAATAATATAAATGTCAACATCTCAAGTTGACAATAACCCGGCATCTAGGATGGACATAGTGGCGGCCTATCAGGTTATGCTTCAAAGTGGCAGGGTCTGGTCAATGATATCATCCAACACTCTGAATCTAGTGAATCTGCTGAATCTCCCGCTGTTTCACAGTTGAAGATTCTGATCAAAGACATGCACCAACAATTTGGCGGGTCCCCTGAAATTTCTACCACTTCAAAGTGGGAAATTATGATCAAAGATATGCTCCAACACTTCCAATCGGGTGAACCTGCTGAGTGTCCTGTATCTGCTGAGTGTCCTGTATCTGCTGAGTGTCCTGAACCTGCCGAATAGAGTATGATATCCGTATGTGAGTTTTGACTCACATATTATTAGTTGTGTCACCAATATCCGTTAGTCCGCTCAAGACGGACTAATTACATCCTTTGTTGAATCATTTCGACTAGTGCTGGGGCCGTAATCCTTTGTTGAAAGTCTTTCACCGTCATAAGGTTAACAATATTATTCAGGAACTGGTTATCAGTATTTAGTTGGGCAGGCTGAATATCGTCATTGTGATATATCTGTTGTAAAATTCTAGCAGATAGAAATACACCCCATATATTTCTATTGTAAATAGAATAATATATAGAAGCACCCAGAGACCATATATCACTGACATAATAATGGGGTAACTCCCCACTAAAAAGTTCGGGAGCCATATATTGTATTGTGCCGGCAAAACTACTACAATAATTATAATCGAGATCGTTCACTTGCTTAACCTTGTCAGCCACACAGGATAGTCCAAAATCTACTAGTACGGGGTCAACCTGGCCACCAGGACCCATCCGAATAATAATATTGTCAGGTTTTATATCATTATGGATGATGTTATTGCCATGAATATATGTCAATGCTTGGGCTAGTTTGGCAATAACGTCAATATAGAATTCTACTGGTGGATTATATTGTCTAACATATTTCCGTAGTGTGGGACCCTCAACATAGTCCATGACTATGTAGAAGTTTAATTGTTCGTCCAAATAGTAATCTCGAATACAGGCTAAATATGGTTGACATTGTGGGTATTGAGACAGTCGTGATAATATTTCAGCCTCTGTGATCATTCCGGATATTTTAGCAATGACTATATCGTACATCATATCGCTGTTTCTATGCTTACCAACACTCCCTGATCTGATTTCGGCCAACATATGGCGACGGTGTTGGGGTTTCCTAACGGCAGCAAGGATAGGATCAAGCTTTTTGATAGCTAACTTAGTGAATGGATCACTCTGGTTATACCCAAGATATACCTCACCAAAAGCACCACGACCGATAACCCGTTCCATCACATATTCAGCCTGCTCATCTGGTCTCCTTATAATCTGAACCATTTCGGGTGGTAGTTGCCATACTGGATTGACAGGCATTCTGGACATGTTGGACATGGTTCTCTGCGGTGTCATCTGCTGGGTCCTCTGTCGACTTCTCTTTAGTGTCCCTTGTGGGGTCCACGGCGATGACATTGGCGATGCTTGTACTGTCGGCTGTGTCATTACTCGAGACAATGGTGCTGTCGACTGTCCAGATTGGCCCGAATATCTTAATTGTAGTGGTTGTGTCAATGCTTGGGTTAATTGTTCCGTTGGTGGTGTTCTTGGTGGCGTCTGTAGCGGTGTTCTTGGTGGCGTCTGTAGTGGTGTTCTTGGTGGCGTCTGTAGTGGTGTCTGTAGTGGCGTTGGTTGCAGTGTTGGTTGCAGTGTTGGTTGCAGTGTTGGTTGCAGCGATGACCAATACTCCATTTATACATGTAATAATTTGTATATCAAGCTTGAGCTTGATATATATATATATATATATATATATATATAAGAGCAGTATATCTAAC
>Ga0136601_1000577_pt1 | contig 15183 bp, 13 predicted proteins | sample AntRauMFilla2699_FD_181020 | JGI IMG/M metagenome (GOLD analysis project Ga0136601, IMG submission 181020) | Saline lake microbial communities from Rauer Islands, Antarctica - Metagenome Filla 2 #699 | ecosystem: Environmental > Aquatic > Non-marine Saline and Alkaline > Saline | place... | reverse complement strand
GCTGCTGGGTAGTGTGACCGTTACAGAGAGTGCTCCGAACGCCACTGCCGATGAGGATGCCGTTGTGCTTGGGCTAGAAGTAACCTCGGTGTAGCCGAGCAATATTGCACCGTCTGCTATCTTAGCGTTAGTTACAGAAGCGTCTGCTAGTTTAGCTGTAGTTACAGAATCATCTTTTAGTGTTCCGTCATTGCTGAGGCTTACTTCCAGAACCTCAGCTAAACTATCAGCCCAAAATGTATTTGGTTTCAGGATTACAACTTGCCCGATAGAGTTACCGCTATCGGTGTATCCGGGCGCAATCTCATCAATGATAATGTCGCCACCGCTGGTATGACCCTTGAATATAGTTACTGATGCCGGATCGATTATGCCAGTAGTTACATTTAGTGTACCTGTCGTAGCTACAAACTTAGCTGGCCAGTTGTTAAGGCTATCTACTTGTAGTGTGGTTGCTGCTGATGCACGAGTCCCTGTTATGACAGCACGGACAGCTTCACCCGTGCCATCACTTGCTTTGAGAAAATCTAGTTCATTATTCATATAATAATTATATCACAACACGCTTGATGGCCGACACATAGTGCCAACTAGCTTTATCTCTATAAACATAGTCTAAATTATCGCTGAAGGGCGTTCTATCGTAATACTTATTTTTATAAAACAAGCTTTTAGCCAGTTCACCAACAACACCAGCGTTGTGGAGTATCTTGGTTGACTCCCACATCTTCACATGGTCGGTCGGTCGGCAAAAGTCTAATTCGGGGCTTATAACCTGTTTTATGCCGTGTTTATAGCTACATAACAGTTGAGCCCACATTTCAGCCGTCCATTTTTGTATATTGCTCTTTACTGGCTCTAAGAACCGATGTAGGTCGTTACTGGCATTATATACGTCTAGCCAATAATGAGCGGTAGGCTGACAAAGCACCCACTGCGCGCCCGCACCATCGGTATTCTCAATGTGCTTACGGTCTATCTCTATAATTCGAGCAAAGTTATCCACAATGTACTCACCACGCTCTACTGTTTTTAAGTAGCCATAATCAATATATTGGCCACAATCGCTACCAGCCCATTTTTTGGGAGTGACTTTAACCTTACTCCAGTCGGGTAGCTCTCTGAATATCACATCACAGTCTATTTGGAAGTAAGTTTCTTTCTCGCGCTCTTTATCTTCTGATAGGTAGCAATACCATAGAAAGGGTCGAGTAGTCGGTGGATATGATTTATCGCGCCTGGTGTCCTCGTAGGCGTGAACCTCGACTGTCGGGTAGCGTGACTCTATGTGGTCAACGGTTTGCTGACCCAGCTTGTCGTGCAGGGCGAACAGGCACACTATTTCGGCATCAGGATCGTGACCGAGTATGTTGGTCAAGGCCACCTCAACTTCCCATTGGAATCTGATTCTTGCCGATTGAGCCATCATGTATTTCATGTTATCCACAGTATAACCATAAAAGTGCTTGACAGGATAGCAACAGCGTGTATAGTAATTAGTACAAATAAGGAAGGAATAGAATGAGTAAGAATGAACTTGCGTTATTTACGCAAAGTAAGGCGTTTACACGATATGTGTCTTTGCAGAAAGACCTCAAGGAGTTAGAGGGTGAGCTGAAAGAACAGTGGAATTCTCTACAAGAGGCGATGGAGAATAACAGCGTTAACAAGATTGATGGTGACTGGGGTAGCATTACCCTTGCTAGTCGTAAAAACTACAGTTATACGGGTGAGATAGACCCAGAGTTCACCAAAACTGTTATTGACACCAAAAAGGTCGGTGCACACACCACATTAACCGGCGAACTACCAAATAATGTCGAGATGAGTGAAACCAAATATTTAACTAAGAGATTTAAGTAAGGAGAAAAAATGAGTAAACTAGTCCTAATATTAGCTAACCCAGGTACCGGCAAGACATCGAGCTTGCGGAACCTGAAGCCCGAAGAAGTAACGGTGGTATCAGTAACCGGCAAAGAGTTGCCGTTCAAGAGTGACATAAAGCAGATAGTACCCAAGAGCGCCGCTGAAGTGGTGCAAATAATTAATAAAAGCAAGAAGCCAGTCGTGGTTATTGATGACGCTAATTATTTAATGACATTTGAAGAGATGCAACGAGTAAACGAAGTGGGCTATACCAAGTTCACCCAGATTGCTCAAAACTTCTTTAACATCGTTAAGGCTATCATCGACAAAGATAGTGATCAGATATTCTATATCATGGCTCACTCCGAAGATACTGAAGATGGTCAGCTCAAGCTTAAAACTACAGGCAAGATGTTGTCTGACAAGATAGTGATTGAGGGATTGACCAACATGGTCATTGGTACTCAAGTTGAAGATGGTGATTTCATATTCAAGGTCAAAACAGATGGTCTTGGAACTAAAACACCAATCGGCATGTTTGAATCTGATACAATCGAAAATGATTTAAAAATAGTAAATCAAGCAATTAAAAAATACTACAAGTAGGGAGATAGTAAGTGAAATTAACTCAAGAAATTTTAGAAGCAGTAGATAATAATCCAGGTAAATACTTCGGTATCGGCACATATAAGGTAGAGATTAGCCTAATTACGAGTGGTGTGACCGAAGCCGGTAAAGAATATGTTGAATTTACTGTAGTTGACCCAGAAGATAAAGACCGAAGTGGCACAGCTCGACTATGGTTCACAACCGATGGTGCCGCTAAGTACGCCATAAGCATTATATCTGGCATATTCGTGCACAACACATCAGAGGATAAGCGAGATGCACTACGATCAGCATTGAAGAAGCTTACCGACACTGATGGTTTGCTTGATATAGCTCAAAAGAAACTTGTTGGCAAAGAGGCATACTATGTAGTTGAGGAAGATGAATTGCGAACTTACGTTAATAAAGATGGCGAAACTCTCCCAAGCATTAACCGCAACATCTACGGTTACGAAATGACCCCCAAGAAAACCGATAAAGTTACTGAAAAAGAACGCGAAGAAATAAGTGCTGGCGTAGAAGAAGCCTTCCCAGATATTTAGACTATGATTACCCTGCACTCTGTCGTTCAGGGGTCAGAACCCTGGCACGCATTAAGAGAGGAAGTTGACTGGACCGGTAGCACCGTCATCCACTTACTGCGGGGCAAGCCACGCCCCGAGCGCTCGGACTTCACCAACCGCTACACCGAACGCGGCAAGGCGCTCGAGCCACAGGCGCTACTGGCATACAAGATCGAGACTGAGCGCGACTATATCCAACCTGGGTTTGTAACTAACAGTGACTACTCGACCTGCGGATATAGTCCAGATGGAATTTCTGGCGACATCTTACTAGAAGTTAAATGTTTCAACGGTGAGCGTCACAAGATGCTACTACGAGGCGAGATACCTGTCGAGGTTATGGCACAGATACAATTTGGGATGCTTATATGTGAGTTGGATAGAGCACAGTTGATAGCCTATAACCCCCATGATGAAGATGGTGAAACGTTGCACGTTATAGATATAGAACGAGATGAGAAGATAATAGCTAATATGAAAAAGAGGCTCGGTTAAGAGCCTCTTTAGTTTTACTACGGTTGCTGACTAGGCAGTAGTAGTTGTGCTTGCAACATCTTCGATAGTTGCGATAGCAGAAGCTTTCTTGTTGAGGACGAACGTGTCGCCTCGGTCACGAAGTTGAACTTCGATTCCACCAAATCCAGGAACTTTGTCAATGATTTTGATGTCAGTAGGTGTCATCTTAGGTTTGACAGCGACGATTGCTCGTTTGTCAGCCACGGTAACGTAAGTACCTGCATCAAAGAAGTCATCTTTGGTTTCGATACATACAACACCCTTATGCTTACCGAGGTAGCCAGACTTAGAGTCTTTGTAGCCCTGGTCAGAACCGGTGAAGTTAATCTGTGAAGCTAGGTTAGCGGCGAAGTTGTAAGCCATCCAAGCACAAGCCATGTTTGTGTCAAGGTTACCGTTTGTACGAGCTAGGTTAATAGCCTTTTCAAACGTAAGACTTAGCTTCTCAGTGCCATCAGCCCAGTTAGCCGGGGTAGTGACAACAGTGTTGCTAGCTGGTCGAGCAGCGCGAAGTTTAGCAAGTGAGTAAGTGTCGTGAGCTGGAATGAACACTTCACTAATCTGTTGGTATGCCCACTTCTTAGAGTAGGTGTTTACAGGTATGTCTTGAATTTGTGTGTTTTGAATTTTAGCAAACATAGCTTTGTTGTAAGCCAATGTAAGCGATTGCTCGCTTGGAGCAACTAGTGGTACTGCGCCCACCGGGGTAACGCTTGTTTCGTCATAATTAACGAGCGAACCGTTGTCTGTGTTTAAAACGTAAATGGTCTGTGCACCAGTAAATTTATATCCATTATCACCAACATAAGGGGTAAAAACAGAAGTAAATTTAATTGGAGTGTCCATAAGGTTTACAGTTTTCTTTCCGTAAGCCAATTTATCCTCTTTTCGATTATTTTAAGTAAGGTATGAACTATTGCTGTTCATGGGTACATTGTATAGTATATTGCTCATGTTTGACAACTACCAGGCCATGCTGACCTCTTCGCTCCAATCTTCTGATTTATCAACTGTCGTATCTTGAATTGAGTTGGTCATATAGCATTTTCCGTCAGCGGGGTCGAATGATTGGTCGATAGCTTCTGCACAATAGCGTAACGCGTCAGCTATGTGGCTCTCTGTTTTATGCTCAGGACCTTCATAGTCTCCAGTAAATTCGTTATATTTACGCTGGTATAGATTCCACTTCTCGACAGCAGATCTACATGTAGGTTGATGAATGGTGGTTGTTGCTTTTTTCAGTAGTCCAATAGTTCTATTGATTCCAGCCTCTTTATTTTTTCTGACAAGTAGAGAGGTGTTTATTAGGCCGTGACCGCGTATCTTGGCGATTCTCGACACTATGTCACTATCTGCACGAGCACCATCATGTGGCCAGAAGTGCCAGCCATAGTTGTATGGCTTACCAAGAACGAACTTAGCTATAGACTCATCCCCAATATCATTAGTTTCGTGTTGGTCAATAACGTGTAACTTTTTGTCATAATACTGCCAGAACAATATAGCGGTCGTACCGTGTCCACCACCTAAGTCCCATGATGTATAGACTGGATAGCGAGCATCGTGTGGATTGTCGCCAATTCGACCATCTGCTTGCATCTTAGATATGATATTACCGTAATAACTGGTCTGGCTTGATTGACCCCAGTCAAGCAACACTTCTTGGCGGTATAGAAAGTCATTACCGTACTCATCAATATAGTCCTGGCGCAGAACTTCCATCTGCTCTTTGGTCATAAACCTATTGCCAGGTATAAAGCTGGTGTACTGGTCCTTACGTTTTTTAGCGGCTTCGTAAAGACGCTTAAACGTACCACCGGATATGCCGTCCTGCTTAGGAGTGCTAGTAATGATAATCTGACCGCCATTTAGGTTGGTGATTGGACGCACCACACCAAGCGCACCCGAGGGTATGTCAACGAATTCGTCAAAGAAGTAAATCTTAGCGTTAGCACCACGCAAAGCTTCAGCGTTAGTCGCACCAAGAACAAAAAGCGTACTACCGTTTACAAGGGTAATGCGCATATCATTTTCAGAGTTAGACTGAGCCGATATCAGCTCTTTTGGTATGTGATCAAGGGTTTTAAAGCCGTCATTCTCAATGTTAGTCCAGAAGTTCTTGAACCCCTGCTTGGCAGTCGGATAAACAATAACCACGTTCATAGGCTCTTCCACCATACGAGGAATAATATGCTCTACAAATACAGTGTACGTTTTAGCACCACGCCTAGCCCAGACCAGAACAGCCTGGCGAGCAGTACGAACATTCTCTAAGAAGTCCTTTTGGTAATCTCTTAGCGGTAAGCGGTGTAGAGGGATATTCAAAACAAGCCTATACTCATACCGTTATTCCACCTTACTTCTTTTTAGCTGGTATGACCTCTGGTTTGTCAGCTTTAGTTTTTTCACCAGCTTTTTGCTTTCTGGCATTAGCGACTCTTTCGCGGTAAGCATCTTCATAGGTTGATATATTTTCAACTTTAGCATTTTGTGCAGACTCTTTGCTGAGTTCCTGGCTTACCATATAGCTCAATATTTGACCATCTGTGATGTTTTCTGGACTTACTCCAGTTGCATCAGAAATTACTCTCAAACGCTTATAGTCAGATTTTATTTCATCAAACTCGGCCTTGACTTCTGGAGACAATCTCCAGCCAAAATCCTGACCCTTATTGGAATTAACACTCATATCACTACTGTTAACATACGCATCAATTTTAGCCGAACGTAAATTGCGGTCGGCTGTACCATGAAAAGATACCATCTCTCCTGATTTAATATTTTCAAATATTACTTGCATTTTATTCTCCTTAATTCCTTAGTTCTTGATATTCTTTAGCTATATTAGCCCACTCGCGTTCCTCTTTGCTGAGGTTATCGTTGCCGTTAGTTGGCGGTAAATCAGCTCTATCGCTCTTATTGGCTTTGGGCTTCGTATTAGGGGTTGTCTCTTTAGACGACTGTGTATTACTTGCATTAGATACATATGGCTCTAGGAAGGTGTCGTAAAACTCTATTAAGTCTACAGGAGCTTCAAGAGTTATACCCGTATTCGGGTCCTTGCGTAGTGTGCGCTCGTATAGTGTGCGTGCTTTGCTTGCGAGCTCAGGATTGCCGGAAAGTAAGTCTCCGTACTTGTCTACTACTCTGGTTGCATCACTCCTAAGTTCGATATTCACTTCCGCAACACGCTCTGCTGAAACCTCTAGCTGTTCTATTTGTTGGTTAAGCTTTTGCTGTTCAGTTAATAGCCAACTGCCCGCTTCAGTCTCAGTGAAAGTTTCATTAGTCCGGGGGTTAGTTAACTGCATAACATCTTCAATAGACGTTATAGGGTCGCCATCTGCATCTCTGAGCTGTCTATCAATGCCCTGTGGATAAAACTTGTTTAAGACCTCTTTAGCAGTACCCTTTATATCATTACTGCGAGTTGTACGCTCGGTTTCAACCTCTTTAAGCACGTTTTTGATATCATCACGAGTTAGAGACTCTTTAATTTCTTCTTCAGTTTTAACTTCCTCTTTGGCCACTTCAGCTTTTTCAACTTCTTTGACTTCTTCAGTTCCAACTTCTTCAGTTGTCTCAGCTTCCTCAACTTCCTCGGTTTCTTCAACTTCTTCAGTTTCTTCAACTTGAGAATCATCGACTTCCTCGGTAACTTCTTCAGTTGTTTCAACTTCTTCAAGAGCTTCTGTTGAGTCATCTGTTTCTAATTCAAATGATTCTGACCAATCATTTATAGTTTTATCGTCATCCATTCCTATTTTTCTCCTTTATGTCACTTACTGTTGTTTCTACTAACAATTTAAGCTCCCTCGCCAGTAATACTGAGCGCTGATTTAGGACTAACTGCTCTCTAACTGAAAATTGTGCCTCGTCTGCGGTAAGGGCATCATTGGAGTTATATTCTTCGATATACTTATCTAGCCTAGCGAATACACGCTCTAGGGTGGTTAAATCAGTCTCATCTTGTGGCTTAACATCACGCCCTGGAGTCTTGAAGTCTGCTGCACTTGATATATATTCCAAATCGTCATTCATCGTATGTCTATATAACCACGACTACTATTGTTGGTCAAGCGCATTGGGTTGCATGGGCTGTACTGGTTGTTGATCCGAACCTGAAGTTCGCGCAAGTTCTGGTAGTGTCTGGCTTATTAGTTCATCAGCAAGCTCGTTTTTGCGCTGCATAGACTGAGGGTCAGAGGGGTCGGCAGTTTGAGCTATAACAGTGTGCATATCTTGTAGGTCGGCTCGTTTCTTATCATCAAGGTTATCCTTACTCATGCTAAGGTCGATATCAACCGTCCAAGTTTGAACATTCCCGTAAAAATCTTCCCAGTTAATCGTAATAACATTATTGTCACCGATAGGTGGAGTGAACATTGCAAGTGGCTGACCAGTCATGGGGTCAACTTGTACGTTTTCATCAAACTTCTTCTCAGCCCACTGGTTGATAGCATTTTTACACTTATCATCAACAATCAAATCTTGTTCACCCTCTTGCTCACTTACATATAAATCAAGAGCAGTTAGGGCATATTGGCGCAAGAAGTTTTCAAGTATATTAGTGACCTGATTAACCGACATATCACGAGTGGATTGCTCCATCTTTGAAGATATGGTGTTTTGGTATGTACCGCTTGTGTTTTGAGCTAAAGCCGTACCCGCAGTAACACCCATAATTGAATGTATCTGACTGTCTGCTTGATCAAGCACCATCTGGAATTGCGAAATGGTGCTGTTACTCATTTCTTGTAGCTTAACGTCAGCATTAGGGTCTAGTGTCTGCCACAGAGCATTTCTTTTTAGTGTTATTGGTTTAGTAAACTGACCTTTTTGAAATACTGGTGGGTCAGCATTAAATAGCATCATCTTAGCGGTAGATTGCAGGTAGATGTTGGCGTAGTTAGCCCAGGGGCTAGCAAGACGCGCTCGGCTGATACCGAACGGTGATAGCTGGTCGGGGTCGAGCACCAAGAACTGCACCCGAGGGTAGCCAAACTTAGAACGACTCTTTAGCTCGCGTAATGGTTTTTCTGAATTCATAGCATATGTTACAACTTCGTAGAACGAACCAACACTATAACGAGTCATTATGTCGTAAGTGTTTTTCTGAGATGAAACATCAACATGATATCGTGGAGTTGACTGATATTCTTCGTAGTTATCACCGCCACCACCTGTTTCAAGTAGTTCTTTTAAAGCATCAACATTCCAAGTAGTGTCTGGATTAGCTTCCGCACTCTCTATAAGTTTTTTGAGCCTGGATTTAGTAACGCGCGTCCGAACGTGGTAGTAGCCACTCTCGTTTGCATCAAATATTCCAGGCTCAACCACAATATCATTGAAGTGAATTTGTTTTAGGGTTGTACCAAAATCAGACAGTGAAGTCCCTAAACTACACATAAACGGCTGGAAGCCTCTGGTTAGAGCACTCTCAGCACCTATCTGGAGCGTACTAAGTATGCCCTTACCAAATGTATCTTGGTTAAAAACAACACGCCTTACTAGATAGTCACAAACATAAGCTGGTATAGAGTGTTTAGTACCATTCACCTCTGTACTAAAGGTTGGAAGCTGTTGAATTGAGGCTCGTGGTATTTGACGAACATCAGAGGCTAAGGTCATAGAGCCAACCTGGGGGGCGTTAGATTCGTTCCTAAGCGCAACACCATCAGCTAAATTATCTAGCTCCTGAAAATCTTGCGTGAAGTTATCAATCCAGTCTTTACCAGTAGTCCACTCGTTCTGTAAATCTTTAGAATTTTTCATATATCATCCTTATGTTATCTTACATCAAATCAGCTCGTGTACCAATGTTGACCCCCTCGTAGGAGACTGAACGTAAAGTAAACGAAGTGTTTATTAAATCACTATATATGTACCACTGCATTTCATTGGTTATTACACCACCAAGCGGTAAATCCACTCTAATATCTCTTTTCTTTGATATTGTGGTGTTGTCTAGAACGGCTATATCAGACCACTGGTTGTATGTACCGGAACCAGTACCGTATAAGTATTGAGTATCTGACCATCCACCACTCGCAGAGCTGGTATATGCGCCTAAATCAACTGACTTTTTTTTGGTTTTAATCGTGTTGCCGTCTCTGTAACTAACTCCAATTTCAACCGTTCCTACTGCATCAAGCAGGTAGAATACGGCCTGGACGATGGCCATATGGCTTGTGTGCGCTTGGTTAAGACCAGCGAAAGAACCGCGAGCTTCAACAGGGAACGCGACTAGCGTACCGTCTGGGCTGTCATCGGTAGCTACGAACTGCTCTTGCAGTCTGAAAACGTGATTATCCTGACACACATACACAAATGCCTGTCGGTCGCTTGGAGACACCACACCGATCCACTGAGCCTCTATATCCATTGAATACCACTTAGGCTTGGCTTTATTAGTCACATCGTACATAAGTATCTCGTTGTTGTATGAAAATCCTCGACTCGGCACAGTAAAGTAAACTACGTCACCCCAGGCCGCGCCAACCGCCTGATGAAGATACTCTGCGCTTATACTCTTATATGTTTCTCCAACTTTGTCTGATATCTTCCTGGTAGCTAAAATATTCTGCTTACTGGCTTCTGTGTCCATAGACATGGCACCATCTGCGCTCAAGAATATAAGCGCACCCTGGTAGTTAATCACCGCATAGGCTCCAGCCACACCAGACGCGCCATAGTTTTGCTCAGTAGCCGCCCATACCACAAAGGAGAAGTTACCATAAGTTACAGTCTGCTGTTCAATAATAGACTGCTTCGATATACCCTGGGTGCTGCTGAATAACACCGTCAGGCTTGGTACACCCTGACCATTACGAAAACCAACCACACTCATAGGATAGTAGTTTGTGCCCTCATTAAGAGGTAATCGATAACCACCGTTGGTCGGTGTAAAGTCTAGCGGATAATCACCATCACCCCCTATATATAGAGTGTATGGGTGCGCTGGCTCCCCCCAGAGTATCGGGCGACCGTTAGTCTCTATGCCAAATTTGGCGGCAGGACCATCAGTAGAGTTGTCTTGAGGTGCCGTACCGCGTGATAAGTTAACTGGTATTGTGCCATTATCCACAAAGCTGGTGACAGTCAAATCAAGACCGACAGCCAGTGGAAGCATATCGGTAGGCTGGATAGACGCACCAGCGGGTGCTAGTGACATATATAAGTTCCATGACACTGCACCAGCGGGGGCAGTATTGTTGCGGGCAATAGTCAAATATTCTGTACCATCGCCATCCCAAGTATTACGAGCTTTAGATATAGTCTGAGATAGTATTGGAGATATAGCTGTTTCACCAACCGTTGAGTTAAAAGTAACTCCATAATAAATCTTAAAAGAACCACTGGTTGTTATTCCTGTAGCGGTGCCGGTTGGATAGCTTGCCGGGTCAGTAATGGCAGTAAACTGCACCATCTCCATGTTTGATAGGTCAATATAGCGAAGTTTGTCCGTGCCATTAAGAACCAGCACTTTATCTTGAATACGCAAGAATGTGTTGACTATGCCCGTACCATTGGTGGCGACATTAGTACCGCCACAATCAGTCCAAGCAACATCTCCAGTTTGTATATATTTTACCTTACCCTCATCAACCACCAAATAATACATTTCTCCACCGTATAGAGCTGGGAATATTTGGTGAACCGTATCCACTAGGTCTGGCAACCACTGCTTCAGGCTGTGACGATGAGTCAAAGACCCTTGAGAGGTGACTGTCATATTTCTACTTGAAGAGAATGTATTTGGCTCTGCGCTCTGGGGTGCTCGCTCGTCTCGTCCACCATCAAAAGAGACTATATCAAAAGATGTAATCTCTCTCTGCTTTACTTTTTCTGGCTTGAGGACGGCCACTACCAAACTCCTGTTATGAAGCTAAGGCTCTCTCTATCAGCATCAAATGCTTCAGCGCTCTCGATATTCTCTGCCACTGCTCTTTGCAACATATTATTATATTTTTGAGTAAAGGATGGACTAGTCACACCTCGCACAAGATCAGGTAAGCTTATATTCTTGGCAGTACCAAGCACCAACAACTGATAAGGATCGACTAAATCTAAGATAGATACATCAGTTAGTGAAAGCTCTGGCATGGGAGCGATTACATCGGTTAGGATTGAAGCACCTACCTCTTGGGCTGTAAATGGACGGCTGAATAAAAGATTTCTATTGACAACCGTACACCTATCAACTGTCTCAGGATTGCGCGGGTTAGATATTTGACTAGGCTCAACCACTTTGAACTTAGCGATAATTGCACCATCCTGGCTTAACACTAAATCTCGGTATGGGCTTTTAATAAGCTTTCTAACCTCATCTGGTAGCTCTACGGTTTGCACAGTGGCAGACATAACCGTGCCCAAATCAAAATTATTAGTTCTAAGATAATTCCAATCAGTCTCTAGCTCTAATTCTTGAGCGAATTGATTAGTCCAATCTATAGTCTCGTTCACAAAAGTGGTCAACTCAGCGCCAGTAACACTATTATAGCCACCCGTAACTGCTAAATAAGCTGATTGTGCTAGTTTTTCTATTCGTTCTTGGTTGGTCATTTGTTAATTCCTTTAACCATATTTTACACCTTTTTGGACAGTTATGCTTTTCTTTAGATTTGTTTTAGCCTTATTATCAAGATTTAGGTCAGGGATATATCGTTTAGGACTATCTATAGCTTGGTATTTATTCGCGTTAGTTCCTGGTGAACTAGCGGTTACACCGAGCTGACGGAAGCTAGATGAGCGAGACGGTGCCTTGCGTCCAGAGCCAGAGCCAGAGCCAGAGCGAGAACCTTTGGCATAATATTTAGACTTGCCCTTTTTACCGCGACCCACGCCAGCCTCAGTCATTTCTTGGTCAAGATTCCAAAGCTGTTCGTATAGCTCCTGGTTGTAATCTTCTTTGTCAGGGTCGCCCATATCGCGCCACCACTCCAAATTGATATCCTTGTAATCCTTTATAACTTCATATGGTGTCTTATTCTTCTTGTAAATTTCACCCCTAGTAATCTGTGTGTCGTAATCTTCTAAACTTGCCTGAGTAATAGTTGGGTCAGCAGATAAAATATCTCTCTTGGTTTTAAGCACTGCCAGGTTGTTGTCGTAATCTTCTTTCTCCAAGAACTGAGTATCAGAGGTGCCTGTAACGCCTTTAACTATATCGTCCATAAGACCCTTGATATCGCTTTCATCAAGTTTTCCACCACTTTTAGCATCATCAAATAACGCTTTTTGTTCATCATCAAGTAGATTACGAATACCAGGGCTAAATCCACCATATTCATCAAGCTTAGCTACGCTATCATCTATAGACTGTCGAATATCACCTGTTTTTTCAACACCAGCAGACTGTTCTTTACTAACCGCACCAAAAAGAGTAGCAACAGGATTAGGGTTGTATATTTCTTGCCCCTTAACCTCTTTATCTTCTAATGAGTGGCCAAGCATATTAGCCAGCTCCTGACCCTTTGGAACACCATTAAACACTTTGTCTAGGAACATTTCAGCAAAATCACCATCATTGGTTTCATTAACGGTAGAATCAAACATTTTTCCAACTTGATTTAAGAATGAACTGGCAGGAGTCAGTCCACGAGTTACCCCGCTGAATGTTTGAGCAAGATATTTACTCACGTCTCTCCCGCTTGTAAGATCAGATAGAAAATCTGTATTTTTTATAATGCTATCAGCAGGACTAGTATCTAATGCTGATTTTATTGATGCTATAGATACGTCAAAGGCTCTTTCAGCAACATTTCCTTCACCCCTAAAGCCTTGTTGTTCAATATTTGCGCCCACCATAAACGGTAATGCTAATGAACCAAGAAGAGGTGGAAGTTGCCAATAATGGTCCCCAACCTTAATTGAGTTTTCTTTGATACCCTCTCTCTCCCACCTAGCTCGTTCTTCTGGATCACTAGGATAAGAGCCTGTTATCAACCCCGCAGCAGCCAAGCCGCCACCCATCGCCATCATGCCCGCACCTGAACCTGCCTCTTTAATAAAGTTTTTATATGCCTGTGCAGCAGCTTGCTGGTCGCCAGCAGCCATAGCTCTCCTGAAGCTAACATAGGAAGGTAGTCCTAGTGTCGTTCGCTTAGCACCCTGTTTCAAGCTTCTACCAATCACCGTAGGGAACCCTATAGTCGCTCGAGTAATTGCCTTAGCTAAAGATTTAGAAAACTTATTATCGGGTAGAGCTTGACTAAGGGCTTCTGCCATCTTACTTTCAATTTTACCTCGAAAACCGCTAGTAATGCTGCTTAGTGCGTTAGCCTCTAATATGTCGTTTTCATAACCGCCCCTAACGTTGTCTGGATCAGAAACAGCACTAACTCTAGCCCTGCGCTTTAGTTCATCGCCTGTGTATCCAGCCTTCTTTAACGCCTGTTCGTAGTGGTCAGAGACCTGAGCGAATATAGCAGACTCTATATTACGTTCACCAGACGTGTTACCAGTTGTAACAATATTCTTATACTTATTCCAGTACTTATTCCCATCCTTACTGTTGCGCAAACCATAGTCTCGCTTCACATTCGACACACCTATCTTAGCACCAAGTTTACGGCTAGCCCTGTCGCCGCCGCCGCCCATTATAATCCCTGTTTTTCTTGTAGCTAGACGTGCGCCAACCTTGCCAAACAGGGTCTCTTCAAGCCTAACACCAGAGGTGTTAAGATAGTTGTTAAGCATAGTCCTAGTACTAGACAAGAATGAAGAATCAACTGCATCCATCATATAGACACCGGCTTCCTCTTCTTTTAATTTAACGAAATCTTTAACAGCAGGATTCTTATTGTCTTTGGCTAAACGCTTGGTTATCTTATACTCTTCGAGTTTAGCTTTAACATCGGCAGCCACCATATCATCGTGAGCTTTGAGTACAGCATCCTCGTTAGCAGCAGAGGGGTTGTTGTTAAAGTCCTCAAGAGATTTATTGTAATTGTCGCGCTTATTAACAAACGATTCATTAACATTGTCTATCGTGTCATAATCCTTTTTACCCATAGACAGCTCGCCTTTGCTCTTTTGATTCAATTGAGTTTCAAATTTACTCTTTAGCTCTTTTGTTGAAGCTTGTCGGCGCAATTTCGTACGAGCCATACGCATTGTTTGGGCAGCCTCAGTTGTAGATTTGTTAGCGATACTAAGTAATGTGTTTTTTTCCTGACCTGCTGGCAACCTTTCAGCCACCTTTTTTGCGGCTTGTGCAGTTCTAGCAGTTATAACTCCATCTTCATCTATAGTTTTCAATATGCTGTCATAGGAACTATTAGCTGCGTCAATAGAAGCTTGAGTCTCTGTCTCTTTGACCCCAACCTTTTCATATTCTTGACCTTTGGCTAGCTTACCCTTTGATTTACCAGTCTCACCCGTCTTAGCCAACCCTTCAGCGCTAGTGGCTGGCAGTTCGCTCTGTGGTATTTTCCTTGGTTTCGCAGGCAACGGGGCTTTGACTGGTTTATCCACAGTCACCTCAGCACCCTCACCAGGTCCAGCAGCTTTTTGAGCAACCGCAGCCTCAGTTGGTACTTCTACTTCTGAAAGTGGTCTGCCTGAGTTATCCACAGGCACAATGTCTGGTGCAGCAGCAGCCTCGGCTTCAGCTTGAACTCGTGGG
>Ga0136601_1000575_pt1 | contig 15247 bp, 14 predicted proteins | sample AntRauMFilla2699_FD_181020 | JGI IMG/M metagenome (GOLD analysis project Ga0136601, IMG submission 181020) | Saline lake microbial communities from Rauer Islands, Antarctica - Metagenome Filla 2 #699 | ecosystem: Environmental > Aquatic > Non-marine Saline and Alkaline > Saline | place... | reverse complement strand
CAAAGTTTGAACGAGCATCTCTAACATTACGATCCCTAATAAGCCCAAGAATAGGGTTAATATAATTACCCTTCAGCGGGTTAAATGTCGCATTACCAAATCGTTCTTCCGAAAGGGCAACAATCAGTTCATTGATAGAGTTGGTAAACTCTGTTGAGAACTCAGAAGGGTCTCTGTTGGCAATACCACCTAGGAGGGCGGCAATATCTTCTCCAAACAGAGATTCTATTTGCTCCGGTGTTTGGTTTATCTGAAGGGCAGAAGCAAATCTAGTTAGACCTTCCGCTGTAACAGGTCCTTCCCCAAGTGTCTCTGCAATGTTAGCAAGAATGTCACTTTGTTTAGAGAAGTCTGATTGTTCCCCACCAAGGAATACGGTAATATCGCTAAGAAGATTTCTGAAATCAGCGAAGCCCGGTCTATTTTGAACACCTAGAGCTGCGGTAACCCCTGTATCTCTGTTAGCTGCCTCATCTGCTGCTTTATCAATAGCGGCAGTAGTTCTATCTTGAGCGGCCTCAAGACGGCTTGTAGTCTCGGCTGTAGCACTACCATAAGTTAGAATTTCTTGGTTGTACTTGATCTGGATAGCCTCAAGACTATTAACAGAGTCAATGATCTTACCTGCTGAAACATCACTAAGAGCTTGGAAGTTAAGAGTTTCAATACTCTCTTTGTTTCTTCTATTCTCAAATGCATTACGACCAAATTGACCGCGAGCAGCAATGGTACGAGACGTAGAACGAACATCAACCGCATTAGAAACTGTAGCTTCGTTTAAAAGGCCAAGCTTACGTCTAGCGTAGTTTATTTGGCTATCAAACTTATCCCTGAAGGTATCTCCTTCACCAAAGATAAGTGTATAGGCAATACCGCCAACTACAACTGCAGCTGTGATAATGGCAATAATCTTAAATGCTAAGGTAGCAATCACACCTTTAAGAAGAGTAGGAATAGCTAAGAACGCCCGGCTAAGTAACCCAAGGATAGCAGAACCAAAGCTTTTGGCTGTATCAATAGCAAAACCAAGACCAAGTTTTCTTCCAGCAAGAGTTACCGCCTGCTCTACAATACCGGCAGCAGCAATAGCACCAATAAGAGCAGCAACAGTGGTAGCGCCCTCGTTTGCTCCAGCGCCAGAACCGGCAGAAGCAATACCTGCACCGGCAACAAGAGCAGCAATAGACGCAGCACCAACCTTACCGAAAGAACCCATACTACGAGTAGCGCGCCTTAGTAAGATAGGAAGACTAGAGAAGATAGCTTGCATCCTAGCTAGTGCTGGAGCTGCAAGGTTCTGTACGATACCACCCATAGCGGCAATAGCAGGAATAGCGTTTGTACGAACAGCATTACCAAATGCGTTAACTTTTGCTTTAAGATTATTTTTGCTAAAGGCATCAAAGAAGGGTTGGAACACCGGGTTAAGTACAGTACCCCCACCACGTCCTCGACGGCTAGAACCACGGCCTGCTCTCTGACCCTGAGTAGTACCAAGAGAAAGGAGACCAACAAGTCTACTTTTAAGAGTCCTACGTTGGGATACACCTAAGAGACCATCAACAAAGGTTTGACCTAGGGCTGCAGCCGCTAAGATACCTTTAAAGGTCTTAGGAAACAGTAAAGCAAAAGAAGCGATAAATGCTATAGACCCTGCAATACCTGCTTCCTTGAACAGACCTATAAGGCCTGCACCCAGAGCGGACACAAGTCCAGAGATGATAGCAGGAAGCGCTGTCACAATTTGTTTGATAGCTTCCCCAATTACCTCACCTACCATCGAACCAAAGGCAGCAAAGACCTTTGGTGATCCTACGGCTTCAACAAGATTAGCAACAAGAACCGCTAGGAACACTGGGCCAATTTTATTAGCAATTTTGCCAAAGGCTTTAGTGATAGTCCCTGTACTAAAGGCAAGGGTAAACGCTGCTAGGATAGCTGTAGTAAAGGTCTTTCTAATCTCAGGGGCAAGACTTCTGATTGCATCGACACCTCTAGAGAATCCCCCAGAAACAGCATCGATAATAGTTTGCCTGATCGATTGAATACTTTGAGCGGTGGCAGTTAGGTCAATATCAAAGTTTAACCTCTCCCGACCAGCACTGTAGATAGCTTTAAAGGCACTAGTAACGTCATTAGCGAATGATTTTACTTTATTGAGAACAACCGGGAGATATTTATCTGCTAGGTTGGCAATACCCTCCATTGTATCTGTCCAGTAAGAATTACCAACAACTTTTTCATAGATATTAAAGAAGAATTCAATTACGTCTGAAGCAAAGTCTCTCACAACTCTAGCTGCATCACCTAGGTAAATAACAGCGAAGTCTCTAACATTTCTGAAAGTTCGTTCTAAGAACTGGAATGCGGAGGTATCACCTAGTCTGTTGAATTGGTCCTTTATAAAGTCTATTGAGCTACCAAAGTTGTTTTCTATGATATCAGAGATGGTTCTTATAGACACTCTGGCAGCATCTATCATACCTTTATAAATGCCTTCTAGTCCTTCTAGTCCTCCATACAGGCTAGAGATATCAAAAGAAGACAGAGACTTTTTCATTACCCCTAAACCAGAAACAAAGTCTTTAACAACCCTACCGATTATCTTTGGGATCTCTGCTAGTCTATCTCTCCATTCTACTACGGAAGCAACAATAGATTCTCTGTTACCAGCAATAGCATTTGTTAACCCAGAAATTTTATTTGTAAATGAACTAGTAATTCCTAGCGCTTTAGATAGGTCAGCAGTAAGTCTACCTACTTGGTCCCCGAGAAGAACAAATGCTTTACCAGAAGTAAGCTCAATGTTCTCAAACTCTTTAGCGACAGCCTCAGACTGTCCAAGCAGGGCCGAGAATACAACATCAGAAGTCAGTTTACCATCAGCCGCAAGACCACGAAGCGCACCGCGAGCTACACCCATGTTATCCGCGATGGCCGTAGCGACACGAGGTAGCTGCTCTAGCACCGAGTTAAGCTCTTCACCCCTCAGTGTACCAGAAGACAGACCCTGCCCTAGCTGTACCATAGCAGCCCTCTGTGACTCTACAGAACCACCAGAGATAGCAGCGGCTTGGTTTAGCGTGATAATAGACCTATTAATGTCCTGAACTGACCTGCCAGTACCCTTTAGGGATTGTCCCATACGGTTAAAGGCTTGGGCGGTGGATTGTACAGGGGCTTTAGTCTGTAAAGAAATCCTGTAGATCTTATCCATCTGTTTAGCTAGTTCTTCACCACGACCAACAACCAGAGCAACTTGGTTCTCCATGTCAACAAAGTTATCTGTTGCCCGGTTAATACCTCTTGTAAGAGCTGTACCGGCGAATGCGGCAGCAATACCAGTGGCTAGCCTTGCAATGTTCTTTGTAGCACTAGCGGCGGTGTTTCCAACGCTCTTAAAGTCACCGTTTAGTCTACGGATATCTTGACGTGCTTTAGCAGTGTTAGCCGTAACGCGAATACGGACGCCGCGCCCCGGTCCTGTGGGTAATACCATTATCCTTCTCCTCTACGTTACGGATTAAATTGCCCTAGACAGTCCCTAATAACAGGGGCCATCTAGGGCTTACACTTAAATAAGTTTTGATGTTTGAAGAACTCTCTCGATAAAGAAAGCTGGGGCTTGTTTTGAACCGCCTTGGTTAAGATAGGTAATGTAAGGAGCATCGTTAGTAATTTGACCACCGATACGGAAAACAGACTTATTGTTTCTCCAACGAGAACGGGCAAAACCAGTGTCAACTGGGGTTACTTCTCGGAGAAGGTTGGTAGCAAAATCCATTCTTGCATTGACGTCGTCACTAGCAATCTCTTCAACCTCTAAGGCTGCTCTTCTCAACTCTCGATCGAAGTCCACTACTTCCATGCTCACTCCGAACACCATTGTTCTTTACTCCTCTTTGAATAAGGTCCTCAAGATTAAACTCTCCATCTCCACCTCTAGCTTTTCTCATATTGTCAAGCATCTTATTTTCAGGCATTACGCCTTCTCTGAATTCAGGCTTACGAGCCTTTTCTGAGTTAACAACAGCTCTAATGGTTGGGAATATTTCTTCAGGCTTCTTCTTTATTTCTGTCATAGAAGACATAATATAGTAAGTCCTCATATCCTCTGCATAACCGGGGGGTCTTGCTTTGAAGTAATAACACCAACCGACAAACTCTGAATAAGGCATGTCTATAATCTCAGAAATAGTTTTCTTCAGAAGAAAAGCGATTTCATAGACTTGGAGTTCTTCATCGGTTAGTTTCCCGTAGGGGTTTCCACATCACTATCAGGATTAGCCTCTACACCATCAACACTCAGACCGATGTAGTGAAGGACTTCTGTTGCTAGGTTATTAAGTTCATCAGGTGGGAAAGACTGGTAGTCTTCAACACTTAGCTCTTGCGCGCCAATTACACCAGCACCAATAACAATACGAAGCAGCTCCATACTATCCGCTTCCTCGTTCTTCTTGGACTTTGGCTTAGTCTGGACTGCTTTAATCTGTTTCTGTAGTTCAATAATCTGACCGAACGTCAGTTTACGAATGCTTACTTTTTCTTCCATAAAGTCAACTTCTTTAGTGACTTCCTTACCAACTAGATGTTTCATCTTTGGTGAACCTTTCTCTATACTCTTTTAAAAACTTACGGAGTTTGAACAACTCACTAATTGTTTCTAATACTTCCTGACCTTCTTCTGGGGTCAACTGTTCCATACGCTGGGCGGTCTTATCTAGACTGATATCAACAGCACGAATCATATGTTTAGCAGTTACATCTAGGACGTAGTTTTTACTGAATCTAAACTTTTTTTCGTTCATAACTTCCTCTAACTTGATTGAAGAGACCCCCGAAGGGGCCTCCTCTTTAACGTCACCTAATTAACTATTAAAAATCAATAAATTAGGTAGCTGCGATAGTCGACGGACCAACAAAGTCAACCTGAACCGAAATGTTAATAACGGCGGTGTTTGAGTCAGTCAGAGACGGAGTCGGCTGGATGGCTTCGATCTTGCCTTTCCAGTAGAACTCTGTGTTATCAACACCCAGCGTAGCAGCTGTACCATCAGCTTCTGTTACCGCCGCAGCAGCAAACATAAAGCGGAAAGCAACTTCTTTACCTTTGATATTTTCAAATTCTAGAATATCGCTAGGCACGTAGTTGATTGTAACGTCCATCGACGGAGCATCAGATTGTCCTGATACCTGTGAGGACTGTTGTTGGCCAAATACAGGAACGTTAGTAATGTTAGCGGCGTTACCTACGGCTGGGAATTCTCGTGGCGAAGGTACGCGTAGAACGTCAGTTCCCGGTGTTCCGCTTGCGAATAGAGCTGCATAGTCTCCAACGACAGAGTCGCCGTCGATAGCGCTAACATCGCCTGTAAAAACGTCCATGTACGAGTAAATACCAGACGTTAGTGAGCTAATGTGAGTCATAAATTTCTCCTTAGAGGTGTTTGGTAAATGAAGCTTGCCAGACCATCATGCCTAGCGCTTCATTGTCGGGGTCATCTTGAGGTTGCGAAAGTGTTGAGTAATTGATTGTTAAGGTATTGTCAATAAAACGATCAAACGTATCTTCTAAAGTACCAGCGTAGTCAACAGCGTCCATATGTCCGTTGTTTCTATCATAAAAGATCCTAAAGAAAATCAGTCCTTCCATAACAGAGCCATCACCGAAGTCTTCACGCTCACGGTCGTTAAAGGAGATCGAGTATCTCCCGTATAAGCTCTCGTTAGAGATGTTACCTTTGTAATCCTCTGGGTAAGCTTCAAGTCCTGAAGCGCCAACTAAGCTACCTACAATGAGATAAACTGGTCTAAAACTAGACATATCAATTCTCCTTAGTAGCTGTTATTTCAACAATGTACTTCATTGTAGGTTCAAACCCAGTGATAGTATAGGTTCTATTCTCAAAGGTTAGAGTTTGGTAAGTGTTTTCTGATACATCACCATACCTAAAAAGTAGCTTAACCTCTTCTGTACCGTCTTTACTAATAGAACGACTTACTTCGATACCTTGACGGGTAACAGGAGGGACAGCACTTTCAATGTTAGATTGAGTAGTGTGATCAAAACCACTTACGGTTTTTGGTTGTAGAGTTACAGACTTCTTCACATCACCAACGGCGTTGAAGGCAGTCTCTACTCCACCTCTAATTCTTGAATCTAGGGACATTAGTTAGCCATCCACCAAGTATAGCCGGAGTTCCCGCGCACTGTAAGAGGCTTAAGTAGATCAACTACCTTGTAAGGGAATTTAACGGTCTTTGTCCTAGAGTTACTATCTGAAATCGAGATAGGCCCAACAGTTATGCTTTCCGCAATACTCTCTTCAGAGGCATATGCAGCAGGGAACTGTATAAAGTGGAGCGCTTGTAGCGTTGTAGCTAGCTTCACTCTTTCTGGGATTTCATCGTTAGCAGGATTAACAATCAAATTAAGTTTTGGGTCAACAAATTTCGCACTTGTGCGAGGCCACCCAAGCGTTTGGGAGGCACTCACAGCAAAACCAAGCCAACGACGTTCGTCAATCGCTGATGTAGCGGTAACAAGAGCCTGTGCTTTGGTAACGGGATCAGCAGCGTCCCAGTCTGAGAGGCCAAATCGATCAGCAAGGATCGTTGTAGCATCCGCGACTGAAATGTAGCTGTTTACTCCGACGATTAAAGCCATGAGTACCTCCTTTAAGCTTATGCGTGGTAAATTGGAAGGATCGGCAGGTTTAGAGCCGAAACTTTACGTGTCCAAGAAGCTGCTGCAGAGAAAGTAGCGTTAGTAGCAAACGCGTCCTCAGCACCAGCCCAAGCATAACCCTCAGGGTGCCACACGTAACCCCAACGGTACCAGATCTCAGTCTTACCACCACCAAGGTAGACAGACGCATCACGATCCATCTCAACCGGAGTTGGGATTTCAATTGGAGCGAAAGAAACAGAGTTGGGTTTCATAAGGAAAGTACACTTAGTAGACCGTGCGTTTAGATCGCCAGCACTAACCGATGCCATCTGAGTGAAACGAGTAGGCAGTAGGCGGAATTTACCATCAAAGATAGTAGTGAATTCTAGTTCACCGTCCGTTACTCGGTCCTCATCAACGAGGTTAGCAGCGCGGATCTGTGCAAGGGTCTCCGGGGAGGTAACCATGTACATGTAGTCCGGTTCGTAGTCCTTAAACGCCATACCAATTGCTTGGAACAGACGCTCACCACGAGCAGCACCAACACCCGATGCATCAAACAGCTTACGCTGATCAGGTGCACCAGTTGCAGCAGCACCAAAGACACCAGAAGCAGCGTTGAGATCAACAAAGAAACCAGTTGCTGTGGCATCAGGGTCAGTATCAAAGTCTACAAGACCACCCTCACCTGCATTGCTAGCATCACCTAGGGCGACCTCTGAACGAGCAACACCTTGTAGGACGTTGTAGAAGGCTTTGCCTTCGTCTTCCATACGTGTCTGTGCAAAGTCACGAGCAATCTTTTCAAGCCCGTTTTCACGAGAGAGCACTTGTTGCACGTTAACTTGCTCAGCACCGTGCGAACGAGCGGTCTTGATGTATTTCGCAAGGTTAGTGCTGATGTTTGTCATTGTACCTTCAGTGTCGTCAGTTGTTGACATGACGTTGACTTCCGGCTCAAGAGGCTTGTACCAACGGAACTGGCCAATATAGCTTTCTGAGTCACCGTCAACACCCTCACGAGTACCTACGACACCAGTCGTGTGAATGTTTTTGGAAGTAGTGTACGCTTCGTGTGTGTACTGGCGTAGTACTTCCTCAATGACCTGAAAGTTAGCATTAGAGATAGTCATAGTTTAATCCTTTCGTTAGAATCAGCGGACGCCCAATTTCTTTCGTGTTTGGGCTATCATCTGATCTTGTGGAACATCGAAAATCGATTTAGGTTTGTCTTGAGGCACACTTGTCGAAGTCATCGACGTAGTAGAACTCCCAGTATTTTGCTTCGGTTTGAAAAGAAATCTGTTCTCTTCATCTTCTAGATAACTAGAAACAGTAGACTCGATGTCTTTACCATCGCGAGAGACCCAACGACCACTGTCGTCTTGAATAAGAGAATCAACAATGTCCCGACGTGCAGATGCGCGAGCACGATCGTTACGGAATTCTGCAGTACTTAGAGAGGCGTCAACGGCGTTATCACGACGAAGACTCACGTTTTCACCCCTTAGAGTTTCTAGTTCAGAATTCATATCAGAGATCTGCGCTTCTAGCGCTTCTTTGTCTTTACCTGCTGATTTCATAGCTTCAATCTCAGCTTCCCTCTCACGCTTTTTAGTGTCTTTGAGTTCTGCTTGAGTATCTTTGAGTTTCTTATCAAGAGCATCCATCTTTTCTTTGAATTGCTGTTTCAAAACCTCAAGCTCTGAATCTTCTTTCTTATTCTTGTCTTTTTCTTTGTTCTTATCATCAGAGTCATCAACGTCAGCGTCCGCATCAGTTGTTTCCTCTTTGATATCATCTTCAGTGTTTCCGTTTTCGTCATCTTCGTTTGAAGCATTATCTTTTTCGGATTGAGCATCACCAATTTTCTTACGAAGCTCTTCCATTTGTGCTTTGAGTTCTTCTTTAGTAGCCATTAAAATTTCTCCTACAGTCACTGACTGTGTTAGCCGTTGAGTTACAAACTCTCAGGTCGAATTAGGGTCCTACACCATAAAAATCTTTATTAGGTACGTCCGTCAATATGTCTTCCCTAGTTATAGGGTTAGGCGGATCAATAAGACCAAGTTGTTTTGCTTCAGCGAGAAGTTCATCGTAGGTAGCCTTAGGCAACCCCTCTTTTCGCATTTCAGCAAGAGTTCTTCGGATAGTATCCCCCTCTAGGGCATCCGCATAGATTTCACGGAGAGCAGCTTTAGCGTTATCTGCTTCCGCTAGATTAGTAAAGAAAGCGTCGTGGATTGTACCAGTAGACTTGCCCTCTTTGCGGCCCCACAAGTGGAACTTGCGAACAATAACCGCGTCGTTAGAATGGTTTCCATTCACACCCAGACCAATAGAAGCATCTTGGACAGATCCTTTTCCAAGGAGCTTGCCGTCTTCAGCTTGTGCTGCATAGATGTTCATAACCTTTCGTCCTGTTATAGGATCCCTGAATTCAATTCTCTCTTGAAGTTCCGGTCGGTATCTTTGTGTCATAACCTTACCGTCAAAGGTCACCCACGGGATGTCTACCTTTTTAGTTTCAGTTGTAAAGCGTTTAGATACTCTTTTCCAGAAATTAATGAATTCATTTGTAACAGGTGCTCTGTCAGACAGCTTCTCTGACATTAGCGCAGAAAGTTCTTTAAAGTCATTTGGGCCAATCAGGCCTCCACGAGCACTAGTCACCTTAGCAACAAAGTCTGCCGTGTCGCTGTGAATTTCTTCTGCTTCTTTTAGAAGCCTTAGACCAATAGACTGGTCCTTGTTCACCATATCGATAAGCTCACCCCTAAAGGCTTTCAGATTAGCTGAAGTAAGTTCTGCACCAATCCTATCTGCTTGTTTGATCTGTGAATCAATTATCCTAAGCTGACCGCTTAGCTCTGATTTAGTAATTGTAGTAAAGCCTCTTTCATCTAGAAGTTTAGATAGCTTTGCTGCAACGTTAGCGGTCTTAGTTGCCTCACCGGCACCGTAGAAACTTACCCAATTTGTTCGATGGGGTGGTTATTCCCATCCGCATAACGATAGTTTGGTTATGCTGCTACATGTTTCCATGCAGATCAGACTATATCATCAACCTTTCTGTAGTAGGTTGCCCTGCGCTTCCACTCAACACTTGAGTGTACTCCTTACGGATAGTCGTTGAACGTTCCTTATACAATACTATAGTATTGTATGAGGCTTCGCTGCTGATTGTCTTCACCATTACGCGGTCAGAGTTTCCAGCAATTCACAGGGTTTAAAGAACACAATATAAGTTTATGTTCTGCGCTTTAGCACCTTTAGCAAGATCCTCCCAAGTCAAGTTCGCGTCACGGAGCGCCTTAATCTTGTTGAAACGAGGATCATTAATGGTGTCAATAGCCACTAGGTCATAGAGTCTATTCTTTTGTGTCGTAGGAACAACGTTAGAGGCTTCCGAGACCATACGGTCCCTAGTAGAAAGCCCGATAATTTGTGCACCAGAGGACGACGCATCGTTCTCTATCATAAGACGTGTTTTAAATAATTTGAGTTTAGCAGCATCTCTCATGTCGCCGCCAACGTGGTCATATACACGAGCATACTCTAAAGCCATACGAGACATCTTAGGTACCTCGGGTCCTTCTAGACCCTTGATTAGGGGGTGTTCTAGGAACTCCCTCATACGCCTGTCTCTCTGGGTTTCTTGCTGCATTAGCCTTCCTAGAGAAAGGATGTCTTCCCGCTTTCTCTGAAAGATAGCCTTACGACCACTAAGGGTAAGAGCCTCTGTACCGGGTCCAATCATAGCTCCAATCTGGGTCTCTAGCTCATCTACTGCATTGAGAGTCATTGGAGTAGCAATAGCATCATCTAAGAAGGGTCGAACCATCTCACCACCAGTAGGTGTCAGGTATCCACGGTGGTAGATACGGCCACGGCTATCCATGTATGTATCCGACCAAAAGGGTTTACCACGATTTGTCTGGTACCTGCCTGCTGTCATGAAACCAAAGCCTTGGTCACCACGTTTGATGATCTCGTGTCTAAACTCATTAAGGCCATCGTAGTAATCTGTGTTACCGCGAGGGTCACGGAACCTAACAACATCATCCATAAAGTTAAAGAACACCGGATCTGTTTGGTATTGTGTACCAGAGGCTTGGTTTAGAGCATTAGCAAAGTCTGCATCAACCTGATTTGCGTCAAAGCTAGCGTACTTACGTCTAGATATGATAGGTCTGCCGGTAACATTACCACGAGCATCAAAGGCTTCCTTCTTACCAGCGCGGACAAACTGCCTATCTCTATCAAAAGAAATACCCATACGTCTGCCAACAACAACTCGTCTTTCAGCCTTCTGTAGCTCAATAAGACGTTTGTCGATTACCTCAATCTCTCTAGAAACTGTGTCTCCCCAGAAGCCTGTGGCACGGCCTGTCTCTACATCTAGAACACCTCTGCGGGTCTTACCACGGTAGTTGAGACGGATCATCTTTCTGTCCTTCATGTAATCAAGGACTCTGGAACCGTCTTTGTGGTAGTCTTGTAAAGTGTGTTTCTGGAATGGGTTAACATCTTCTAGATCTTTTGCCATTTGTTTACCAATAGCAATAGCAAGACCGTCGTAGTCTGTCATTTGTCCAGAACCAACAAGCTTTACTGCTTTAGAAAGAGAGTTGAGTACTTTGTCATCCATTACCTTTGATGTAGGGTTCTTCTTAGATGTAAGAAATTCAAAGTCAATAATTCTACGAATACGTTCATCGATACCGCGTTCAAATCTAACAGCTAATTCGTCTGTGGGTGTTCTATACCATTTTAGGTACTTAGCAAATGAGGTTTTCTCCCAACGCTTCTTAAGTGTTTCGGGCTTCTTGACTTTTCCTAGAAGACCTTGGAAATAAGACCTTGGTGGGCTTTTCCCTCTGAAGTAAAGCTCTTTCGAGAGTTTAGCTCCAACACCAGTACGGAAGGAATCAATAGACCTCTGATCTGCAAGAAGTCTATCTTGTAGCTGATCAATCTTGTAGTAATCACCCATAAGCTGGACTTGAGGTCCTCCTTCTTTAGCACCAAAGAAGCGAGAAAATAAGTTGTATTTATCTCTCTGTCTAGTATCAAGAAGACGGGCAGTGTTCTGAACAGCAAATCTATTTTCTGCTCTAAGTACATTAGCAAAGTTGTCCCAAGGCTGCTTGTCTTTCCTAGCTCGCTCTATTACAACCCTAAGGTTTTCAATAGCAACTGTTTGCTGATTTGTTGACACTTTCTCTTCTAAGGAGTTAATCACAGATCCAATGAAGTCTTTATCTTCAGATTGGAGGACTTTAGAGTTCCTCATGAAGTCAAGACGTTCTTGTAGAAGTGTGTAGTTAGGATCATAAAGGTTGTTGTTTCTTGCCTCACCTGTAAGGGGGTCGAAGCTATTATTACTTTCATCGAAGATGTTAGCTGTACGGCGACGAGCGGTTTGTTTACCTTGCAGTGTTGTACCTTTAAAGTCCGTTAGAGAGTAAGTTTTACCGAGATCATCAGCATCATTGACAAATAGATCTACAACCTCTCGCTTATACTTAGCATTCCTGACGAGGGTGCTAGGGCGCGCCACAGCGATCTGTGTTACGACATCTTCACCTATCGACTGCTTAGGGCGGAAAATGTTAGTAAGATTAGCAGCACGACGTCTCAAAGCAGTAATAGAGAGTGCGCTACCTTGAGGTGTCACAAAGTTATCGGCTTTGACTTCTCCTTTTCGGAAAAGATCTGCCTTTTCTTGACTACCAAGGATCTTTGTTTGGACATCATAAGCCTGACGTTTAAGCCACTGACCAAAGGTTTCTTTCTCTGGAGGAGATCCTGTTAAAGAACTTCCTTTCGTGGTTTCAAGAGCAGCTAAATTGATCCTATCAGACTCTTTCTTTAGCAGTTCGGCTTTGCTCTCAAATATAGGAACAAGGGTAGAACGGCAGTTAAAGTGTAGTGGAGGGGCAAAACGCCTATCACCTACATCATAGATCTTACCATCATGATAACGACAAATGCTAGAAGTACGATTATCAAGCATTGCTTGGAACATGTAGCCTTTGATGACTTCCTTGTTTTCCCCTACCGCACTAAACAGAGCATCGCGCTGCGTAGCTGTGATACCTGTACGAGAAAGAGTACCCGCTTGGTGGGCTGTCATCTTGGTTGTTCTGCTGACGTCACTAATAATTTGATTCTGAGACTTATTATCTCTACGACCACGCTTCAACCAAGTTTGTACCCTAGTTGTCTCACCACGAGCAATGTTCTCTACGTTATTTTTGATAGCAGCATCACCGTTGATACTAGCGCCAGTAATATCTGCTAGATCAGCCTTGTTCTTAGGTCTACGAACGGAGAACCATCCTTTAGTGTGTTTTGAGATACTATCAGTGTAGAAATCTACCTCAGCACCATGTAGTTCTGTCAAATTTGTCTTCTGCCAAGAAAAGAGCTCTGTAGCAAAACGGTTTTGCTCTCGTCTGAATTTGTTGGCTATTTTCTTCTTTTGATCAATAGTAGTTGTTGCTAAGTCTTCCTTAACAAGCTTAACTAGAGACTCACGATGACGATTTACAATACGACTATTACCAATCTGAATGCTCTCTTCGAACTTTCTAACGTCAGTAAGGTGATCAATCACCTCGTCGTTCATTTTCTGTGTAACATCCATTCTAGCAATCTCCTGATTGGTAAGTTTGGTGGAATGAACCGCACAGTCCTCGCAAAAGACCGTCGCCCCCTTGGAACATGTCACCCCAATTTGTAACTATGGCCGACCCGGAAGGACTCGAACCCTCACCTGAAGATTAGAAGTCAACTGTTCTATCCTGTTGAACTACGGATCAGTGTATAATGCTTATAGTTTGTGTGTGTCGTATCCTAGCTTAATCCTATGTATGGTGGTCCTGCCGGGACTCGAACCCAGATATTACGATTATCAGTCGTACGCTCTAACCAGTTGAGCTACAAGACATTGATTATTAAATTGGTACGGGTAGAGGGAGTCGAACCCCCACGTCTTTTAAAACACTAGGACCTAAACCTAGCGCGGCTACCTATTTCGCCATACCCGCATGGTCCCCCACCCCGGACTCGAACCGGGAGAACCGGCAGTTTAAGTGCCGTACGGTTACCAATTACGTCAGTGGGGAATGGTACCGTGTAATTAGTGGTGGAAAGGGGAAGAATCGAACTTCCTACGCGCAGGGCTTCAACCTACCGCTCTACCAGTGAGCTACCGATCCACGTTTTAAGAGATAAAATGTCGCAAGGAATGTGTAGTTTGTTGGAAGTGTCTAAACATATGAATAACCTTTCTTATGTAGTAACGTCATGCAAATGCATAGACTGTTGAAATTAAATGGAGCCGACACGAGGACTCGAACCCCGCACGATGGACTACAAAACCATTGCTTTACCCGATAAGCTATGTCGGCTTGGTCTAGGTGGAAGGATTTGAACCTACGGTCTTCTGGTCCCAAACCAGACGCTTTGGCCAGACTAAGCTACACCCAGATAGAAAAATTGGAGAACCGGGTGGGAATCGAACCCACGTCTAGAGATTAAAAGTCTCCTGCTAAAAACCACTCAGCTACCGGTCCTTTGTAGCGTTGAATGAGGGTTTCCTTAGTAAATTGGATGGTTACTCTTTCCATCATCTTTTCTCCTTATTTTAATATGGCGGAAGGCGGAGGGCACGATCCCCACACACTTTCATGTGACCTAGTTTTCAAGACTAGTCGCCGGACCTCCCCAGCTGCTTCACCTTCCTAATGTTCATAAATGGCAGAGAGCAGAGGACTTGAACCCCATACCTCTCGGTGCTCCCGTTTAGCAAACGTTCACGTCTACCTAGACGCGTTACTCTCTATACGTGTGGCAAGAGCGTCAGGATTCGAACCCGAACCACAAGGTTTTGGAGGCCCGTATGCTACCGTTACAACACACTCTCACTGTGCCAAAGTTAAGGTCTGGCACGAACCCGCTGTGTTAACCCAGCTAACAGAATAAATAACAAAGTCTTCTAGTGTCTGCTACACTGAATGCTTTCTTGAAAGGCATTTGACCTATGGATGTCGTTATCGGTACTGCCCCGATTACCGTGGGTTTGCAATCCATTGCTTTACTTTTTGGCCCAACGACAAATTTGGTACCCAATAGAGGATTTGAACCTCTGCTGTCGCTGGGTGTAAACCAGCCGCTCTACCTCTGAGCTAATCGGGTAAATATAAATAGTGGCAGCTTAGGTAGGACTCGAACCTACATGTGTTACCAGTCAGCCACTAAGCTATTAGTCTATACAGTGATGAGAGCAAGAAAGATCACAAAAGCAATTGCCCCACCACCTACAAGTTGGCCAAGCGATTTAGTCTTATACCAAGCTTTCACCCCATCTTTTGCTTCGATGACTTTTTCCTTTGCTGTATCAATGTTGTCTTTCATTGTATATCTCCTGATATCGAATATGGTTGCGCAGAGGGGAGTTGAACCCCTAGTACAGGCCTTATGAGGGCCGCGTGTTACCATTACACCACCGCGCGAAACTTGGTGGGAGAGGGAGGACTCGAACCTCGCCCGGTTAAAGATTTTCCT
>Ga0136601_1000574_pt1 | contig 15277 bp, 18 predicted proteins | sample AntRauMFilla2699_FD_181020 | JGI IMG/M metagenome (GOLD analysis project Ga0136601, IMG submission 181020) | Saline lake microbial communities from Rauer Islands, Antarctica - Metagenome Filla 2 #699 | ecosystem: Environmental > Aquatic > Non-marine Saline and Alkaline > Saline | place... | reverse complement strand
AGGAAATATGGATCTAGGACCCAGTGTGGAGGACGTTCTTGGAAAGATCTTGAACTGCTTATATATTACACACTTAACGTATTTGAGTCAACAAGAAAAGTTCTAACGTCGTCCCATATGGTGCACACTAAAGTTACTAAAACTTAATAACAATCTTCCCTTCTGTAGCTCCAGCCGCCAACTCTTCCAGTGCTTGATTTACGTTTATTAAATCGTACTCGGTAATTTTATGATTTTTCGGAAGACTATCAATTTCTAGTAATTCTAAAAAGGTCTTTTTAACAGAATGAAACTCATTACTATCAGGAGTTAAATGAATAATATTGAATCCCGAAACTGTTTTATTTTCATAGACTAAATTGAAAGGTTTTACGGAAGATAATTTTAAATAGTTACTGACTACGCCAAATAAACTTTTTAACCCTCGGGGTACGAGTGAATGAAACCCGTACAGAATCATCTTTCCATTCTTCTTCAACCTGCTTTGATACTTATTTAAATCTTTCCCAGAAGACACAAAAATTACATCGTATACTGAATCTGACCGAAAGAATTTATCATAGGTATACACTTCACTTGCGCCAAGTTTTCTAACATATTCTTTTTTAGTCTCATTTCCCACCAGACAAGTCACATTGTGTTCTTTTGAACCCAACTGAGTTAGCATACCCCCAACACCACCTGCTGCGCTCGTGACCAAAATGTCTGATTTCGGGAATATCTTGACGATATTTTCTAACGCGTGGGCCGCTGTAAAAAAGTTTACCGGTAGACTCGCAGCCCAGGCCATATCTACATTTGGTAAAAGTTTAATTACATTTACGGGTTTTGAAATAATTTCTGAACTCAAACAGCCCGATCGCTGTAATACAATTACTTTGTCTCCTACTTCAAATTCAGTAACATTTTTTCCAACTTCGGTGACTGTTCCACTAGCCTCAAAACCAGGCACGTATGGGAGTGGCATTTGTTGCCGCTGGTATTTGTATAAACCCTGTTGAATGATTCTGTCAGTAAAACTTAATCCCGCATAAGCTGTTTTAATTCTTATTTCGTTTTTATCTATTTTTCTAGACTCTGTTTCAGTGACAACTAAATCCGAACGGTATTTGCTCAAAATAATTGATTTCATATGTCAAATATACTGTCCCGTTTCAGGCGAAATATCAAGCGAGAACCGTTCTAACGTCGTCCCACATGGTACACATAGCAAAAACTAGCGAAACTAGACTAATTCACCTATTAACTGGCTCACCCGCTGCGCTAGGTCTATATCCTTCTCTGTAATTGTATTACCGGCATCATGGGTGGTACTTTCGATTTGTAGGGTGTTGTAGCCGTAGGTAACTGTTGGGTGATGGTTGAGCTCGTCTGCTAGATCACATAGCTGTGCCACGATGGTGCGTAGACTAGCAAAGTCAGCAAATTGCCAGTTCCCTACTAATGTTTCACCTGAAACGCTCCAGGCGGGGTTGTTTGTCACTAATGCTTCGATTGCTGGTTTCATGTGAAATAGTGTAGCACAAAGGGGTATAAACACGTGTTTGAACTGTTATTTTATAACACAACGTTTCACGTGGCACACTCATACCCTGTTCCACAAGGCACGGGGCTGCGAAACTCAACAAGCTAGAGTATTATGTTGGGAATATACTTCACTGAGGCAAACTTTTCACGTGTAACGATCCGAACAGCGGCAATATCTATCTGCCAGTCTAGTTCACAGTTGTTTTCTGACAACCAGGATTCAATGGTGCGATTCATCCGTTGAATCTTTTTGAAATGCACATTATCCTCAGGAGACCAGGTTTCATGTGTAACAGCTTGCGTTAAAGCGGCTTTAGTTTCATATGAAACCGCTTTTACCTCCACAAAATGGATTATTTGCTTATTTCCAAGCGTTTCCCGTGCAACAATATCTAATTCACCCCATTTTTTTAAATAATTGACATCCAGGATTGTAAAACCCTTGTTTCTAAGGTAATTTACCGCGATTTGCTCGCCATATGCCCCTACTTTGTTCTTTTTCCCTTTTTTATCGGTTTGTTTCATGTAAAACGTTTCACGTGGTACACTTTATTTTTGTTTCTCGTGAAATACCCTTGTAGTATACCAAATAAAATATAAAGGACAGATTTACTATCTGTCCTTTATCCACATATCCCCTGTCTTTTCCACAGTTATACACTGTCCTCTAGCAGTTGGTTTTCAAACTGAACGGTATTGTAGCCGGTATCAAGAATGAACGCTTCAAACTGTTTGTCCAGACCAGTGATTATAGCTAGACCAACCAATACAAAGAGGATACCTAAGCCACGCTTGAACCAACCGTGTGGATCAGTAGCCCAAGCAATGCTGCCGATAAACCGTTGTCCCAGTAGGGCAATCAGGAGTAGTACAACAGCCAGTCCAGCTATGTAGGCTAGTAAGTACACCGTACCCAGTAGTAAACTAGCCGGAAGAACAGCCGCTAGAATCAGAAAGTAAGTCGGACTACAGATCGAAAACACTGGCCCAAGCGCTGCACCAATAGTGATATCACCCCATAGGCTCTTCTGGCTGTAGCCGCTACCGACCGCAGCGTTACCGCCCATAGCTAGCTTGTTTATACCTGGTACCTGATTCCACAGGGCAGGGAAGGCAAAGGTAAGTCCGATCAAAAGCAGGATAGAGCCAGAAAAATAGGCCCAGAATGAGGATGGTATATCAATCAAAAGCGTACTGGCCTTCAGCAAGTAGGTAAAAAGCAGGATTGATGCGCTCAGTGACGCTATCACGATATACGGCGTGGCTTTGCTACGCCCACTAGCGCTACTACCGATGATTACCGGTAAGAGGGGAAGGATGCAGGGAGCGAGCACAGTCAGCACGCCAGAGAAGAACGAGAGGGCTAGAAACGACAGTGTAAGCGTTTCCATACGGCCTATAGCTGATTTACTACTTGATCTAGGGTATTGGTCAAACCAGTGAGTTTTTTAAGCTCTGTACCATCAGCGTCGACTACCACCAGTGTATGCTGTCGAATCACACCGTACTGCTTCTTTAATTCGGTCTCCGTGTCGTAATCAAGCTTTAAAATGTGGGTGTTTGCTGGGATTTGACTCAGTTTGGCGTTTAGATCATTCTCTAAACCACGACACGATGGACACCAATCTGCGTGAAAGAATAATACGACGGTACCATCCTCAGCCAAGGCTAGTTTTTCGGGGCTATAGGCTTCAAAAGTACCAGCAGTTGTTGGGGTAGGGGCTAGGTTACTTGGCTCTGCGGGAATATTTTGCTCAGCATTAGCTTGCAGCTCACTTTCGTCCATTTGAGCTTCAATCATAGTGTTTCTCTCGTTTGCTGCCTGCGTAACTGATTCTGTTTGATCGTTAGCTATGTTTTGAGCCAGATTACCAAGCGGAGATGCACTTTCGGTTATATCAGCCGAGTTTTGTGTGACTAGCTCTGCATCACCAGTACTGCCCAACGTAGCAATTAGACCAAATACGACCGCTACAGCGGTCAAAGTGATTATTACATGTAGTGTGCTTAGGCCCGATTGAGTGTTTGATTTCATAGTACGAAATAATTGGTTATATAGGTAGTATACGGGAAGAGAGGGTTGGTATTTCACAACAGTGGAGTTACTTACCAGCTCGACTACAAAGCGATCGATTTTGATCAATTTGCAGGTAATTAGTAGGGAATGACGGGGCGCACATTAAGGAACATCAGAATGATATTAGTAACGAATATTAACGAGGTGGATGTAGGGGTGAGATGCTTCTTACAGAAGCGGTGTAGGTTTCGCGCTTACAAGCGGCAACCTCTTGCGAAAGTTTCCCAAACTTTCTCACCCGGCAAACATAACTGGCCGCACAGAAAGAAAACACCCGTGAGGGTGCACACCATGGCATATATATACTTAGTGGATGTAGGGGATATCTGCTCCCAGCAGATATAACAGGCCGCACAGAAATAGAAAACAGCACCCAAGGGTGCACACCATGGCATATATATACTTAGTGGATGTAGGGGATATCTGCTCCCAGCAGATATAACAGGCCGCACAGAAATAGAAAACAGCACCCAAGGGTGCACACCATGGCATATATATACTTAGTGGATGTAGGGGATATCTGCTCCCAGCAGATATAACAGGCCGCACAGAAATAGAAAACAGCACCCAAGGGTGCTGTTTTCTATTTCTGTGCGGCCTGGGGTAATCGAAACCCCGACTGATCCTTGGCAAGGACCCGTTATACCACTTAACCAAGGCCGCGGTATAGTATTTATTCTATTTTACTAGGTCTTTTTGCAGCAAATTAATCCAGGTGACCAACTTGCGCTTCAAACCAGTGCTGCCGATTATAGTATTTCCCACGCCAGAGTGCAATGGCTTGGCTTGGGCATTTTTAATTACCTGAGTGCGATGAAACTGGCTATAGTGAAGCTTGAGTGCTTTAGACCAGCGTTTCATGCACACAGACTCTTTGTGGGTAGGGTAGAGCACCAGCTGCACCCGGACCTTTTCACGTGCTACACCTAGGTATTCTTGCACAAACCGCAAAAAAATTACGTGTGTATCAATGTTGGTACCAGACAGGCGAATAGTCCCTTCGTCCGACGTATCTCCATGACCTACATACAACATCAGCCCAGCTACAAATAAAGGATCGTGTTTGTAGTGCTTAAACTCGGTCACAGCCGAGCGCTCAAGGTCGAGATAATGCGCGGTGCGCTGCGTGCTGCGTGTTCTATTAATTAGACGCAGTCGCTTGGCATTATCTTGGCCCGCGCGACGCTTGTTTTGTTTGGTCACATTCGCTGAAATAACGTTGTTTTTCAACCATTTTGAGATGGTTGACTTGCTGACATCACAGACCTTAGCAATCTCTTGCAAGGTAAACCCGCGTTCACGTAATCGCACGGCCTGGTCATAGTTTTCTTCATTTCGAACCATATATACAGTATATCATATACTATTTACACATGTTTCGTTTGGGTATAAAAAGACCACCTTGGTGCTTTGGTGGTCATAAAACTAGTTATACATCGATTCTTGACAGTACACTCAGTAGCTTTCTGTGGTATGACAGCAGGGGGGCGGTTTGGCTCGGAACACTCCTTATATTCCAGCGGTGTTTTGGACGTAACACTTTGCCAAACTCAACCAGCTGCGGCTCTTCGCCATCTGATCCTCTTTCTTGCCATCGAGGATCCAACAGCCTGCCAAAATCACAATTAAATGCGGCAAACAGCGCCACTGGGAACTCACCGGTCGACGGCCAACCACGTTCTTTTAAGGTCCGCCCAAGCTCGATTGTGTCTTTTGGGTTCTGTGAAACTACTACCCCTGTCTCTTCCCGTAGTTCACGGGCAAAGGTTTGATTTAGAGTTTCGTTTGCTTTTTGCATCCCACCAGGGATCCTAAACGATGGATATTGATGCCAAGTTGAGTTTAGCGTTATAACTAACACTGTTTGCATAGTGACCAACTGGCCTAGTGGAACACGCGGACCCTTAAACGCAAACCCGACGGCTTGGCCAAGCGCGTGCTTGGGATCAGTTTGACTCATGTCTTATCCTTTCAATACAGCACCAAGTGCCTTCTGTCTTGATTATGCAGCTATATAATATAATGTCAACACTACGGTCCCTCTTCAAACTCTTCTCCGACTACTACCACCCAGCCACGGTCGCCTACAGTTGCACTATGTAGCTTGCCAATTGGCACATCAAACCGATCGCCAGCTTTAAGCACCTTGAGGGTACCTTCAAAGTCAAAAGTGATTGAACCATCAGTCACAAACAACGACACCTTGCCTTCATGCGCGTGTTCAGGGTATTCAGTCCGGGCTGGATCAGTCCATTCAAAGACCGACGCGAACCCTTCATTTTCAAGTGTCTTCATGCAGCGTTCTGATAGTTCCATATTCCAGTAGTATAGCAAGAAAAACTGATTGCTTTTTAATGAAAGTAACGTATGATATCGGACACAGCGAACCACTGTTCGCTCAAAATGTACCTGTAAGCCTAGCTTGCAGATGCGGTATTTGCACCTGTAGTGAAATGGATATCATGCCTGACTTCGGATCAGTTGTTCCAGGTTCGAGTCCTGGCAGGTGCACAAATACAAAAAGAGCCACTGTTTGTGGCTCTTTTTGTATTTGATGAGCTACCTTGGACGAGAAAGGCGGAGAAACGCAGTCCGGGGGACTGTGAATTCGAGACAGGGTCGTGAACGTATATTTTCAAGAGCAAAGCGATTATAAAATAACGATTCCTGACCGAGTCCTGGCAGGTGCACAATAAGATAAGCCGGCGAAAGCCGGTTTTTCTTGTGCTGCTGGAGAAAAGCCTGAGAGGCTTTTAGTCAGGACTCGAAAAGGTTGCCAGCGAGTTTGACGAAGGAAAACTGGCGACAACCTGTACTGAAACTGTAAGTTTCGAGTCCTGGCAGGTGCACAATTAAGAAAACCGCCTCAATAGGCGGTTTTCTGCTACAATAAACACACTATGACCATTGCTAAAGATTCTATCCCAGCAGAAGTATTAGCCGTGGCACAAACCCTAGAAACCGCGGGTTATACGGCTTATTTGGTCGGTGGCTGTACGCGCGATCTCATAATTGGTCGCACGCCAAAAGACTGGGACCTAACCACAGACGCTCATCCAGAACAGATTCAGGATTTATGGGGCACGGATGAGACCTTTTGTAATAACGACTTTGGAACAGTCGGGGTTAAAACCGAAAGTGAAAACCCCACACTACAGGTAATCGAAGTGACGCCATACCGTAGCGAAGGGGACTATAGTGACAGCCGTCGACCAGATACGGTGCAATTTGGCGTATCGCTTGAAGAAGATCTCAAACGACGCGACTTTACCGTCAATGCAATTGCCTACCGAATTCATGACGAAACCGTGGTAGATATGTTTGGTGGCGCCGCAGATATCGAGAAAAAACGACTTAAAACTGTCGGGGATCCAACTAAACGCTTTCAAGAAGACGCCTTGCGGATGATGAGAGCAGTCCGCTTGGCCGGACAACTGAACTTTGCTATTGAGGCTGATACCATGCGATCTGTCTATGAAAATAAAGCTCTTTTAGAAAATATCGCGATAGAACGGGTTGCTGACGAGTTCTCTCGACTACTTATGACTGATACGCCTTTGCAGGGGATCGTGCTGATGGAGCGTCTTGGGCTACTGACGTACGTGATCCCAGAACTACTAGACGGAATCGGTTGCGAACAAGGAGGAATCCACAATTTTGACGTGTACGAGCACAATTTACGAACCTGTCAGGCAGCAGCTGACAAAGACCACCCGCTACACCTACGCTACGCAGCGCTTTTACACGACATTGCCAAACCAGCCACCCGTAGAACCGGTGGTAAGAATAAAAAGTATACATTTTTTGGTCACGAAGTAGTGGGGGCTCGTATGACCAACAAAATCATGCGCCGACTGCGATTACCCAAGGAATTAACCACTAATACCGTAAACTTAGTGCGCTGGCACATGTTTTTCTCTGATCCTGATGAGATTACATTGTCTGCTGTTAGACGTACAATCACCAGAATAGGTGAGGATAATATTGAAACCCTGCTTAATTTGAGGGTTTGCGACCGAATTGGGACGGGAAGACCCAAGGAACAGCCATTTCGCTTCCGCAAGTATAAAGCCATGGTGGATGAGGCCCTGCGTGACCCAATATCAGTCAAAATGCTTAAAACTAATGGTGACAGGCTGATGAAACTCACCGGAGAACGCCCCGGGCGTAAGTTAGGCTATGTTTTACACGCTTTATTAGAAGAAGCGCTGGATGATAGTTCTAAAAATACCGTTGAATATATGGAAAAGCGTGGAGCAGAGCTGTTCTCACTACCAGAAGCTGATCTAATCAAGCTAGCTGATGCGGGCAAGGCTAAACAGGCAGAAGAAGAAGCTGCAGCTCTAAAGGACATACAGCGCGAACACAAGGTAGGATAAAGGACAAACAAAAAACCGCTCAGATCAAATTGGATCGGGCGGTTTTAGAAACTTCTACCAACTTATTTCCCATCAAGGAATTATTTGGTGATCTACTAGATCAAAGATCAGATGTGCTGTGTCCATCAATCGAATAAAATTCTCTTTCGATTGAGACGGCGTCACTTCGCTTCACTTCTTGTTTAGTAAAGACCTGGGGGAGTCAGCTGATGAGAGTGGGAGGTTCTCACGAGCTGGCTTCCCCAGGTCTTTGGTGGAGAGCTTATGTTGAACTTTATAGTTCAGGTTGGCGCTTTATTTTTGCTAACCAAATGGGTGCTCTACGTTGTGTTTTGAAGATTGTTTCTACGTGGTGCGTCGAAACTAACTTCGCTTTATGGGTGGGTGTTATGAACGAATGTTATCGTTCGGTTGAGTTAAGATCTTGCGATCTTATTGGAGGTAATACTCAATTGGATTATGAATGAACTCTTGAAGGGTTACCTCCAGGGACTTGGTTAGAATTGTTCTACTCATGTCTCTGGAGATAACTGCTTGCCCTTTCTGGGCCTACCAACAATATACTCCTCCTCAAGGACATGGTAAAGGACAGTGTGTGTATAACTGTCCTTTAGAATATTTATTTGACATTTCTATGTTTCGGGCTGTTATAAAAAATGACCCGAGGGTCATTTTAGAGTTCAATCGCCAGGTCTATCGAGACGGGGCAGTGATCACTTCCTAATACATCAGGGTGAATGCGCGCGTGTTTTACAAGCTCTTTTAGAGACTCGTGCACCATAACATAATCAATCCGCCACCCGACGTTACGTTCGCGCGCACCACCAAAGTGACTCCACCAGGTAAATTGATCGGTGGCTTCAGGATGCAAGAAACGCAGTGAATCAACGAAGCCACGATTCAGCATTTCGTCAATGCCATTTCGCTCTTCTTTGGTGAAGCCTTTCTTACCGACGTTTGGCTTTGGTCTGGCGAGATCAATTTCGCTATGAGCGACGTTAAAGTCTCCGCAATAGATCACTGGCTTGTTCTCTTGTAACTCGCACATGTATTGCAAATACGCCGGGTCCCATTGCTGCCGCATCGGGATTCGCGATAGATCATCTTTAGAGTTTGGGGTGTACACGGTCGATACATAAAACGCTTCGTACTCGACCACCATCACCCGACCTTCGCTGGTCGTGTCACCATAGTCATCGGTTAGGTTGAACTGATTTGTGATGTGTTCTGGAATACCATTGATCACTTCCAGTGGTTCCTCTTTAGAAAAGATCGCCGTGCTGCTGTAGCCTTTTTTTTCAGCTGAGTACCAATATTGGTGATAATCTGGATACAACGTCTCAAAATCTTCAGCCACCTGATCAGGCTGGGCCTTAGTTTCTTGTATACAAAGGATATCAGGCTGGTGTTTGGATAAAAACGGCTCAAATAAGCCCTTTTTTTGTACCGCCCGAATCCCATTAACGTTCCATGAGTAGATTTTCATCCCTTGAGTATAGCAAAATTCACGTATATGCCCCAGATTAGTGACAATTCACCCACTTTAACCATGCTTTGCTATACTGTGTGCCTATGGAAATCTGGTTTATTTGGGCGATTGTAGCCACTATTTTTGCTGGATTACACGTATTTATTCAGAAGATCGGCTCGGCTCGTGATTACAACTCCAACCTCCTTAATACCTATGGTGGTTTCTTCTCTGGCTGTTTTGGACTGGTCGCGGTGTTTATAATGGGTGGCTTTGAGACAGCTTCCTTAGCAATGGTTGCGTTTGCATCATTGGCGGGTGCGTCATACCTGGTTGGCTCCAACTTGCGTATGGATGCGATGAAACACATCGATACCACTATCTTGCTGCCGTTACACAAATTCATCAGTCCACTGTTTGTCTTGTTCTTCGGTTTAGTACTATTTGATGAAGTCCTGACAACTAGTGAGTGGTGGGGGATTATCCTGGGTGTACTTGTACCACTCTTACTTATTTCCAAACTAGAGAATAGTAGACAGAATAATCTCCGACTGGGACTAACCTTGCTACTCATCAGTGCAGCAATCACCGCCGGAAACGCCGCTATTAATAAGTATGGGGTTAGTATTTTTGAGTCAGTGTTGTTATTTGCTGCATTTTCACACTTTGGTAGCACGGTTCTTGGGTTTGTTACCTACAAACTAAGACCAAAGCGTTCACAGCCAATGTCCCACCATCATTTTGACTCAAAGTTACTTGCACTAGCTGTTGGACTAGGAGTTATTCAATTTATCAGTTTCAATGCGTTTCTCTATGCGTTTGCTACTGGTGGGCCATTGGCGGTGGTATATACAATTCACTCATTATATATAGTAATTCCCATTATCTTGGCGATCATCTTTTATAAAGAACACTGGAATGCGCGCAAAGCGATAGCTATTGCCGTTTCGATTGGAGCCATCATATTGATGGGATAAAAGTTTGACAGCCGGCAACCAGTGATTTATATTCACACCGTCTAGCGCAGTCGCGTTAGATTGATCATTCTAAACAGGAGACGCAGATGTACGCTGAACGTACCCGCGATGCAACACACAACGACAAACTATCTATTTTGACAGATCGTGTCGGGCAGCCATACTTTCATCGAGAAGGTGATGACGTTGATCTGGTAACGTGCATTAGTCACGGGAGCGGAATTGAAGTCACAGATCTATCGCCAGAGGTATGCGCCAAACTGGGTGTCACAAATCCAGTCGAGGGAGCAGTTGTCAACGATCCCGAAGAAATCAACCTTGCCATCTGGACAGGTGGGAAAAACAGGCCTATTCCACTCCGCAAACTGACCAAGCCCGGTCAAAATCCACAAGTCAGACGCCGGGAAGGCGTCAACCTCCAGTACCTGCAAGCGTTTATCACCGCATGCAAAAAGTATTTTGAAGAGCCGAGTGACCACATCACTACTTCCTCGAGGTACCAGTTCCACGATGAATCACCACCGGGCGACACGGTGGTGAAAACGACAACAGAGTATCCCGTACGGACAACCTTTGATCGTTTACCGGCAATCACACGATCTAACGGTGCCATTGAATACCCAGGACCACAAAATCGCACCGACCCAGACGAAATCCAGGCCGAGTATAAGCTCGAAGACACCTGAACGAGTTTGATCGTAGTAACTAAACCGCTACTCATATATGAGCAGCGGTTTTTCTTTTTGCGTTTGTGTTGAGCAAGTGGATGGGCGGTGGTATCTTTACTCTATGATTAGCCAAAACGAAATCCGGCGTCGCGCTGTCGCCTTTACCCACGAGTTTGCCCATGATAATGACGAAAAGGGTGAGGCTTCAGCCTTTTGGGAACAATTCTTTGATGTCTTTGGTGTATCACGTAGGCGAGTAGCTTCGTTTGAATACCGAGTCAAGAAAGCTGACGGAGCACAGGGCTTTATCGATGTGTTTTGGCCGGGAGTACTTCTTGCCGAGCACAAAAGCGAAGGGCGAGATCTCGATAAAGCCTACCAGCAAGCCCTCTCATACCTCGACGGACTACAAGAAGGAGAACTACCTCGCTACATAGTGGTGTCGGACTTTGCGCGTATGCGGTTGTATGACCTCGAAGAGAAAGATCAATTTGAATTCACACTCGATGAGTTTGATAAATATATCGATCGTTTTGGGTTTATCTCGGGCTACGATGTGCAGAAATACGAACAAGAAGAGCAAGCCAGTATCAAAGCCGCCGAATTGATGGCTGAATTCCACAACGCCATTGCCGACACTGGCTACACCGGACACCCACTCGAGGTATTCCTGACCCGTGTCTTGTTCTGTCTATTCTCCGAAGACACCGGCATATTTGAGCGGCGGCAATTCCAATTATATATTGAACAGAGAACTAACCCCGATGGAAGCGACCTCGGGATCAAAATCCTTGAGCTGTTTTATATTCTCAACACACCAACGAGTGAGCGCCAAAGTAACCTCGACGAACAGCTCGCAGCTTTTCCGTATATAAACGGTCAAGTGTTCCAAGAACGGCTTGATCCGATCGCGCTCGACACCAAAGCGCGGCAAACTCTGCTGAAATGCTGTGCCTTTGACTGGTCACAGATTTCAGCGGCTATATTTGGATCATTATTCCAAGGCGTGATGGACAAAGACGAACGCCGCCAACTAGGCGCGCACTACACCAGCGAACTAAACATTATGAAAGTCATCCAGCCACTGTTCCTGGACGAACTATACACCGAGTTTGATACCGCCAAGCGAAGTAAGAAGCAGCTCCAGACCTTCCACCAAAAGCTCGCCACCCTCACATTCCTCGATCCGGCCTGTGGTTGTGGTAACTTCCTCGTTACTACCTACCGCGAATTACGCAAACTGGAACTCGAAGTACTCAAGAAAAAGCGAAAATCTGGCGCCCAAAGCCTACAAGCCTTTGGGACCGAAGACCTATCACTCATCCACGTCAACCAATTTTATGGATCGAGATCGAAGAATTCCCGACGCTCGTAGCCCGGACCGCCATGTATCTGGCTGATCACCAAGCGACCCTAGCGATGGAACGAGAGTTTGGCCAAGCCATTCCACGAATCCCGCTGCAAGAACCGGCCACTATAGTACACGCCAACGCCCTGACGCTCGATTGGGGGGAAGTGATCGCGCCGACTGATCTCAACTATATTTTGGGTAATCCACCCTTTTTGGGAGCGCGTATTATGAGCAAGACCCAAAAGGCAGAAGTGTTAGCTATATTTCCAAAGAAATTAAAAGGTGTCGGCAATCTCGACTTTGTCGCCGCTTGGTATGAGAAATCCGCCCAATATATTCAAGGTACACAAATTAAAGTTGGACTGGTGTCTACTAACTCAATTACTCAAGGTGAGCAAGTCGGTATACTCTGGCAGCACTTGCATGAGCAATACGGCGTTGTGCGTCATTTTGCTCATCGTACGTTTAAGTGGCACAACGAAGCCCGCGGCAAAGCCGCTGTTTACTGTGTAATTATTGGCTTTGCTAACTTTGAACCAACCAAACGATATTTGTATTCCTATGAAACTGTCCAAGGTGAACCAGTCGAAAACGAAGTTGACAATATCAACGCTTACTTGGTCGATGCACCTAAAGTATTTATCCAAAGTCGCTCAAAGCCGATTTGTAATGTGCCTACAATTGGTATTGGAAACAAACCAATTGACGGCGGTAATTATTTATTTACCACAGAAGAAAAAGTAGACTTTATTGCAAAGGAACCCAATGCTGCAAAATACTTTCGACGCTGGGTTGGTTCACAGGAACTGATTAATAATGTTCAAAGATGGTGTTTATGGGTCGGAGAAGCAGAACCAAGTGAACTCAAAAAGTTGCCACATGTACTAGAACGAATTGAAAATGTCCGTCAAGTAAGACTGACTAGCAAAAGTACACCAACGCAAAAAATTGCTGCGACACCAACTCGTTTCCACGTTGAAAATTTTCCAGAAAAAGAATACATAGTAATACCTGAAGTTTCTTCCGAAAATCGAGATTATATACCAATGGGGTTCATGCCGTCTGAAGTTATCTCCAGCAACCTGGTTAAAATAATCCCTAACGCCACCATCTACCACTTTGGTGTCCTCACCTCACACATGCACATGGCGTGGACTCGCACTACTTGCGGCCGACTTGAAAGTCGATATCGCTACAGCAAAGACATCGTCTACAACAACTTCCCGTGGCCAGGCTGTGCAGAGGGTGGGGAAGTGAGTGAAGCTCATCAAACCAAAATTGAAAAGTGTGCCCAAGCCGTGCTCGACGCTCGCGCAGCGTTCCCTGACAGTTCACTCGCCGACCTATACGACCCCCGCACCATGCCCCCAGCCCTTCAAAAAGCCCACAGCAATCTAGACAAAGCCGTCGACCAAGCCTACGGCTACAAAGATACTGGTAGCGAACCCGACCGAGTAGCGTTTCTGTTTGGGTTGTATCTGAAAATTACAAAGAATGACTAATCACACAATAAAACTTTTACCAGGCCTTTTTGAATTAACTGGGGGTGATGCACATTTTACTCACGAACATTCCACTGGTATTTGGCATGACTTATTTATTCAAAACAGCTCGTCATTAACTCAAGACAGCAAAGTTCAAGACTTTCTGTTGCCCTATGTATTACTTCAAATAACCATTGAAGTGCGGTTTCATTTTTTGCTAGGAAAAATTTTACACACAGAAAGTAAAAATCTAGATGAAAAGAAAAGAAAAGCATGGCAACGAAAATACGTACATACTAATCCTCCAAAGTCTGGGGAGCCTGAAAGATCTGAAAAACTTGACTATCTAAGAAAGGTTTTAACTGAGAAAGGATTTCATGAAGAGAACATTTCTAATATTCAAATAATAAACAAGGAGCTAATCAAGTTAAACGGTAAAAGAAATTCTATTTTACACGGTCACAGCATAAGTACCTCATCACAAAAAGGTGATTCAGAACTAAAAAAGATTTTAAACTTTGAAACCTTTGAAAAAACAGTTCATGATGTACAAAAAAATATAGTGGAAATATGGAATACTTTTATCTTCGAAATAGCATTGCAAAACATTGATAAAAAAGTCATTGATTTGCCACAAAGCACGGAAAAGAAAAGTTTAGATTTTTATCAGTTTTTAGATGTTGATTATTTTGACAACAACTAGCCGTAGGCAATTTGTACTTAAAAAGTAATTAAGAATCATGGCAAACAAACGAACATTGGATGAACTATTAGAAGACTACATTGATAGAACCAAGATTTGGTCAGATGGTAGGGTTTATTTCATAAAAGAGTATGTTGGAAGAGCAAGGGATTTAAAATTTCACGTATGGCCAGGAGATCATAATCCTCCTCATTTTCACGTGTTATCTACACAAAGAAATATTAATGCAAAATTTCATTTACATACGCTTGAGCTAAACGAAGACAAAACAAATAAAATTCGCAGAGATGACGAAAAGAAAATAAAGTCTTTTTTTTGAAATACCAGCTATGAATAAAAAATTACACGAGGCATATAAAAGAATGCAACAATAACTCCCTAGGCCAGACCTAGGTAGTTATTACGAACAGATGATCGTGGCGCTCAGTTGCACAATCAAGGTGATGGGGGAGATTGATATAGTACTGAGGTGACAGACACTGTTGCGATAGCCAAGATTCTAGTGGTAAACTGTGAACATATGAAAAAAGTTATTTCTACTGAGAAAACCATCTCTACTGACACACAGATTAGTGTGATGGAGCGGCGTTTGGGTGTAGAGCTCGATAGTAACCATCAAAAAACTGTTGGTGAATTCCTGCAA
>Ga0136601_1000573_pt1 | contig 15287 bp, 19 predicted proteins | sample AntRauMFilla2699_FD_181020 | JGI IMG/M metagenome (GOLD analysis project Ga0136601, IMG submission 181020) | Saline lake microbial communities from Rauer Islands, Antarctica - Metagenome Filla 2 #699 | ecosystem: Environmental > Aquatic > Non-marine Saline and Alkaline > Saline | place... | reverse complement strand
TTAAGAAGTTTAGCAAATTCTATAAAGGTCCTCCCGCCATCACAAATATCATCAATTAAATATAGAATTCGTTTTTTTGATTTGTCAAATTCTTTATATGGTGGATTTAAAACCATAGAAATATCACCAGACAGACTACGAATTTTATTTGCGGAAATAAAATTAAAATGTATGTTTGGATATTTTTCGGAAAATTTAGCAAAAATTCCAAAGACTTTTTTGTATGCCCCAAGGTCTGGAGACGCTATAACAATTTCATATTCAGATAAATCTAAATTTCCAACCATATTTAAAAAATGGTGATTGATTTGTGGGAACGGATGAATACTCTCACAATTATTAATTGCATTTTCTACTGCAAGTGAGTGTGGATCAAATACAGTAACTTTGTTGAAATTTTGATCATTGATTGTTTTAGCAATTACATCACGAAAATAGTTAATTCCGTCATGTTCAAATTTACGGTCACTTCTTGAACCAAAAAGATAACCTATATGTAAATTAATTTGTTTGTGCGTTTGTCTAAATTTTGCATTGGCTGCCAACAAAGTTTGAAATTTATCCCAGTTACTTAGATCAATTGTAAAATTTATCGCATTATCATTTGATAAAATGTATGGTGGTGTTAAAAGACTTTTGATGTCCTCTGTATTTGCTTTAAAATTAATTTGTCCATCGGGAAATTTTTCTTCTGATATCATGTTAACTTTATTTTAGAATTTGTAATTTCCCTCATTGTTATCCGGGTAATACTCGGCAACTATAACTGATTTACCAATTAGAGATTCTTTAATAATTTCTACTATCGAGGTTATCATATAAAAAGTCTTTGAATAACATTAGTGACTAATATAATTTGTTGAATACAATCATCTTCTGCATCATGGGATGCACCTGGGCGATCGCCCGAAATAAATTCATATTCTCTAACATCTCTTTGGTGCCTTCGGGAATGTTCTGGCACATCTGTTCCTAAAAAATCTTCTAAAATCTTGATGTCAAATTTGGGTGACCTTGCCCACAGATGAACTCCCGATTTCCTAAATTCTTCCATGTGCTTAGCTATTTGAGATCTAACATCTACCAAATTGGATGTTTCCTGTTTCCGCAGATTTGCTAATATGCTCACATGATCTGGACCAAGCCACCAGTTAACTGTATCGAAAGTCATTGTTCTACCTTCATCATGTTGTTCTTTGATACAAGGAAAAACATTAACTATAGTTTTCATTGTTTCACCATTTTGATCGTTAAGACCAAATTTGACCATTGCAATCTGTAAAATGATTGCATTAGCACCAGTACCCAAAGTTTCTATGTCGAGCATAACATGGGTATTTTCAGAATCAGTTATTCTGTGTTTGATTGTCATATTTCTTGATGTTTTATAACGTTTATATACCAATTTGGAACTTTTGTTTTCCATTTGGCAAATTTATATTTATGATAAATGTAGTAAATTCGATAAGATTCAACTGGATCATCAGATTTACAATCATCAGGCATAGCTAAAACAAATGGAGTCATGCCAGAATTCGGTAGATATGGTGCGTTTTCAATATACCATTGAGTAATATCCTCACCAGCATGTCGACGATTATATCGTTTAGTATATTCTTTACACAATTCAAGATTGAGTGAGCATAGCCAATCATAATTTTCTTTAGACGCATTAGCCCATTGTGTACATGGATGATTTTTATAACCAATACCGTACGGCCAAGACAATTCTGCGGGTTTTACAAAATTCCATAATTTTTTGATAAGTGGCGAATGATCAGCAATGGGTAATGAATCCATATCAATTGCTAATTTTTTTCTAGGAAAATTTTGGAAATGTTGTTGAATAAATTCATCAGTTATTTCCGATTTTTTAGAAATACCTCTACGTAAATAAGAAATCGAACCCAAAATTTGATTATGCTCAGTAATCATTTTGACAACATGTTTATCACAATGATATTCGGCACATTTTTTGACATTTTCGTCAAGAACAAATATGTTCATTAAAAGGGTGGTTTAAAAAGATTTGACTTTAATTCTTCCTCAGTTAACGGCCTCCAATCAGCTATTGGATTGAATTTATTTTTCTTTGATCTTTTGAATAAGTTTACGCGCTTGATTGCCAAGATCATGGTCATTTGGATATTTTTTACCCATAAGAATAAGAAGTTTTTCCAGCTCATTATATTTATATTCCATTGTTATTAATTTAGGATAAATATAATCAAAATATTTGACTTTTAACAATTTTCGTCTAATATTCTATCTATTTTTTTAAGAACAAATCCTTTAAACGCTTTATCTTTAAAAGAAGTCCATTCACTGTGATATTCATCAAAATACATTTCAAATTCTATCTTATCACCTTTAGTACTCCCATGATAACCAAATCTTAATTTTTGGTTTCCAATTATTTTTTAAATCGCTCAAACTAAAATCAATTTCTAATTTCATATTTTTAACCTTCATCAACTTCTCCGCCAAAACCGGCATTAGGTAATTTTGCTAATAACTCATTAATCTCATTAATCTCATCCATGTATTGTATTAATGCAGGATGTAATTTTTTAGATTTACGGTCAAGTCTGAAATCTGATATGTCTAAACTATCTCCAGTAAGAGTTTTAAATTCAGACTGAATATCTTTATCATTTAAATAGTCGGTATTTAAAAAGAATACGCCAGGATCCGACCAGTTAATCACTTGTTTTTTAATATTTTGTATCCATCGATATAAATCCCATGGTTCATTATAAAAATCTGCAAAATTCAGTTTATCAATAGTATTGGCATTTAACTGACTTGTCAATGCGAGTCCGATATCGCTAGTGTAGCAAAACAATCTTGTAGTTTTAAATTCCCTTTCAAATAAAGGAGAAGTCCAATGACAACCATACTTATACCAGGATTCGTTTCTCACTCTTAAATTACTTTTTTCTAGAACATCGGCTATATAATTGCTTCGAGTCCCTCCAGGTGAGTTAAGCCATACGTCTAACTTATCTGTCAAAAGACCTTCAACAATAATATCTTCTTGAGATTTTTCACGCTCTTGAACAGCAATAAACATTTCATTATATCCACTTATGGATTTAACAGTGTATCCATAATCCTTTAATACATCAAATGTTTTATCACGAATTTCTAAAAGTATTTCTTGTGAATATTCTGGGTGTGTATTTTGCGCCCAAGATTCGAAAATTATAGGTGGGAAATATGAGTTTTTCAAAGTTTCATATGCACCCAAAATAGCTTTATACTCATGACCTTCGATATCAATTTTAATCAAACCGATTTCTTTATCGAAAGAATAATCATCTAAACATTTAGATTCTACAAAGAATGAGTGCTTATCGTTCTCTCTTACAACTTCAATTCCATTACCTCCACCATCTTTGGATCTCTCATAATATGGCTGTTTAGATTTATTATCCGATAATGCAACTCTGTGTGGAAATACCCTATTTGATAATCTCTTTAATGCAACATTAGCACATAAATGATTATAGACTGTTGGATTAGGTTCAAATGAATGAACTGAATGAAAATTTTCTGCTAATTCTATTGAATATGAACCTATGTGCGCTCCTAAATCTAAAAAGATTTTATCATTATTTTTATATGTAAGCTTTAACCAATTAATAAGGTCACTTTCGAAATATCCATATTTAGCAATATGTTGTCCAACATTTATCTCATTAAAAAATAAATCGATATTATCAGTAGATTCAAGTTTATTGTTTTTTATAATGTACATTAAGTAAAAAGTTTTTGAAATTGTGTTTGTGAATAAGATTTGATTCTTGCATTCGAATCATTTACACTATATGCAATATGTATATCATCAGTCTTAATATTATAATCAAATCCTACTGAATATTCTATTTGTGGTTTTTCAAAAACAAACGGTTTAGAAATCTCGATTTTTTCCCAATTATCTTTATGCATTTTAATGAAGATATGATAGTAAATTCTTGGTGTAGAATATTCTACAAAATGACATAAAAAATAGATATGATCTCCAATAAGTTTACCAGGAGCTGATCCACGCAAGTTAGGAAAACTAGTTTTTAAATTTTTGATTACTAGTTTATTATTTTTGATTCTTCCAATTTTTATTGGATTCCAATCATATACAAAAAGTTCTTCATTATCTAATCCAAACGGTACCCAATTTTTTTCAACATTCCTTCCTTCTGGAGACTCTAGAATAGCATAATTATCTAGACCTTCTTTAGTATACTCACCAATAACTATAGAAATTTTGTTATAATCCAACCATTTTGTCCCAGTGTATTTGATTACTCCATTGTGTGTATATAGTTTTAGATCTTCAATACCATTCACATGTTTAGTAGAAATATCATTGGGTTTAAAATTTTCCGTGTCATATGAGGGTCCATCAGTCCAATACATTGTGTTAATTGTATTCACATGTTTACAATGACCTCCACTTGCACGATCTAAATACTTACCATTTTCGTCAATTTTATATGATACTTGGCGCACATTTATGTACTTGCGATTTTTATGAAAAAGAATTGATGGGGAACTAGGTGTAAAACCCTCAACCAAATCATTACTAATCAAATCTTTAGCCAAGATCATACTTTCCTCTTGACCTATAAGTGTATTCAAATCTTTAGCCCAAAACTTAAAATTTTGTATAATGTTTTGTTGTAAATGACTTGGCCAAAAGATTAGCCTTTTAAATGTCTCGGTCATATCATATTCTGGTTTAACATAATATGCACAAATAGTCAGTTCATAATCTATCAAATATTCATAAACATCTCTTTTGATAAATAATCTATCGTTAGTAGGATATGGAATTTCTTTAGCCTTTTGTAAAAATTCGTAAGCTATTCTATTCTTATTTTCTTCACGAAGTAATTTACCTGCCTCATATAAACACTCAGCACGAGAAGGATTAAATTCATAACCATCTATCCATGTTTTAATCGCATTCCCGTGGTCATTTTTCTGCTGATAACATCCTCCCATATATTCATATGAACATGTAACTTCTTCTATCCAACCCCCTGCATCGATACGTTTTTTATACCATTTGATTGCGTTATCAAAATCCTTAGTATTCTTATAAGAATTTGCTAGATAAAACATATACCTAACATTCTTCGGTTCATCAATCAAACCTTGTTCGAGCAATTTAATGTCTCTTTCAAATTTATCAGATTTTGCTCCACCATCTCCCCAATCTTTAATTGAAAGGCTTTTAATCTCACCTGAAGATTTTGTGTCACTTGCTGTCAAAAATTCATGGGTAACTCCTACAAATCTCCAAGCCAAATTAGACTTAATAAGATAAGGAACCATATAATCTAAGCTCCCATTATATCTTAAATGATATTGATCAAGAGTCAACTCAGATTTGTCAAAATTGTGTGTAGGTATAATTTGTTCATCAGCATCACAAAGCAAAAGATAATCTGCTCTGTTTTTAGCAAAAGCCAAAGATTCGGATCTATTATGACCAAAATTGACCCACGGTCTTTCCATTAATACACCAGGAATATCGGCTAACTCTTTCTGTATAACTTCCTGTGTGTTATCAGTTGAACCAGTATCAACAATTACCCAATAATCAATAATATGTTTGATCGTAGAAAAACAACGAGGTAAATTTTTTGCCTCATTTTTTACAATCATAACAAGACATATAGTCTTAGGTTTGTTCATTTAAATAATCCTTTAATGTGTAGAAATCATCAGTATTAACGAAAATTTCTACATGTGAAAAATATGGTTTTTCATTATATAGATCAAATTGGAGACCTTTTTTCCCTTCTCCTGTTTCAATAAGTTCTATAACATCTTCTATGCTCTTTTCTTCTACTCTTACTTTAAAAATCATTTGGCTTCATTTTCTTTTTCTTCTCGTAATTTGTTACGAGTTTCTGATTCGACTGCATGAAATAACATTCCTACAACGTGTGAAGAATCTTGTGTATGCATCTTAGTCATTGCTAAAATATCTTCATATTTCATAGAAGCTTTACCAACTACTTTACCTTCTTTATCGGCTAAACTAATTTGTACAATATCATAAAAATTAGCAGCTGCCACCTTTTGGATATCTGTCAATGTTTCTTCTAGTGTCTCACTAGCTTTTTCTAAATCTTTGCTCATAGTATGTTTTTTATAAGTTGTATAGATTATGTATCTTGTCTGATAATTGTAATTTTTGTTTTTTGAGATGATCTTCGAGTTGGATATTCCACCCTCTTTCTTTAATAACATTTACTGCCATATACCAAAATGCTTTTTGTCTTTCTGGATCGTCTTTATGAAAAGGTATACAAGTTATGATAAGCACAGTTGCTAACATTAAAACAAGATTAGGAATATAACCATATTCACCAATTCTTTTTCTGAAATGTTTTAGCATAGTTTTAGATCTCTCGTCATTTCTATAAAATTCAAGCTGGTCAAAATTATCTCCACTAAAATGATAATGACCAGATAAAATTTCAGGATAGCGTAAAAGAAAATCTTGCGCAATTTTAGCCATATCATAATACATATCGCCCTCAATGCCTACGATATTTCCAAACTTTCCACGTGGATCCAAAAATTTCATACTTCCCTGTAAAGGTTCAAATAAAATATTACCCATGTGAGAATCTCCATGAAAATGTGGCGACCAACGACCTTCATCTTCAATTAATAATTCACCAGTAACCCGCACAAAATCTCGAATCATTTTTATATTTTTCTGTGCAAAAGGCAGGAATGAAATTTCTGTCAATCTGTCAATATTTTTAGTCAGATACATTTCCTTTCTTGCAGCAAATCTATCTAATTTAGAAGATTTAGGAATATATCTAGATTGATAGAAAATTTTATTGTGTATAAGTAACGTTTTATCAATTATTCTTTTCCATGTATCATCAGTCAAATCCTCATAAAGCCACATTTCATTAAGAGGTGTTCCAGGTTCTTGCGACATAACTAGCGTACCTGAATTTGATTTTAATACTCTAGGTGTGAGAATCTGAATATTCTCAGGTAAACCTAAATACCAATTTTTTTCATTCTCAATTTTCAGTTTACCTTCGAATGTTAATGAAGATTTAGTAATTGTGTTATGGAATGTATTTACTTCTAGACTATTAAATGACCTGGCAGATCTTCCAAGAAGTCTTGCTTTAGATTCATAAAATGTATGTAACTCACCACAATCAAACCATTCATCAGTTTTTCTGATTTTGAATATATGTTGTTTTTTATATGCTTCTAATAAAGCCGATATTTGATGTTCATCTTTAATCATAGGAGCTTGCATTCCCTTATCTAGGGCCTCGTAGAAGGCCTTAAAATCATGGAAATAATATATACCTATTAAAGCTTGGTTAGTGCTTGGTTTGTTATCTGGTTTATCATAGAAGACATTCTCGTTATCTACTAAACACCATCTTTTATAATCGGCGACAGGCGATGTAATTAATAAAGATTCATTAACTGGCAACTCACCCATTTCCAAACAGATTGTATCTCCGAGCCAAACCATAATTGGCATGTTATCATTTTCCGGAAACCTATTTGCACCAATTTCAATAGCATGCAAAGGACCTAACCTTTCTTTTTGAGTTGCAAAAAGAATACGGGATTCTTCATAATAATTTGGATATGCGTTTTTAACAAAATCTTGAATATCACCGAGCTCATTTTCAACAATAACTATTTGAAATGGATTTCCTAGTTCAAACAGTTGATCAAGAATATATGAAATTATTGGTTTACCATTTACTGGCACCATTGATTTTGACATTGAAGAAGATAAAGGCTTGAGTCTTGATGCCTTCCCTGCCGCGGGAATAATTACTTTATAATTCATCATTTATAACTGTTTTGTTAATGTGTGTATAACTTCTGTGATTTTCGGGACCACCCAAAACAAATTGGTTAATAGTAACAGCACGATCATCGACATATATTACATGGGGGCCCCATGGTTTACCGAACTGTAGTTCGTCATAAGGGACTTCATGGTCATTTAACCATTTAACGAGTGTTTCTCTATGAAAATCTTCGATTTTTTTGACATCATTATTAAATGTACGCATACCTCTAGCAGTAAAAAGTATGATTTTGTGGCCTTCTTTTTTAAGTCTTCGAATTTTATTGATAACTTTAAGTATCGGCCGAGACTGAGAATACAGTCCTATATTATTTTCATCTCTATCGGTAATATTGATAGTGTCATCAATATCTATAACATAAGTAAAGGCTTTCATGAATATCTTTTAGTTTATATTCATGAAAGCCTCAAATGTTTTAGCTTATTCCAAAATTTATTCCTCTTTCTTTTCTCTACTTAGGAAATAATTCTTTCCGTATGAAATTGTGATTTCTTCAGATTTTTTTATGTCGTCTTTAGCAGTAAATCTGATTTCCTTTTTATCGCTAGGTATATTCCACTCGGCGTTAGGTTTATCGTTATGTTGATATAAACAAGCAAATCCTAAACCGATCGCATATTGTTTACTTTCTGGATTTACTGTAAAAACATGATCAGCAATTTCTCTATTTGTCATCACCATATCTGAAACTTCTAGAAGGGTCGCAACCTCGATAAGATCGCCTGCTCCAATATCAGTATTAGCAAATACAGAAGTCACACCCTCAGAATTCTTGGCATAACCAATCTTATTTGTTACTGTAAGTATCTTTGTTTTTTGGAGAATTCCACCTCCATTGCTAATATCATCCATATTTCTATTGTGTTCTCGCGTTATTTGCTCCTTTTGTAATATCACCTAATTTCTTAGATAATTTAGGATTTTTCTTTGCCAATACATCTTGGATTTTTGTCATTGCTGCTGCGAAAGTTACTGTTCCGGTGACTCCTGCCAAAGCTACTATCATTTTTGCGACATCTAAACTTACGTCTAAAGCTTCAGCAATTGCGATAAATACATCGACTGCTTCATTTAGTTCTTCTTCGTTTGATATAGACTCATTAAATTCTGTAAATGTTCTTGCCTTTTTCATTATTTGCTATTCTTTTTTAAATCTATAATGTTCTTTTTATGAACATCAATTTTTTCTTGGTGACCTTCTTTCATGAGATTTTTCATTAACTCATCAAATTTTGCTTGTGTAATATGCGATCTTTTTCTAGCTTCTGCAATTTTCTTTTTCTTCCCATTAAATTCTCTAACTAAATCGTTAATTGCATCCTTTTCCGCCTCGATTTTTTCCTCAATAGAAGACTCTGCATCCTTTTTAGTAGAATCAGATTTTCCATCGTCTTCAGATTTAGCAGTTTTAGCTTGTTCTTGACCTTTAGCTTTATCCTCAGTAGAAAGATTAGACTCATATTCTTTAAAAATGTTTTCTTGTCTCGAAAGTTTTTCTTTACTTTTTCTAATCTTAATTTGTAATTCTTTCTGTTCTGCCCCATCAGCTGCCTTAATTAATTTCTCTGCAGCAGCTAATCCAGATTTAGTTTTTAAATTTGAAGCCAATTCTTGAAGTTTAGAATCACTACCAGCTAAATCATCAATTCTTTGTTTTATACCACTGATTTTATCGGATAAACCCTTTTTCTTTATGTCATGAGCTTGTTGGAGTTTTTCTCTCTGGTTTTTGGCTTTCTGTGGGTCAGATATTTTTTTAGCAGCTTCTTTACGATTCTGTAGATCAATATCAATAACAGCCTGACTAATTAAAGATTTTGTAAGCTTATTTTGATTAGTAAACATTTTAGTCACTTTAACAGGGCTTTTAATAAAAGCCCACGCGTATGCCTCAAAAATAGAATCATCCTCAATCCATTCAAAAGCTTCATGTATTACTTCTTGATAATTTTCACTTTCATGAAGAATTTCCTTCAGATGTGAATATGTTTTAAAGTTCATTAATTATCGCGTGTTTTTGTTGCTATTTCATAATAGTTTCTAACCTCATCAACTGTCGATGCATAAGGTTTAAGATCATCAAATAAATCATCCATATCGTCATTACCATCAAATTTATAAATTGCAAATTTTAACCTTTTAGAATCAGGAACTCGGAAAAAATCAAGAAAATCATTTTTATGACTAGCTTCATTCATAGATTCTTGGATTGAATTTCAGGAATCATTGGTCTAGGGTAATGTAAATGCACAGAGTCAATAAACGCATCAAGATCAAAAGAATCTTTTAAATATCGATCTATCATAAATCCGCCAATGTTTTCTTTACCGCCCGCTAAATATTTATCAACTTCAGCTACTGCTTTGTCTAGTTCTCTAGGATCTTTAAGAAACGTATGTGGTTCAACATTAAATTGTATTTCTCCAGGAATCTGATTAATAGATTCGTTCACAAACTCAATTTCACCCAAACTTGCTTTTTTAACAGCCTTTGCAAATTTTGAGTAATCTTTATCTTTTTGAATTTCATCCCAAAACTCTCCAGTGTCAGCAGCTTCATCAGGAAAGGGAATCTCAAATCTTTCGTCTTTAAAGATACCAAGATTTCTTTTGACGAACTTGTCGATTAAGTCTTGTTCACTTTTACTTAAATCGGAAAAATCCATGTCACCATCCCATAATCCTTTTGCGAGTTTATCAGCGTAAATTCCCTCATTCACAGATTCAACAATTACAGTATCTCTTTTTGCTTTCGCAGATATACCATTATCATTTAATTCATCTGCTATATCTTTAGCTATACCTGGATCAACAGTGTTAATTACTCCACCTATTCCTATATCATAATCATATTCATCAGAGTCTTCAAAACTGATAAATCCTGCATCTGTCAAAATTTTAGTTATCGCTCCAGATTCAAAAAGTTTAGCATCTTTGTCTAAATTATGGGATTCGAAAAAGATTCCTTTTTCTAATTTATCAAGCTCATGTCTATAGATGTTTCTAATAAAAGGTTTATTATTATCTAATTCTGCTATTGCAGGAAATTCTATATCAGGTCCTACAGAATTCTTTAGGTTGACAATTTTATATTTTTTAGATAAATCTTCAATTCCTTTATGATTATAAACTACAAAACTTTTATTTTTGTGTGAAATTTGATTATAACCCACTTTCTCATTAAGATTTTCTAGTTCAAATTGTTCAAATGTTTTTAAATTTTTCATTAGTGGTATTTATGTTTTTGATTCCATATCATTATATAGACTGATTATCCATTCATCAGTGCTTTTTCCCTTCTTGACTTTATTATCGTATTTTTTATAAAAAGCTTTTATAAAATTTTCTATAGTTTTAGAATTTTTAGCCATAAGATGTATATCAGACATTGCACCTTCCATTAGCTTATCAGTTACAAACTGTTCAAATGTTTTTAAGTTTTTCATTGTATTATTTATTTCTTTGCAAGCATATCATTTAATATTCGAAGATCATTAAATGCTTGTCGACCTTCTTTGAATTCAGTTATTAATTCTTTATCATTAGCAAGTAGCTTAGGAATTTCGTTTTGATAAAGCTTTTGAGTTTTTAATACATCCATAACAAAATTATCTAGCACAGTCGAAGATGTTTTAACCTTTTTCAGTGCCTCATTTCTTTTTTCATTTAATTTAAACTCACCAAAATCTTTTATGTTTTTCATCTTTATATCATATTTTTAGTAAAAGATCTAATCTTTTCACCCAGTTTTTCATTGTTGGGATTTTTCTTAACTAAATCTATAATTTGGAACTTAAACTATATTTTTTCGTCGTCATTCATAGCGTCTATGTTGTAATATCATATTTTTGTGCAAGTATATCGTATAACAATAAAGCTGCATCACCTTCATTTCTAACATATCCATTAGATGCTGGTATTACTACATCTTCAAGAAATTTCTTAAGATCTATTTGAATTTTTTGTGCAGTTTTAATTACCAGATTCATTGATTTGTTCGTATTCATTAAATGTCTTCATATTATTTGATTATATGTAGTTTATATATCTAAGATTAATATAAGTTTTAAACATAAAAAGAGGGAACATTGTTTCTGGGTGGTGACCCGCCTCAACAAGTATATATGTTGTATATATTATAATTTATTATAAATAAATTTTAAGTTACCACTATTCCAAGCTCGATAATATTTTCTTTCGTGCATTATTTCGACTTCTGTTTTATTCTTATCATAACCTTCTTTGATTAATTTTTGCTTAGAAAAGTTAAATCTAGAAAACCGTTTTCCATTAACAACCCATGAATACGATGGTCCAGAATTCCCTAAAAATTTAAAACCATTCATAAGATAAACATTATTAGTCTCATCAGTCCAATCAAATTCTGCAAATGAAATAATGGTATCATGGTCATTATTTTTCAAAAAATGTTTGAATAGTTTAGAGAAACCACCTAAAACACTTACACCTATCAAATTTGCAAATCTAGTCAACTCTATTTCATTATCCCTATTTTTCTTAATGAAAAATCTATTTTTACTAGAAAAGCTCATGACTGAAACAATTTCATTATCATATACTAATGCGTAGTTAATTTCTGATATAGCATGACCTTGAATATGATTATTGGTATAAAATTCTTTAGCTTCTTTGTTAGATATTTGAACTATCTGACATTTACGCCCATATATTTTGCGGTGATTTAGGTTTATTAAATTTTTAATTCTGCTTTGAATTATATTACGTTTTATATCATCTTCCCAATCATCTTCCCAAACATTAATCAACTTGAAACCCAAGTTCTCAATATATGTTTTTTTATTTAAATGGTAATTTTTTTCTTTGTGTAATTCACTATGCCAATATGTGCCATTGAATTCAATTCCTAGGTTATAATCATTTAAGAAAATATCTATTTCTTTACCACCAAATCTCCGGCGATTTGTGTCAATATTTGTGATACCTATATCAGTGAGCCATGTAACAATCATCTTTTCTTTGTTACTGGCAAATGGTGAAAAATCAGGGTTGCAAGACCAACAATTGTCAATAGAATTTCGAATATAATAATTGAGTGCTTGCCGATGTATATTCATAATACGACCACAACCCACACACTCAATATTAGCATTTGTTTTATTAAGATCTATTATAGTTTTATTTATTTTATCAATTTTTTGATATAAAGCTTTATCAGCATTTATAGATTGGGTTTTGGCAGATCTATCTTGAATTTCGGGTATTTGAGCACAATTAGTGGCAGTGGTATTATATTTTGCTTGTAACGTTTGTATTGATTTATTTGAATGGATGAAATTTAATGTACCATGATTTTTTATACAAGTGTTATGTCTTTTCTTTTTAGATTCAGGATTCTGTAATGGGTGTTCATATCCAGTCAATTCTTTAAGAATAACTTTATGTTTTTCTCGTTCTTTAGGTGATGCAAGATTAGAAACATAACCGTATTTTTGTAAATTGGTTTTTTGTTGTTTATTGATCGATTCGCCCCAGTCTATTTTCTTACTGGATTCTTTATTAATATTACTCCGTGTTCGCGACTTACATTCTTTATTACCACACGAAGTTTTGTAACCTTTGGAAATTTTAATGAATGGTAATGTGTCACCACAAATACAAAGACTTTGTACATCAATATTATTTAAGATATTATAAATGCGCTCAGATATACTAGAGTCTGTTGGTAGGTATTTGGTTAATTCTAAAAGTTCTTTATTTAGACTTTCTGAATTTGATATTTTTACTGCTAAACCTTTGGTGGATTTTACGTTTTTTATAATATCTTTGACTGAAGTGTTCATGGCTCTAATAATTGTATATTATATATACAATATTGAATAAAGTTTTATGCAAAAAAAAAGAGGGAATCTTTCGATCCCCTCTCGGTATTTATATAGTTTAAGATATTTCTTATACTAATCCACCTACAGGTACATTTACTGCAATAGTAAAGTACATTGTTTCTGGGTGGTGTCCAGCTTCAACTAAAGCATAACGTGATTTTACGGCAACTTTCGGAGCCATTGTACCTTCAGCAATTGTTTGGATTGATTCAGCCATTAAGTAAGGCATGAATTTAAGTCCTGGTTCTTCATCAGCACCTTTACGTCCAACAAGAATTCTGTTATCAGAGAATCCCATGTTAGGATCTACATAAACAGTCATTCCGGCTACAGTACCCACTGGGTAAAGCGAACCGTTGTTTTGGTTAATGGTGTTTGCCATTGGTGCCCAAGAGAATTGTGCAGAATCTTGCAACGCTGTCGCTAACTGAAGGTTAGTAACAATGAAGTTTGCAGGTCCTCTACGTCCTCTTTGAGTAACAACGTTTCCAGCAGCAAGTACTTTAGAATATACTCTTCGTTGGAATGTTGCTTGGTTTTCCAATGATGCAGCAGCAGCAGCTCCAGCAAATTCTTGGAAAGCAGGATATACAGATGCAGTACCTACTCCAGTCTTATCAATGTAAGCAGGAGTTGCAGTAACACCAGTTCCAGTGTTTACCAATTCAAGGTTAAGGTTTGCACCTTCAACATCTCTGAATGTAAGGTTTGCACCCCATCCAAGAGCGAAAGCTCTAGAAAGAATGTGCTTGTTAATAGATTGAGAGATATCATTTACTAATGAGTTCTCGATCATTGCAATCACATCGATTCCATACTGACGTTGTAAATCTTGAATTTGTTCTGTAGTAACATTAGCAGCAACTTGGAAAGTTTCAGCTTCAATGAATTTCGTGAAAGCTTGAAGTCCCATAGTTCTGAAGTACTGCTCTTCACCTACACCTCTTCGCATTGGTTCGTAAGATACAGTACCATCAGTCGCATTTCCTGACCATGCTTCATCATCGTTTGGACCTGCACCAGCAAAACCTTGAACGTGATCTTCAAGAGCTTTAACAAGTTCTGGACGATTAACTACTGAATCAGCAGCATCAACTAAAGCACCAGCCGCAGTAATCATCGCAGCAGTTCCTGTAAATACAGAAGCCAATGTGATAGATTGTGGCGATGTAAGAGTTGTCGCTACAGCAGCAGCTGCACCGCCAGTCGCATCAGCATCACCAGATTCTCCAATTACTCTAAAAATAGAGTGACCGTCGATTCTAGAAGGACCGATTTTAGCAACACGTAGTGTGTTTCCAGTTGCAGCAAGTGCACCAGAAGCAAATAAGAATTCATCACCCGCAGCAGCAGCATCGAAAGCAGTTTTCTCATCTCCAACAAGTTGGATTTTGAATACTAACGGCTTGTCAGCGTAAGCGTTAAGACCTGGGTTTGCAGCACCTGCAGCACCTGGAGGTGCTCCGAATGCTCCTTTTCCACCAGCATAGACATAATCCATGTATGTAAGAACCCCCGAAGGTCCGTTCATAGGAATA
>Ga0136601_1000571_pt1 | contig 15312 bp, 5 predicted proteins | sample AntRauMFilla2699_FD_181020 | JGI IMG/M metagenome (GOLD analysis project Ga0136601, IMG submission 181020) | Saline lake microbial communities from Rauer Islands, Antarctica - Metagenome Filla 2 #699 | ecosystem: Environmental > Aquatic > Non-marine Saline and Alkaline > Saline | place... | reverse complement strand
TTATGGATATATTCAAAAAAACATTTTCAGATACTGAAAACTGGGAAGCCGCTAAGTCTTTAATGATGGATAAGTATAATGTATCTGATTTTCCTGACCAACAGATGATAGCAGATGATTTTGAACAAATCGAAAAATGGGAAAATTCAGATGGTGCGAAAGTAAGATTCTATTCTCAAATGACAGCCAGTCTTGCAGGGGAAATACTCGGACCATTTAAAATAATGGGTAAAGGTGTTAATGGTATAAGAACTATAGCAGGAGCTGAACAGATAGGTGCAAAATTAGCTAAAACAGCATTTATGAAATCCCCTCAATTTTTAAGAAGACAAAAGATGTTTAAAACACTTTTAGGAGCTCAATCTAAAGCAGGTGGACGTGCATTACCAAACGCTTCTAAACTCGTAGGAGGGGCATTTGACAACGTAGTTAATACTACTTTAGCTTCATTCGGTTCTCAATTACTTTGGCACGGACAAGACCCTGATTTAGCAGTTGAATCTGCACAAGGTATGTTTGGTTTAGAAGTATTGAACCAAGCTTTTGGTTATGCTGCTACTGGTTTATATAGACGTTTAGCACCATTGAATAAAATTTTAAAAAAGACAGGAGACTTTGGAGAATTCGCAATACAACACAATAAGCGTTTGTCTATAGCTCACTATATGGCTTCTTACCCTGCACAAGCAGTCTCTGTACTTGCTACTAACCCTGATGCTGATAGTAGAGATATAGCAGGAGAATTAGCAATTAACTTTTTAATGTCTGGTGGTACGTTTAGACAGAACAAAGAATTTGCAAAACAATTAAAAAGTCAACAAACATTAAGAAAGATAAGAAATGATAAGGCTAATAGATATGCGAGTGAAGTACCAAGTTCTAAAATAGAAGTTGTTTATGATAAAACTCCACGAGAAGTAATTGAAGAAAACCCACAAGCTGTTATTCAAGACATTTCAGAAGGTGTTAATGAAGATGGTTTAGTTAAGACTAAGATTCTATTTAATACTGATAAAAATTTAGGTTTTTATGATGCGGCTAAAGACAAACAAGCTGATAAAACAAAACCATTATTCGTTAATGATTTAAAAGAAGACATATTAGCTAATGAAGAAATACCGTCACCGATAAGAGAATTTCTAAGTGAGAACTTTGAAAATATTGGTGGTTTGAAAATAGAAAAAGGGGATGAAGCAAAAGACAATCCTGGCTATTATTTGCAGGATAATCAAACTATATATTTAAATAATGGGAAAAGACCTGGAACAGTTACTGATTTACATTCTACTATCATACACGAAGCGGTTCATGGTATAACAGTAAAGGGATATAAAACAGACCCAGTATATGAAAAAGAAATAAATAAAACTGCTAATGATATGTTTGGTAGTGATGCTTTTGCAAAGAGAATGGAAGAGCTAAATGAATTAGGACAGAAAGGTGACGAAAAAGCGCGACAAGCTCACGCCACCCTAAAGTATATAACCGAACAACCAAGTACCGTAAAACGTGATTATGAGCTTTTAGCGGCTATATTTGACCCACAGTTACAACCTGCAATCAAAGAATTAATTGAAATATCTAAAACTCCTGATGAGAAAGGGCAGCCTAAGAATTGGTATCAAAGATTATTCGCATCAGTAAAAGACTTCTTATCAAGAACAAATGGAAAAGAAGTGTCACCTAATCAAATGGATGCACTTATTGATTTTGTAACTAAATACGATTATAATAAAGTAGAATCATTATCAACAAAAGAAATAAAAGATAAAGAAGCGAAAGAGTTGCCATTTACTGAAAAATCATTATACGCTCCTGACTTAACTGATAAAACATTACAAGAGTACAATGAACATAGAACGAGTATAGGTCTTCGTAAACAATCACGTAAGGACATTAATAATGAATACGTACAAAAATATGGCTATGAACCGAAAGGGGCTGTATTAGAAGACTATATAAAAGATAACTTACAAGATAGTAGAGAAAATTTAGAAGCATATACTATTGCTAATGCGTTAGGCGAAATTAGTCCTTTGACAAAAGAAATTAAAGACCCAAATGACATAAGATTTGCAGAGGATATATTTAGTGTTAAGAATATGGCAGCTGTAATTAGACGTTCAAAAGATATGAGTAGAAAAGAATTAGAAAATCATATTTTTGATGAAGCTAAAAATATCTATGTGAAAGGCAAAGCAATGGATATTGCTTTAGAAAAGAACATTAGGAAAATTGCAGCTTTAAAATCGGACCAAATTAAACAGATACGAATGGAGACACCATTAGCTCTTAGTCTTGATGGAGAAGTTACACCTATTCATACTCCTACTTTTGGAGATACTAAACCTATTTCACGTCAAATGGGTAAATCTTCTTACTTCCAAAAGTTTCTTAACATTACTAAAAAGAACTCAAAAGATGCAACTGGAAAGAACTTGCCTTATGTAACTGAATCGATTGGCAAGTTTTTTAATTTATTAGATGCTGACAACATAAAACCTATTCCTTTTATGTTTAAAGAAGTAACTAATAAAAAAGGAACTTATATAGAAAAAAGTCCATTAAGAAGTGGTACTTTCCAAGGGGCAGACGGTTTTGAATTAGGTAAGAAAATATTATCACAAGGTTACTTTGTAATGCCAAGAGGTGGTAGCAGAGAGACTTTATTGGAAATTCCTTTTTTAGGAAAGAAATTAAAAGATAAAGAAGGGTCTCTTCAGTTTGCAAAAGACTTAAAGAAATATTCTTTTTACAGATGGTTAGATTCTGACTCTAATTGGAATGGAGAATACAAAGGTAACAGGCAATTAACAAACCACGCTGACAAGCTTAATTTTGATTTGTTAGTAAGGAAGTTCGTAGGTAATGATTCTCAAATAAAAATCAAAGACATTGTTTTAGAGGGTCAAAAAGTAGAACCTCAAATTATTCAGGATATAGGAAAAACATTAAAGCAGTATTACAAGAATGCAAATAATGAAATTGTAATGCCTTCTATTTTTCGAGATACAGATACTGATCACGTAGGACAAGTTTTAGATGCTTTAACTGACTTTTATAACTGGGGTGTTGATGCAGGTGGTGGTGCACGTAATATTTCTTTTAAAGACAATATGCTGGACTTCAATAAAACTCCATTAAAATATCACAGTATTGTTTCAACAAGTGAAGGTGTCATTAAAGATGCAAAAGCTTTTGAAGCAATGTTACCTGATAATGTAGTAGGAGATGTTAAAGCTACAAAAGAGTATGGGGCAGAAAAGAACAAAGATGGTGATTATGAAACTACTACAATTTTTGCAGACCCTCGATTATTCTTAGGTAATGATTTATTAGATAATGTTTTCAATTCGGGGGATGCTTTTGATGGTGGTACTATATCTGTCAATGAACGGTTTTATAACCTTATGGCTGAACTTAGTTTCAAAAGAGGAGCTGATGCAGGGGGTATTAAAGGGAAAGCTCATATAACTGATGATAACGGTAATATGACTATATTTAAAACAGCTATTTTTGGTCCTGAAATGGATAATCATACAAGAGAACAGCACCCAGAAATAGTCGATTTTTTAGATAAGTTGGGTAAGTCAATATCATTATTTTCTATGGCTTCTAGTTCAAAGGGTTCAAATACTTTTAAATATAGAGAATACGATTTAAAGAGTACAGACAATCCAAATGCTATTGCTCTTTTTGACAACCGTGGACATTTACAAAGAGTAGTCGAACAAACTGAAAATGGATATAAAGATAATGCAGAGCTACTTGAACTCGAATTAGGACATATAAGAGACAATTTCCAAAAAGGCATAGTAGATGATAGGATGAAAGTTAAAATCCCTTTAACAGGGGATAATGGCTTCGCAATGATAGGTGCTACTAAAGATGTTACGAAAAGAGAAGCAGGTTCATTCCAATTAGATAATGTTGTGATGACAAATAAGAATTTTCCTTTTTGGCAATCAGATGGTGGTGCAGGTTATGAAGCCGTACAGGAATTGCAAGACAAGGGTATGGAAAGGAACAGAGCTAAAAGTCAAGCTATTTTTGATATGCGAGCTTTATTAGTTGGTGGTTCAAAAATCTATGCTAATAATCAGCACTTGGAAAGCCGTTTACAAACATTAAAAAGTCAGTATAAAGCTAAAAAATTAACAGATGAACAATATAACAGTGAAGTTGCAAAGATAACAGAAGGAATTAAAGGAAGGAACAAAACATTATTTAAAGAACACCAATTTGATAATCAAGAACGATTAGAAAGTGCAGGTGCTGTAATTAAAGATATGATTGAAGACTTTAATCGTGGTACAGATGAAACAGCAGAAAACAATTATTTAGCACCAGGTCTTAATACTAATGAAATTGTAAAATCACTAAATGAATTATTAGATACGGAAGGTAGATTAAGTCTTAAAGCTATAAATAGAATGCACGTTTTGGGAGATTTATTTACTGGTAAGAAATATGGTACAAGTGGCAATGGTTCTAAATTAAACTATATGCTAAAACGATATTTACAGGATGCTCTAAGCACTAATACATTTGGACAGAACTTAGTTATTTCTCCTGATGTAGCTTCTAAGGCTGCTGTACATAGACATTTTGATAACGAGATAAACAAACTTGATGCAGAAGGCGATGCTCTTAAAATAACGTATTTAAAACATCAAAGAAACGAACTTATTAAAGAACACATCACAGATGATGGCAGATTAAAACCGTATGCTAATGACGGTACTAACGCAGGCAAAGGAATAATTGTTAGTCAGTCTTCGTTAGATGCTCTTAATTTGAAAGTGGGCGATAAAGCAATGATAAAGCTTACACCAGTTGATGATTTACACTCTATTGCACCAGTTGTTATCATAGGAGTTACGAATAAGCCTGGAATGATTACTCATAATAAAGAATATTTGACAAAAGTATTAGGACGTGATTATGATATAGATAAGTTAGGTTTAATCGCAAGCCACGATAAATACATTTCGAAAGATAAGTTTAATGACTTATGGAATTTGTATGATAAAAACCAAATGAACTCAGGAAAGTTCAAACAAAATGCAAACGATATTTCAGATAGAGGGAAAGAGCTAACAGCTGACGGCTATAAAATGCTTAACGATGATAGAGTTGAATCACAAGAGCCAATGTTAACACCACAATCTGATAACTCTTGGTCTTATGCACAAAGCACTCACACAGACCCATCATTATTAATTTCATTAAGAAATACTATGACTAATGCTTTTGTCAATGGCGTTGATAAAATTATGGCTCAAGGAGAAGATTCTGGTATTTATTTCAAGTTAGAATTACCTACTGAAACAAAAGCAGCTGAAAGCTTTATGGATGATTTCAATACTATTATTCAGAAGTCTGTAGATAGTTATGATGGTCAACCTTTTGATACGGAAAAAGCTCTTTTGACTATTATTTTAGGAAGAGATTTAAAAAATTCAAAGGGTGATATTCTCAAATTTAATTCTTTGGAAAACAGCATAAAAAATTCATTACTTAAAGATGTCAAAGAGAGGTTACTGGGATTTGGGAATCCTGAATTAAAGAAATTTTTAAGAGAAGATAAGGTATTTGAAGCTTCGCAATTAAAAATGACTGAATCATTAACAGAACAAAAAGCTGTTCCAAATAAAGTAATGGATATGATGCGAGATGTTGATTTTGACAATACTCCATTGCCAGAAGTCGGTAGTTTTGAATTTATGAGCGAATTAACAAGGGAGATTGGTCTTTCGAGTACAGAGATAGTAAAGCGTATAGCCAAAGATAAAAACATCCCTGCATCCGTTAAAAGAGTTTTATTCGACAATACAAAAGGAAGCGACTTATCTATTCCACAGCATCTGAAAAGACTATTTATAGGATATACAAAACACGTTATAAACAGAGATAATAAGCGAACACAAGAGTTTGATATGTTCCCATACATTAGTAACAACAGTCAGAACTTTGTTCCGTTTGCAAAAGAATCAGGGTGGGAAAATATTGCTGTTGGTACTATTTTCAATGATTATTTCAATAGTCATGAACACGTGTCACAAGAATTGATTAAAAATAGAGTTTATTTAGATAGCAAAAAAGAACCAATAGAATATTTTACAGATAATTTCAATGGTTTCTTAAAGAACAAAGACGGTAAGCGAATCCCATTAAAGCAATTATTTGATAGCAATGGAGAATTAGTCGCTAAATGGGTTGATGGGAAAACATTACGTAGCCAATGGCTTAGAGATTTAGTTATGAGAGAAGAGAATATCAGTAGCACTGCTAAAGCTTTAACAGTCGGACGTACATTAGGAAATGTTTCTAAATTTATGAGTGAAAGAGTACCTCAATTAAATGCTAATGAAATGGTAACAGTTTTAGGATTTATGAATGGTCAAGACAATATATCTAAAAGACCTGCTTATCAAGGGGGAAATGCTCAACCTTATGAGAAAACATCAGCAGGTAAAAAAGCATTAAGAGGGTTACACGCTTGGAAATATGGAAAAGAAACAGAGGTAACACAAGCAACTGGTTACAATGTAATTCAAATGGAAAAGAACTCTTCACAGCTGAATCCATTCGAAATAGTACAGGGTGCGAAAGAAACAGGTTTAGACCCTATTGTTGGTGGCACAGACTACTTAACTTTTGCTAATCAATATGCAGATAAAAAGACAGCAGAAACATTAGGCGATTATACAGAAGTTGTTACTGATAAGAACTTTTTAGGACGACCAAATATAATGGCTACTAAAAGAATGAATGGTTTGGATATTTCTAAACCACAGAATTTTATAGAATCATTAGACCATTTATTAAAAAATTCAGGTTCTAAGGATTACAGAAGAGTGAGGGATTTGAATCTTGATAATTATGCTGATGCTTTTAACAAAGTAATTCAACCTGCTATTCATAAACTAATAGCTAAAGAAGGTATTACAAGAGAATGGACTCCTGAACAAGTTACATCTATTTCTATGGACTATATAAGGAACTTTGGGCCAAGAGGTATGGATGCTGTCGCTAAAGAAATTCAAAAGCGAGCAACACACTCTAAACAGCCAGATGAAGCTAATTATCAAATGGCAGTACAAATGGCAATGCTAAGTAGTTCATTAAAAAACCATTTCAAAGGGAAAGAAGGAGACAATAGTAGTTTTTACAGAGCTACTGGAGACAGGACACTTGTTCCTATGTTAAATGATTATACAGCACCTGAAAACAAAAGAAACTACGGTAAAGATGAAATAATATTAGAAGCGGTAACAGTATCGGATGGTAAGGCTAACAAGAAAACATTGGAAGACGGTACACAAGAATTTGATTCATTTAAACATAGAATTGGAGACTTAGTGAATGAAAGACTTAATATATCAGTAGGTCATGCTACTTTACCAGATGCTTATGTAAAGAAAATATTACCATTAAAAATGATTGAACGAGTAGGGCAAGGACATGAGACTAATGTAGAATCATTATTAGAGACTAAAGAATACGAAGGCGATATAGAGGGTAAAAACAATTTCCAAATAGAGAAAGCTGTTAGCACTTTTGACGATTTACCATTTTTACCTGGCAATAGAAGAGAAGATACTTGGCAAGGGAATTTGCATGACTTGTTAGGTACTATTGAAGTCCGTAGTGCTTATGATGGTGACGTTAAAACGAGGACAACACAATTAGTATTTGACGGCGAAGCATATTCTATTAAAGACCTTGCAAGTTCATTATCCGAGGGGGTAAAAAAACAAGGTTTAAGTGAGACTGTACTAAGAGACCTTGCAGATGCAGAAGCATTAGATAGATTTAGAAAAGATGATAGTCTTGATCCGAATGAATCTTCATTCAAAAATGAATCAGAAATGATTTATGAACAAATGAAAAATCAGAAAGGAAATATTGAAGAGTTATTAAGAATGAAACTGATAGCGTTTGAAAGTGCTGATGTATTGACTTCACAAGCTGAAACAACGGCTTTATTTGCAGTAAACAATATTGGTCATCGTACTTCTAAACAAGAGATATTAAGAGAAGCTAATGAATTAAGAGAACTGGCAGAGAGACTAAGAAGTGGCGATTTTAAAGAAATATCAAAACTTTTCAGGAGTGTTAATTATGCTGATACGGAAGTAGCTAAAACATTAATGGAAGACTTTTACGAACCTACAAATAAGGTTATTGATGATTGGAATAATCTTTACCACCAAGTATCAGGTAGATACCATACTAAGGAATTTGGTCAACTATTTGATAATACAGCTAAATGGTTAATGAAAAATAGCACTATTGAAACTATTGAAAGAGATGCTGAATTATTAGAACAAGGTATTCCTTATTCTTCTGCTGATAGTGATATTCTAAAGAAAATTTATAAAACACTTGATAAAAATACTAGGTGGACAGATAAGCGTAAGCAATCAGAAGCATTACGTCTATATAACGATGCAAAGTCATTGAATGCACGTAAGTACAATATGAATGAACGTATGTATCTCATGGGTCACGAAATGGGTTTAGAAGGCTTTGAAACATCTTTGAGTGAAGCAACAGTAGAAAGTGTATTTAGAAAAGGACACGATATAAGATTAGATTTGATGAAGCAATTCGAAGACAATATGAAACGAGTTAACGACTATTATGAAGTTAATCTTGTTGATAGAAACCTTGATGACTTGGATTTTGATATTAACGGAACTCGATTAGAATTGAGTGATGCTTTAATTTATATGAAGCCTGAACTGGCTACTAACAAAAACGTTTTTACTTATAGTTTAAACAATTTTAAAAGCAATATCAAAAGTAAACAAATATCAACTTTAAGTAGTTTAGAAAATGCTTTAAAAATAGATTACATTAAAAATGATAATGTTAAAAGAGGAACGGTAGAAGAAAAATTAGTAATGGGGGCATTAGGAGAAATTTCTGGAAACAAATTCCTTTATAATGAGCATAAAACATCAAAAGAGTTCTTTGAGAGTCAAGCAAAAACAGAAGCAGGAACAGAAATGGCCCTTCGATATATGAATGGTGTCAATGAACAAAGAACAGTATATGGTCGATTTTTAGGTAAGGAAACAATAAGCCGAACGGTATTTAAGAATGGGAAAAATGAAACTGTAACTGAACAATATGTTTTTGTTGAAGGGTTAAGAGAGAACGGTGGGAAACTTCATGCTATTAAACAGAGTTCAGTAAATGATGTTGTCTTAGGGGAAGTATTACAAGGGAAAACATCTATTGCATATCAAATGGATCGATTAGTTAAACGGAAATATGATAATTCAGCTAAAGGTATAGTTGACCAAATGGCAAAAGAATTACAAAAATCTAGTTCTGATAAACAAGCAGTATTAACTTCATCAGAAATGGATAAATCTACTTCAGATAGACAAGCGACTATCAGTCAAATGGAAAATATATTTCAAAACTCTATTGTTGATGTACATAAATCAATAGATAAGAATTTAGTTACTAATTGGAAAGATATGTCAGAGAATATGAATAGCTTTATTGTTGGAGATTCTTATTTAGGTGGTAGGCACTTTATATCGGCATTGGCTGGTGTTAGTGGTGCTGTTCTTGGTCTTGGTGCATTAGCAACTTCACCAGCTTGGGGAGGAGCTATGATGTCCGCAGGAGCTATTTTAGCTGCAAGTAGTGGAGCTAAATATGGTGGCCGATTAGCAAGAATGGGTTTATCAAATATACTAGGAACAGCATCTTGGACTATCAGGAACAATTCAGACAAGTCTCTTTTGATAGGTGGAATAAAATCAATCGTATCAAGTTGGGAAGCTGCTATTAACAAAGAAACTGAAACCAGTAATTCTAATGCTATAAGTCAGAAAGCCCAAAAAGATGTATTGCAATTAAAAGCAGGTAATACAGATACAAGATTAACTGATATGTTTGTTGGTATTGAAAAAACGGCTTATGGCAATGATGAATATCAAAATGTTACACTTCTAAATGCTTGGAAAAAGAGAAAGCTATCGAAAGGCAATATAGAAATCATTAAAAAAGTAAATGAAGAAATGAATAATATTCGTTCGGTTGCTACTAATGCTAACGAATTAATAGATAGCTTTAAAGAAAAAAAGATGCGTGAATATGCTGATAAAGAAATCACATTCGTTGGCGATACTATTTATCTTAATGGTAAGGCATTAAGTGATTATCAGAAAATGGAATTAGGTATGGTTAATTTCTTTAATTATTTTCTTAGTTGGAAAGGTAAAGCAATGGAATTAGAGACCATTTCGCATATCAATAGCAATAAGGTTATCAGAGAAACTCTTTCAAATGATTATCAGAAATTAATGGGTATCAAAGGGCAAGAGTATATGCAAAGTGAAAATGCCTTTATGACTAATGCTATTGGAAACTTAGTACAGAAGTCAATAGGTAATTATCAGAAGTCTCCTTCACAGAGAACATTTTTAGGGTCTATTTCAGAGCGTTACAGTAGGTTTGCTTTAAAGTCGAATATGGACCAGACTTCTTATTTAAAAGATAGGTGGAACTTGCATAAAGCTGTTCACGGTGCGATGATGGATGATGTTGGGTTTAAGAAGTTCTACAAAGATTATTTTTCTGGATATGGCGATATTCAAGCTAACAAATACAAAGTTAACAATCCGACAAAGGAATTAAGGAATACATTGACATTAAGTTTGGTAAAGACTCTTGTAACGAAAGGATTGAAATTAGCAGGTGGATATGCTGCATATCAACAAATTGAAGGATTAGAAGAAGGTCAAGACTTGTTTGCAATGAATTTATGGACTGAACAAGCTATGACATTAGTTGGTTCTGCTATAGCTTTAATATTAGATGAAGAGAAATCAGATAAAAGCCAAAAAGACCTTGTATGGCAGATGAGTGGCCCTGCTAATGGTTTTATAGGATATGGTCCAAGTGTATTAATGCAATCGTCATCAGAATTGATTATGTTAGCATTGTTTGATGAGTACCAAGAGAAAAAAGGTACAAAGGGTAGAAGGACTAAACTGAATGCTAAGAAAGAATCAAGTAGAATAGGAGACGTACTTGGTAGAGTAGCAACGAGGAGTATCCCTGGCGCTGGTAATGCAGGAACACAATTTATGGGTATGCTTGAAGAATCTAAAAAGGAAGTTAAAAAAGCAGAAAAAGAAGAAATTAAAGACAGAAGAAACAGATAATACATTTTTATAAACAAGGAGTTAGTTATGAGTAGTTCACAAGTAAATTTATCAAAGCCATTTTTGGGATATGTAATTGATCGTAGAGAAACAATTGCTAATGGGAGGGTAAAATATTCTAAAGAGCCATTATTGATATTTGCATCTTACAATAGTGTTGCAGGAATATCATTTTTATATCATAGAGAGGGAGAGATTAGAACAGCTCCTATTAAGGACGTGTTATTTTCAAGTTTCCTTAATTCTGACGAAAAGAGATATTTAGTTTACTTGCCTTTGACTAAGCAATATTTCACTTTAACAAGAGAAGAGATTGAAGAGCGTGGTTACGAAGGTATAGAGTTCATTTATGAAAAACTAAAAAAAGAAGCAGAAAAAGAAACAGAAAAAGTTGAGAAATCAAAGCCGAAGAAGAAAACTAAAGCTAAGGAATAGCTCATAAATCAATTCTAAGCGATTTTTATAGGGAAGGTACGCAATGTATCTTTCCTATAATTTTATTAAGTTACAACCCACCTATAACCCAACAAGGAACATTTTATGACAAGAGAAGAGATTATTGAAAAATGTTTAGATAACACTTATGATATTGAGGACAGAGAAGAGCAGGGATTGCTATGGTTTGGTAGATACTTTTTTCCTCATGTAATTAAAAACAAGTATTCAGAAGCACATTTCAAGATGAGCCAATTATATTTCGAATTATTATGTCCGCAGAGAAAAACTGCAATGGACAGACAAGCATATATGTTAATTCACAGGGAAGCCGCTAAAAGCACGATAGGTACATTTTTAATGCCATTGTATAGTATATTCCTGAAAGGTTACAGACCTGTTTACAAGCAAAGAGAAGTAGGTTTTGATGATACGAATTTACTTTGGGAGAAAGAAGATGATAAGGGTAAATATAATATAGTTCATATTTCAGAACTGAATGAGAAGTTTATATTGATAGCTTCTGAGACTGCAGGGCAATCGGAAACATTTGTAACGGATATCAAATCTGAAATTGAAAGTAATGTCAAGTTAATGGAAATATTTGGTGGGAAGCACCCAGAAGATATTATTGACAATGAATTAACAAGCTATGGTCGTAAAAGTACAAAGTGGACGAAGAGTGCATTTTTAACTAATGATAATACTGCTGTTGTTGGTGTTGGTTCTGGACAAAGAGTAAGAGGAAGAAAGATTAAGGGTTCAAGACCTACATTTATAGCTGTTGATGATATGTATTCAGAAGAGAATACTAAGACTGCTGAAAGACGTGAGGGATTGAATCAATGGTTTTACAATGCTCTTAAAAATTCAGTTGATAGTGAAACTGGTAAAATGTTATGGTTAGGAACAATGGTACATCCTGACATAGTAGCTAAGGAGTTCAAAAAAGACCCTTTGTGGTGGGGAATTGAAGTACCTATTATTGGTGATGCTGAATTAAAAGAAGCTTTATCTTATTGCACAAGAGATGGAGAGGGTAGATTACGTTTGCCTGATTTAAAGACTTTAGCGGAACTCAATGAAAAGATGACTACATTATCTTGGAAAGACAGATACCCAATAGAACATATACTTAAAAAGTACATAGAGCAATTATCTAAACAGAAACCTGATTATTTTTATCAAGAGTATATGAATAAGCCTATTGCACCTGAAAGTGAGACTCTTAGTCCTGATGCTTTTGAGATACAGCCGTCATTAATATTTTCTACTGACCCTTATGGAAATCAACAATGCGAATATAAAGACAAAAATCAAATTAGATGGAAAGGAAAAGTTAATCTTACAGTAGGTATTGATATGGCAAGTGCATTGCATAAGAAAGCTGATGATACGGCTATTTGCATAGCAGGGATGGCACGTTTATATCCTAATATACCAGGATTTGACTTGACTAATTCTAAGCACAAGTATCCTAATGGTATTATTGTTCCTATTTTAGCTCATGTAGAAGGAGGTAAGTATGATATTATTTCATTCAAAGACAGCAAAGCAAAGAAAAGCGTTGTAACGGCTCTTGTGGACATTTCTAAGCGGTTCAAGGTAGATAGAGTCAGAATTGAAGCAAACGGCCAACAAGAGATGTCTATACGTGCAATAGATAGCACTTTAAGAGAAATGGGTGTTGATATAATGATAGAGCCACAATATACTAATACTGAAAAATCTCAAAGGATAAAAGCGACATTATTACCTATTTTCCAAAAATACAAAAAGATGATTTGCGTTGACGACCCAAAAGTAAAAGTTGTTTACGAGCAATTAAATATGCTTACAATTTCTGACAAAGATGATTACCCTGATGCACTTGAAAAAGCACTATACGAAACACGTATTCCAGAAATAGGAGCATCTTGGGAAGAGATTAGTGAGCATAACAAAGTTGATTTTGATATTCAAGAGGAACTGGGCGAAGACTCTTGGTATTTTTTATGAATTTAATTTCTTTTCATATAGTGATTGACCGAGTTTAGGGTATTCAGTATTCTCTTTCTTTTTACTTGATTCATCTTCTCCTGCTTTAATCATATTTAGAGCTAAGCGGATAGCATCTAAATCTTGGTCTTTTTCTATTTTACTCATTAAATGCTTTGCAACAAAATTATAGCTAAGGCCTTCTTCTGTAAGTGCATTTTGTAATTTTTTCATATCTGTTATCTCAATATAATATTCTAAAAAACTATTGTCATCTATTAATTTATTTGCCGTTGACGTTACAGAACTTGAACTGTAAGCGTTTTTAATGGCTGTGTATATGTTTACCCCCTCTGACATTAAACGAGCTACTAAACGCTTCTGTGGGGATAATCTTGATTTCCTACGTTTAGCTTCTGAAAAACTATAAAAGAAATTACTATAATAATATTTATCTAACTTTAAGTTCTTTGTCATTATATATGTCATTCGTGGCAACTTAAATGAAAAGAATATTAATTCAGGTTTTTTATATAGTCTATACGATTTTGTAGAAATTACTGGTATATAGAAACCGTTATCAGATTTTACGTAATCGCCTTTCTCTGCATCAGGTAATGTAGCGGGTACAATGTTTTCAGCTTTAATCTCTTGTAATGTTTCGTATATTATGTAATCCTTTCGGAGTTCATTTCCTTCTCCTTTTATACTCACTACTCTCATTTCATTCCTTCTCTTCTTTTTTATACAAATATATTATTTGCAAGGATATTACCTGCAATATATAAATAAATAACATAAGGAGTAAGTAATGAAAAAGCAAATGAGTCAAGCATACGGTTGCTATTTAACGTCTGAACCTGAATACATTAATCACATGAGGTTTTTAATTGAATTAGAAGCCAGTGGTAATGTGTTAGCATATAAACGTACAGGAACAGTTTATGCCGATTATACAGGGAGACTACTCAGTCATCACGGAGTTCCAATAACAGAATTACATACAGACGAACTTAAAAGTATTTTTATGATTGAAAGAGATATCAGAAAAGAAATACTGGGGCAGGAAATTAAAATAGAAAAAGACCAGGAGGAAGGATGAAATATTATCATAAATTCAGATTAGTAAAAGATGTAATAGAAGATTATAATCCGATAAAACAAAATCCAGATTCAATAAAAAACGAAATAAGAAAAGACATTGGATATGATATTAATATTAGAGAATATTTTGTAGTTTATTTTTTAGATTGCAAATTAAGGATAATTGGAAAAAATATTTTATCAATAGGTTCAGAAACAGTGACAGTTATTTCTATAAAACAATTAGTTACTTATGCTTTATTAAGTGGAGCATTATCAGTTATAATTGGACATAATCATCCTTCAGGAGATACAACGCCAAGCGAAACTGATAAAAAGACTACACAAGAAATCAAAAAAGCATTAAAGTTATTGGATATAGGACTAACTGATCATATAATAGTAACTAAAGATAGTTCTTTATCATTTATAGAAGAAGATTTATTATGAAAACAAAACTAAAAGGAGTTAGAAAATGAAAAATATTAAAGTAGAAGGTTTATTCAGAAATGTAAAATATCCAATTGAATTATTTGATAAAAATGGTAATAAAATTTATTTCAAAAATTCAGAGGGATATAGTTGGGTACAAGAATTTGATGGAAATAACAATAAAATCTAT
>Ga0136601_1000570_pt1 | contig 15320 bp, 10 predicted proteins | sample AntRauMFilla2699_FD_181020 | JGI IMG/M metagenome (GOLD analysis project Ga0136601, IMG submission 181020) | Saline lake microbial communities from Rauer Islands, Antarctica - Metagenome Filla 2 #699 | ecosystem: Environmental > Aquatic > Non-marine Saline and Alkaline > Saline | place... | reverse complement strand
GGATGCTGGTGAAACCAGCACTTCGGTAAATTTGGGACAGTGGTATCACCTGCTGGCTACATGGGATGGTTCTGTTGTCCGTGTGTATCTGGATGGGCAATTCGATAAACAGTACAACCTAAGTACTTATGGAGACCTGACCACAGATACAAGATTTGGATCATCTGCTGACGGTACAAAATATCAGTTTAGAGGAACCACGGCTGACATTAGAATCTATGAGAGAAATCTCTCAGCTGTTGAGGTTTCGAGTATGTACACAAACCAGAATGATCCGACTGCATTCTACACAGTGAGCGATGCGCGGATTGACGCCGGGATGTACCCATGGGCCAACGGTGGGACGGTTACAACTTATCAGGATGGCACGGGGCAATTGCATCGGGTGCATACCTTCACTTCTGGTGGTACGCTCGATGTAAAGGCTCCTGGCGAGATGGAGTACCTGATTGTTGGTGGTGGAGGTGGTGGTGGAAGCAATGACGCCGGTGGAGGTGGAGCCGGTGGAATGGTTGAGGGCAGCGCTAACGCCACTGTCGGTGGTAAATCTATCACGGTTGGATCTGGAGGTGTCGGTGGTGTCGATGGGACCTCCGGTACACAGGGTGGTGACAGCTCCTTTCTCGGAATAACGGCCGTTGGTGGTGGTCATGGATATGGTGGTGATGGTGGTTCTGGAGGTGGTGGTAGAAGAGGAGCTGGTGGAATTGCAACTCCACCAGGGCAGGGTAATGATGGTGGTTTTGGAGATCCTGATGGAGGAGGTGGAGGAGGAGCCGGTGAACCAGGTGGAGAAGGTGATATAGCGCCCGGTGGAGATGGACTACAGTCAGATATCACCGGGACAAACACATACTATGCTGGTGGAGGAGGAGCTGGAAATTTCGGGGATGAACCTAGTGGAGGTCTTGGCGGTGGAGGAGATGGATCGTCCAGTTCTGGTAATGATGGAGTTGACGGCCTTGGTGGTGGAGGTGGTGGTGCTGCAGCTAACACCTCTTTTGGTGGAGATGGAGGTGACGGTGTGGTGATTGTTGCTTACGAGACACCGCCACCAAGCAACAATCTTTTTGGTGAAGCTGGCACTATCACAACTGCGGCTGACGGTACGTGGACAACACTTAACTATGACAATAGTTATGAGAACCCGGTCGTGATCGGAACCACTAATACTGACAACAATGGAGGAGGGCTTATTTTTGAGGCACGGAATGTCACGGAGACTTCGGCGGAGGTGCGAATCTGTAAAGCGCTTGGCTCTAGCGGCGCTGGTTGTGATTCTGGCGCTACGAGTAATGAAACCGCCGGGTACTTAGTGCTTGATCAGAACAGATTGAATCAATACAGCTTCCCTGGCATTGAGGTGGGGAGAATCGAGCTGAGTGGCGGAGAGACTAGTGAGCAAGCTGTTTCCTTTGGCATATCTCCAGCGCAGACTCCTTACGTTTTCGCTAATGTCCAGACGGTTAATGGAACTGACGGAGTGGAGACCAACCTTACTGATGTCACAACTAGTGGTTTTAATATCCACCTCTGTGACTCGAATGATGATACGTGTGATACCGGCCATGCTACAGAGTCGATAGCCTGGGTTGCTATTGAGCCTGGAAACATCCCGTGGGATCAGACGAGTGAGATGGGCGAGGTCTCTCATGGTGGCGGAACTGGATGGAGCTCAGTTACGTTTAGCGAGTCATACAACAGTGCTCCAGTAGTAGTTGCCGAGCAGCAGACAGAGAACGGAGGTCAGGATGGAGAGATTGACGAAGCTAGAAGTGTTACCACGACTGGGGCAGATGTACGTTTTTGTGAACTTGACGCTTCGGGTGTTTGTAATAGCCATGCCGCCGAAGATGTTGCGTGGCTAGCTGTTTCTCCTGGTTTACTTTCTCTTTTTTCTAATTATGAAGAAGATAATACTATTAAACGTTCGTGGTATCTAGGAATTACCGGCACTGACATTATTGATCTAACTTCTTCTGCAAATTATCCAGATAATCCAGATGGCACGGATTTTCTTCCATCTTTTGAGGCATACGATTGGAATAATTCTGCTTCTACTAGTGATTGGGCTGATGAGTATGGGCAGCGAGTGGAGGGGTATATCTTGGCACCAGAGACAGGAGACTATACCTTCTGGATTGCCAGTGATGATGGTTCTGAGCTTAATCTAAGCACCAACAGTTTATCTGGAAATAAGACAACCATTGCTTCTGTGTCAGGTTTTACAGGTTATCATGAGTGGGATAAGTTTTCCTCACAGCAGTCAAATACAATCACTCTTCAAGCAGGAAAATATTACTACGTAGAAGCTCTGCACAAAGAAGGTATAGGAGGTGATCATATGTCGGTTGGGTGGCGAACACCGTCGGATGGGTCCGGAACTGCTCCAACGGAAATTATTCCAGGATCAGCTCTTTCAAGTGACGCACCTATTGGAAGCCTTACTGTTGAAACTTCTAATGTTGGCAATGTTGCAACTTCTAGCGCTACCGCAAACGGAAATATTCTTTATACTGGTCCTAGTTTAGTTGATGAGCGTGGTTTCGTATTTGCTACATCCTCTCAGTCTGACCCGGGGGATACGGCGCCGGGGAGTACAGCTTACGATAATACCGTGACTGAATCGGGTACCTTTTCCACTGGCTCCTTTACCGGCTCGCTTTCAAGCCTTGTTTCGATGACGTTATACTACGTACGGGCCTACGCCCACACCGCGGATGGGTATGTCTATGGAAATCAGGTTTCGTTTATTACTAATGTTATTGCCGGTGATATTTTCAGTACTATATCGACTCAGTTGCGCGGAGGCACAACAATTCGTGGTGGTAGCACAATTCGATAATAATAAATTCTGCGAGTAGAAAACACAAGTATGTATAAAATCTTCTATCAATGCGAAAGTATTTTTAGTGATTCAGATTATTTTATTATGTGGACATCTATTAGTGATTTATTTGTTATACTTGATGTAAGACTACGTACAATTTAACTTTATAGAGATATGTAATTTTATATGTCACATAAGATACTCATGTTTGGTTGGGAGTTTCCTCCACATAACAGTGGCGGTTTAGGGGTTGCATGCCAAGGAATTGCTCGCGCTTTGGTGCGGGCCGGGCATGATCTTCACTTTGTTCTGCCTCGCAGTTACAACATACCAGAACAAAATATATCGTTTGTATTTGCTGATACGGAGCGTGAGACGTTCAAAATAACGCCAATCTCCTCAACAATTTACTCGCCGTATACTACCAGTAAAGAGTACACCGAAGCAGTTTCGAAAGGGAAAATTACAACTGGTCCGTATGGGAACACCTTGATGGCTGAGGTGATGCGGTACGGGCAGCAGGCCGGTGCAATCGCAAAGGAATCTGATCCAGATGTTATCCATGCGCATGACTGGTTATCAGTGCCGGCGGCTATTGCTGCCAAGCGCGCTACTGGTAAGCCACTGGTTCTCCATATTCATGCGACAGAGTATGACAGAACTGGCGGTAATGGTGTTAATGAGGAGGTGTATGAGCTTGAACGGGCTGGCATTAAAGCAGCTGACAAAGTGCTGGCGGTCAGTGATTTTACTCGCCAGATTCTTGTCAAACATTACGGGTTGGATCCAGAAAAATCCGGTGTAGCTCATAATGGCATTGATAGCGAACGTAAGGAGAAGTTACCAAAGGTTCTTCAGGACATCCGTAATCGTGGTGGTAAGATTGTGCTTTTTCTGGGTAGGATTACAATTCAAAAAGGTCCGGATTACTTGATGGAAGCCGCTCGGCGCTTGCTGGAAATTCGAGATGATACGTACTTTGTTATTGCTGGTTCTGGCGACATGCATGATCAGCTGGTTGAGCAGGCGGCTGCGCTGGGAATTGCTGACAAAGTATTTTTCCCGGGTTTTGTTCGTGGTAAAAAGATCGACCAGTTGTATCAATCTGCAGATTTATTTGTGATGCCTTCTATTTCTGAGCCTTTTGGCATCACACCACTTGAGGCGCTCATGAACGAAACTCCGGTGTTAATTTCCAAGCAGTCAGGAGTGTCTGAAGTACTCGACCATGCGTTGACAGCTGATTTTTGGGATACGGAAAAAATGGCAAATCAGATGAATGCAGTACTTGAGCATCCAGCGTTGTATACAGAGTTGTCACGAAACGGTAATCGAGAGGTACATAATATAAGCTGGGATGATACTGCGGTGTCGATCGGAAACACGTATGATGCGGTCGTATAGATTGAAAAACTCATGATATAATACACATAATTATGGCTACTGTTTGTTTTTATTTTCAAGTACATCAGCCGTACCGTCTACGGAACTTTTCTATTTTTGATACCTGTAATAACGATTCGGTTAATACACGAGATTATTTTAATGATGCGTCGGATACTGCACACAACAATCAAAAAGTGATGCAAAAGGTTGCTCGTAAGTCATATTTGCCAACTAATCAGGCATTACTTGATTTACTAGAAACGCATCCAGAATTCCGTGTCTCATTCTCGTTCTCAGGTGTGGTTTTAGAGCAGTTCGCTGAGTTTGCACCAGAAGTCCTTGAGTCCTTCCAGGCACTGGTTGCTACGGGCCAGGTTGAAGTACTATCTGAAACGTATCATCATTCCTTAGCCTTCTTTTATGATCGTGATGAGTTTCGCTCTCAGGTAGAGGAGCATGGGAATCTTGTATATGATCTTTTTGGTATAACACCACGGGTATTTCGTAATACTGAGCTGGCTTACAATAATGAACTTGGTAAATGGGCAGATGATCATGGGTATGCCGGAGTATTGGCTGAGGGCTGGGATCCGGTACTTGAATGGCGCTCACCAAATTTTTTATATCAGCCACCAGGTGTAAAAAATACTCGACTGCTCTTGAAAAATTATAAGCTCAGTGATGATATTGCGTTTAGATTTTCCGATAAAAAATGGAAGGGATGGCCATTGACAGCAGAGAAGTTTACCGACTGGATAAATGATCACAATGCAGACAGAGACACTAGCGGTAAATTAATAAATTTATTTATTGATTACGAGACATTTGGTGAGCATCAGTGGGAGGATACAGGTATTTTTGATTTTCTACGTAGCCTGCCCGGTGTTCTGCTGCGGCATCCAGATAATAATTTCATGACGCCTTCAGAAGTTATAGAAAATCACGACGTGCATGATGAAGTTGATATTCCTAATACCATTACCTGGGCAGATTCTGAGCGAGATCTATCGGCCTGGCTTGGTAATGAGATGCAGCAATCAGCTGTGAAGTCGCTTTATGAACTTGGCCCAGCGGTTGAAAAAACTAATGACAGCAACATTATGCGTGACTGGAAGCGATTACAGACGTCTGATCATCTCTACTATATGTGTACAAAATGGTCGGCAGATGGAGATGTACATGCCTACTTTAATCCGTATGAATCACCGTATGAAGCATTCGTTAATTACATGAATATTCTTGGTGATTTACGTGAGCGTTGCACACAAGAATCAACGTTTCAAAAACAATCTACATTAGAACCAGTTGAAGCTTAGTTTTTTTATACGTTATAATAAAGCGGAATTCATAATATATGCCACGATCATTTACAGCTGGAAATGGAGAAATGCTTGTCGGAATTGATGAGTATGGCCAGATGCAGGATTTATACTATCCGCATATTGGTTTGGAAAATCACATTGGTGATGCACACCAGCATCGAGTCGGTGTTTTTGTTGATGGTGGTATGTATTGGCTTTCGGATAGCAATTTTCATGTTTCCTCATCAACAAATCCTGAAACTATGGAGTCGAAAATATCGGCTCGTAATAGCAAAATTGGGGTAACAATTACCATCAGAGGTGTTGTATACAATGAGAAGTCGATTTTTGTACGTGAAGTGAAGGTGAGGAATAACTGGGATGTCGTACGTGAGATGACATTATTTTTTGGACAGGAGTTTGAAATTAGTCAGTCTCGTCAGGCAAGTACTGCGTATTTTGATCCAGTTAATGAGTGTATTGTCCATTATCGTGGACGTCGAGCTTTTGTTGTAAATGCGGTGGATGGAGATGGAAGTTTTAGTCAATACACAACTGGCGTTAGCGGGATTGAAAATAAAGAGGGATCCTGGCGAGATGCTGAGGACGGACAACTGCAGGGTAATCCTATCGAACATGGTCCGGCTGATTCAGCTTTGGGACTAGAACGTACATATCAAGCAAAGGAAGAACGAACAACTTACTTTTGGATTACTGCCGGAAGCTCGATAAAAGAAGTGATTGAACTCAATAAATACGTTCATGATCATACGCCAGAGCATTTACTTAAGACCACCAGTAATTACTGGCGAGCATGGCTGGGTAGATGCCCAGAGCATTTTCATGATCTATCCGATGCGGCCCAGGATCTTTTCAAACGTTCACTTTTAACATTACGTGCTCATGCTGATAAAGATGGTGGAATTTTAGCTTCCAGTGACTCAGATATGTTGCAGCGAGGAAAAGATTCCTACGAATATGTTTGGCCCCGTGATGGATCATTTATTACTCGCGCTCTTGATCAAGTTGATGCCTGGAAGGTCAGTGAGCGATTCTTTTATTTTATGAACGAAGTACTTTCAGATGAGGGGTACTTGATGCATAAATATGGTCCAGATGGCTCGTTGGGGTCTTCGTGGCATCCATGGTTTTACGATGATATGTATCAGCTCCCAATTCAGGAGGACGAAACCGCGACCGTGTTGCATACATTGTGGAAACACTACCAACAGTCTCAGGATCTTGAATTTATTGAAGGTATTTATAACTCATTTATTCAGCGAGCTGCTAATTTTTTGATTTCATACCGTCATCATGACACGAATCTACCAAAGCGCAGCTACGATCTTTGGGAGGAACGCATCGGTGTGCATACTTATACCGCTAGCTCAGTTTATGGAGGCCTTCATGCAGCGGCTAGCTTTGCTGATTTACTTGGAAAGGAGGTTGAGGCAAATCATTACAAGTCGAAGGCTAATGAGGTTAAGGATGCAATTTTAAAGTATTTGTATGATGAAGAGGATGGTTGTTTTGTTCGTAGTGGTGAAACCGAAGATGGATCCTTTGTACAGGATACAACAATTGATTTTTCTGCAACGTTCGGAGTCTGGTACTTTGATGTGCTGCCAGCTCAGGATGAGCGATTGGTTAATTCCATGGCACTTACACAAGAGGCTCTTGGTGTACCTGGCGTAGGAGGTTTTGCGCGGTATGAGGGTGATACATATTATAGAGATGATAAAAACCAAGGTATTACAGCTCCTGGAAATCCTTGGTTTATTACCACTCTTTGGTACGCACAGTATGTAACTGATTTAGCAGAAAACAGGGAAGAGATTCAGCAGGTTGCGCACATTCTTGAGTGGGTAACAGGTAATACAACTGATTCTGGACTACTTTCCGAGCAGCTTGACCTTAAAAGCGGAAAGCCATTATCGGCCACTCCACTTATTTGGAGTCATGGTGAGTATATAATTACAGTCGTAAAGTATCTTGAAAAGCTCGAGGAGCTTGGGCTTTGCAACGAATGTGACAAATAAGTGTTCTGGAGAGCTCCGTGGAATATTAGTAATAGTTAAGTACTTTTAAAGTGTATCAACAATCGGAAGTGTTATTAGAGCTCCAATCAATAGCAATACAGCTGCGCCGAAAAAGATAAAGTGAAATGGAGCTAACAATAAAATAACACTAGCTATCACTGGAGCCACAATATAAGCAAAAGGACGAATCATTCGCAGAACAGATAACTCATCAGTATCGAAGCTTTCAACCTGCTTAAAGAAGTACCCATCTGACATGACTTCAATCATTGTGGCACCAATTCTTGTACCAAACAGAAGAGCTCCCCAGACCCATATTTCAGTACTAGTAATGAAGGCCAACAGAGCTGTGAAGAATGCCGCGATAATAAATCCAGCGATCAGTAATTCTTTTTCACCAAGATATCGGTCGGATATTTCTCCCAGTGGTCTTCCAAGAAGTACAAACGGAATTAGCATTATACTGAATATAATTCCAATTGAACTAAAGGACAGCCCAACATATTGATGTAGATAAATTGGTGTATACACAACCATCATGGCGTAAAATATATGAAGGATAAGCATTGCACCTAAAATAAAACGAACATTTATATCCTGCCATACTTTTTTAAGACTTTTCCATAGTGTTGTATTTGCATAATCCGAATCAGGAAAATCTTTAAATTTACTCAGAAGAATTGTTAAGAGTGGCAGTATTACTATTCCTGATATTAAGTATATTTGCCAAAATGCATCGTTGTTTGCAACAAAACCCGCTATTAATGGTCCTATGAGAAACGCGATGTATGTAAGGGTAACGAGTGTTCCACGAATCTCACCAGTTTTTGAGTTATCAGTAAATTTTTCTAAGAATACATCTAGATTAAATCGGATGACAGCCGTAAGTAACCAGTGTGCCATAAAAGCACTTATCAGAATCCAGGTTGGTGCACTTTGGATGGCCAGTATCCCGATAGCAATAATCTCAGCTATTATTAGGGCTAATGTTGTATAGAAGTTACCAAATTTCGGTAGCGCACGAGCTACTGCTGACATTGTTGCAATGGCAAGCACGGCAGCAATCGCGAAGGCTATACTGGTTGCCGTGTCAGAGATAAGTGTATTAAGAAAGTTTGAATTAATATAGAGCGGAAATACATAGTGTAGAGTAAAAAAGAAGTACATGATGTAGACCACGACACGAAGCTCCTCAGGGGTTTTGCTTGCAGTGACATCAGAACCTGTATCTTTTTCTTTATGCTTTTTGTGTTTTAAATGAAATGGTACGTGTATCTGCATTTTTAAGTGGTTATATATTAGGAGGTAACGTACTACTGCGTAGCTATTATACCGTACTAATCACTCATTAGAAAAACCCTGACATACACATATGTCAGGGTTTAACAAAAAACTTTTGAGTTTCTATTAGTTACTACACACCGATCACTACTGGAATCACAAGGGGTTCTTTTCCTGTTTCTTGTCGAAGATAACGACGGGTTTTTTCTGTTAGTTTACTTTTTACGTAATCAAAGTTAACTGATTTTCGTCCCTTGGCTGCCTCTTCTACTACATTACGTACCAATTCTCGAGTACTTGATAGTAGGTCTTTTGATTCACGAAGATATACGAATCCACGACTTATTAGATCGGGCGATTTTCGCAGCTTACCGTTTTTAGGATTGATTGCAACTATAATTACAAATATTCCTTCGGTTTGTAATATTTCACGATCACGGATAACAACATCCTGTATATTTCCAATATTAAGTCCATCAACTGTTAAGGTTTCACCGGCTGCTTTCTGCGGTAATTTAACAAACTTTTGCCCATTATCTTGGACTTCTAGAATTGATCCATTTTCTGGAACAATTACATGGTTTTCTGGCATTCCAAGATCATTAACCGCTAATTTTTTATGGAGTTCAAGCATGTAGCGGTTACCGTGTTGTGGCATGAAGAATTTTGGCTTTAGTTTTTCGTGAAGCCAACGGATTTCACCACGGTTTCCGTGTCCGGAAGCATGAATTTCAAGATCTTGACTCGTCTTGCTGGTGATTATCTCGGCTCCGGAGGCGGCTATACCATCCTTGAGCGATGCAACTGATTTTTCATTACCAGGTACTACGGACGCAGATAAAACAACTGTGTCCTGCTTATTAAACTTAAGATGATGATGTGTTCCGTTAGCCATACGATTTAGAGCGGCATACTCTTCACCTTGTGAACCGGTAGCAAGTACAAGGATTTGGTTTGGCGGATAGTTTTCTACATCCTTACCTTGAATGAAAATTCCGTCTGGTGCCTTTATGAGACCGGCTTCTTGCGCAACAGCGACATTTGTACGCATTGAACGGCCTTCCAGTACAACTTTTCGATTGTACATACCTGCAAGATCAATTATACGAGCCATGCGCTCAATTAGTGAAGCAAAGGAGGCAATTACGAGACGACCTGTAGTGCGCTGGAAAATCTTCTCAAGATCTCGGTGTACTTTCCATTCTGGTACACCCCAACCTGGATTTTCGATATTGGTTGAGTCCATCATGAGAAGAAGTGTTTCCTTCTTTGAGACTTCATCGTATACTTTCTGTTCTTCGTCAGAGACAGTTCCATCAATATGGTCTAGCTCAAAATCAGCCTGATTAATGACTTGACCATGTGGGGTATCGATAATCACACCCATAGAATCCGGGATGGTGTGTGCCATTTCGTAGAATCTTACTGGAGTACTTCCAAGCATAAGCTCATCGTCACCATTCACAACACGAATATCAAGAGGTTCGTTGTCGGGAAATTCTTCCTGACGCTTTAAGATCATTAATTTTGAGAATGATCGACAGTAAATTGGAGGGTTACCTATACGTTCCATTATGTATGGAATACCACCAATGTGATCAAGGTGACCGTGAGTAATAACTACGGCACGGATTTTATCTTTGCGCTCTTCAAGGTACTGTGTGTTTGGAAGTATGTAATCAACTCCAAGTAAGTCTTCACTTTCGAAACTGTATCCACAATCGATAACAATAATATCATCGGCTGTTTCTATCATTGCCATGTTACGACCAACTTCCTCTACTCCTGCAAGTGGAATAACTCGGACGTCACCTTTCGCAACCTCAGGAATTGGCTCACCCTTTCTCCCATCAAGCTCTCTATGTTGTAAATTTGTCGTAGTGTATTTTCCCATATTTTTTTAAATTAGATTAAACTTATAAATATTTAATAAACGCGCGGGATACAGGAACAATATGTTTGATCCCGTATCGGCGGGTTTATAATGTATACATTACATCATGATCATCTACCCATAATTATCGCATCCTCTGAATTATCCCTTAGAAATATGTTCCATAATTTCTCTGTATTTATGTACCAATCATCGATCTGGGTGAATCGATCTGCCGGAGAAGTGATCGCTGGCAGATTAACATTCTTGATTTTCTGAGGAAGGATATAGATAAAGTCAGGATTATAGACAAAACCAGCGGGTTGATCTTCATCGATAGTGTCGATTATTATCTTCTTGAGCTGCGCACGTTCATCACTGGAAGTAGCAGAGCGCCAATTAGATAAAGCTTCATCAGTGTTCGTGTTGGTATACATTGCCAAGTTCAGACCAGGATCATCTTGACCACTTGAGTGCCAGAATGGATACAGATCTTGATTCTGGTTTATCACTTGACCAAAGAGGAGTGCTTCGTAATTACGTGGTCGAACAACATCTCGCGATAACTTATTAAGAGGTATAAAATTTACGGTAACAGATACCCCAATACTTTCCCAATTTTTAGCAATACTATCTGCAGTATTTTGTAGCTCAGGAATATCTGCTGTTGTTAGTTCTATGGATAATACTTCTCCGTCATCATTTGTCCGCACACCATTTCCCAAACTCCAACCAGCTTCTTCTAGTACCACCTCAGCATCCGCAATCGTTGATGAGCTTACAGTTTCAATTAATTTATTTGAACCAGACACTGGAAGTGGTTTATTAATAGGGTTGCCGTATCCTAGAAGCACGTTACTAACAATTTTGTTTCGGGGAATTACCAAGTTAAGAGCTCTTCGAACCGAGGCACTAAGCAAGGCTTCATTATTGTTCTGATTATAGAAGACTGCAAAAATACGATTGAAAGGTTTAGTAACGATAGATGTTTTCTTAGAGTTAAGATCACCTAGTTCGCTTGGATTAACACCGTAAAAAGCAGATATATCTCCATCGTTAAAAGCAATTCTTAGTTTATCCATGCTTGAAAAGAACAATAATTTAATACGTTCTATATATGGTTTATTGTGATATGAATCTGAGGCTGTGAGTGTGTACTGGCTTGGAATACCCTCATTATTTCTATTAATATTCGTAACTTCATATGGTCCGGATCCGACTGGATTAGTATTAAATCCAGAGAAGGGAAGTGAGTCGGATGATTCATTTTCCCAGATATGCTTTGGGAGAATTCCTATGCGTGCTGTATGCGGAAAACTTGTGAATGGCTGTGAAAGCCTGAAGGTGATTGTCTTTTTATCAATTACTTCAATTCCAACACTGTTCCAGTCGGATTGCAGAGGACTATTGTTGGCGGGGTCCTGAATCAGGGAAATAGTGTAAGCAACATCATCAGCAGTGATTGGTTCACCATCATGAAAATAGATATCCTCACGTAGACTGAAAGTGTATGACTCGCCGTTAGATGACATCTCCATTTTCTTAGCAAGATCGAGCTCAGTACCTCCGCTGGTAGTAAGTCTGGTTAGTCCGGCATAGATTAGTGAAGTAAGATCATGATCAGCATCAGTTCGAGCGAGTACAGGATTAATGTATTGCGGAAATCCTACAATACCCTCGCTATATTGACCATCGTAAATTGGGTTTGTGGTTGAAACTCGATCCTGTATATTGCCGATAATTCCAATACTGCTACCAATTAAAAGTAGTGCAAGAACAGCAAATATAACCAACTCAAATGGAGAGAAGTTATAATACGCATCAGTAAGTTGGCTGTAACCAGGTATTTCCATGTCTATTGTAAGAGGGGTGGATATCTGTATCTACTAGCAGCGTGCTAGATAATAAAGCTCAGGAACGTAACTGAAACAAAAAGTATGGCAATAACAATTGTTGCTTTAAAGAGTGTCTTTTCAAAACCACGTCGTGTACGACCACTTCCACCAGAATCACCACCTCCAAATACAGCACCCAAACTGGCATCAGTTTGTTGCATAAGAATTGCTGTTATAAGAATGACAGCTAGGAATATTTGAATGTAGGGAAGAATGGAGCTCATAACGTTCGTGTGTAGATTATTGTAGCAGGTATGCATGTTATTTTCAACAAGACTATATCCCAACCCTTCTTCAGGTACACGCTTTTCTGCGAAGTGAAGTATTTTCTAATTTATTTCAAGATTTTTTTCAGTATTACTTAGATAAAATTACGCGTACATAAACCTGATTTTGGATCGAATAAGATGATGTGTACAGCTAAGAGAAGTATGAATAAACGTATCTTTGACGTCAATAACCCGCAGGCGTATAATGTGCCTGCACTGTGAATTTTGAAGTTGCCAGTGTGTACTTTGTCGACCCTTTCTGGTTGGCAAATAAGCTCTATTACAAACCTTAAAAATACAGTAAATATGGCAAAGAAAAAAAATCCCGTTGGTATCAAACCTCTTGCCGATCGTGTTTTGATACGCGAAGAGACCGAAGATGATGGTGAACGAAAGACCGAATCCGGCATAATTATCCCGGAAGCAGTTGGTGATGATAAGAAGCACGGAACTAATCGTGGTGAGGTGGTCGCAGTTGGTGAAGGAAAGGTTGATGATGATGGAAATATAACAGAAATACCTGTAACGGTTGGAGATACGGTACTTTTTTCATGGGGCGAAAAACTTACAGTCGATGAGGTCGATTACCACATCGTGGACCAGTCAAATATTCTCGCGATTGTTCAGGGGTAAGGGTATTATTATTAATCTGAAATATATACTATGTCTAAAAACGTTATCTTTCATGAAGAGGCGCGTCAGAAGCTAAAGGCTGGAATCGACAAAGTTGCAAATGCAGTAAAGGTGACGATAGGGCCACGTGGTCGTAATGTTGTACTCGATAAAGGTTACGGATCACCAACTATCACAAATGATGGAGTATCCATTGCAAAGGAAATCAAATTAAAAAATAAGTTTGAGAACATGGGCGCTGAGATTATTAAGGAGGTGGCTGAGAAGACAAATACCGTTGCTGGAGACGGAACATCAACAGCAACAATTTTGGCACATGCCATTATGACTGAGGGTCTAAAGAGAACGACGCTTGGTGCTAATGCGATGGTGATTCGCGAAGGTATTGAAGAGGCTGCTCGTGACGCTGTTAAGGAACTAATGAAGACAGCAACTAATGTACGAGGTGATGATATTAAACGAGTAGCTGCAATCTCGGCTGAAAGTGAGGAGCTTGGTGAAATTATTGCTGACACAATGGAAAAAGTTGGCAAAGATGGCGTAGTTACTGTTGAGGAATCACGCACAACTGGTCTTTCTTCCGAAGTTGTGGAGGGACTAGAGTTTGAAAAAGGATTTGTGTCACCTTATATGGTGACCGATTCAGAGCGAATGGAGGCAGTGTATGAAGATGCTTCTGTACTGGTAACTGATCAGAAAATATCCAGCGCGAAAGATATTCTCCCACTACTAGAAAGTCTTGCGCAGGGAGGGCAAAAGGAATTAGTTATCATCGCAGATGATATTGAAGGTGAAGCTTTGGCTACTTTTGTGGTTAATAAGCTTCGTGGAGGTTTCAATGTACTGGCTATTGAAGCACCAGGGTTTGGTGATTCCAAGAAAGATCGTCTTCAGGACATAGCGACAGTTGTCGGGGCACAGGTTATCTCTCAAGACACAGGACAGTCACTAGATAAGGCAACTGAAGCAATGCTTGGAAGAGCTGGAAAAATTATCGCTTCAGAGGATAAGACAACCATCGTTGATGGTGGTGGAACCAAAAAGGATATCGAGGCTCGTGCCGATAAACTTCGTGCACAAGCTGATCATACTGATGCTAGTTATGCTCGAGAAAAACTAGAGAAGCGAGCCGCTGCTTTGACTGGTGGAGTTGCTGTCATCCGTGTTGGTGCTGCAACAGAAACTGAGATGAAGTATCTCAAGTTAAAAATTGAGGATGCGGTTAACGCAACCAAGGCTGCCATCGCTGAAGGTGTTGTTGATGGCGGTGGAGCTGCATTAGTTAAAGTTGGTAAAAAGCTTCGCGACAAGCTAGAAAAGATGGATGCTAATGATGACCACAAAGTTGGATACATGATACTGACACGAGCGCTTGATGCACCGCTAAAACAGATTGTTCAGAATGCTGGAAATGAAGAAGCATCAGCTGTTCTACATGATGTTCGAATTGGTAAAAAAGGATACGATGCTAAAAATGACATCATAGTGGATAATATTTCTGCTGCTGGCATTATTGATCCAGCCAAAGTGGTACGAACCGGAATTGAAAATGCTGCTTCCGCAGCAGCTATCCTGCTTACAACTGAGGCAGCTGTAGCTGAAGATCCGGATGATGACGATGATGAGCGGGGCGGTGGCGGTATGCCAGGAGGAATGGGAGGCGGTATGCCGGGGATGGGGGGAATGATGTAGTAAAAATCTATGGAGGACAGTGATCCGCAAACATCTCTGCGCACTTGAGTGCGTCGAGAAAGCCACCGCTCCTCGGCGGTGGCTTTTGTTGTCGGACTAGACTACAAGGTTTTACACTGCG
>Ga0136601_1000568_pt1 | contig 15415 bp, 12 predicted proteins | sample AntRauMFilla2699_FD_181020 | JGI IMG/M metagenome (GOLD analysis project Ga0136601, IMG submission 181020) | Saline lake microbial communities from Rauer Islands, Antarctica - Metagenome Filla 2 #699 | ecosystem: Environmental > Aquatic > Non-marine Saline and Alkaline > Saline | place... | reverse complement strand
AGGGTTCACTTGTTTTTCACTACTGGCGCTCCTAAGTTTGCATTAGTTTTAAACTTCATTGCAATAATGCAAGTTGTTTTAAGTATTAAATACTTTGGTGCAAAAAAGAAAATAGTTAAAGTAATGGGTAATTGCGGTAATGGCAAGAAAAATCTTGTTAGTGATAGAGAAAAAGATCTGAAAAAAATAATGAAAAAAGGGAAAAAGATTTTTTCTTAATTATTTAGTATTTAGTATAAAGATCAATAAATGATTAGTGATAAACCAATAAAATACAAGATAAAAAACAGCTACAGAGCTAAACACATACGTTTAGCTCTGTATCCTGATAAATCCATAGTTGTTACCAAACCTTTTTTATGTAGTCAAAAAACTGTAGAGAACTTTATCACCTCTAAAAAAGCTTGGATAGAAAAGAAGCTTCAATATTTTGATAAGATACCTAAAAAAAGACAGTTTTCTAAAGAGCATTATTTAAAGAATAAAGAAACAGCTAGAAAGATAATACAAAATAAGGTAGAAAAATATAGTATAAAATTAGCTTTAGAGTATCAAAGACTAGCTATTAGAAATCAAAAGACTCGTTGGGGAAGTTGCTCTAAAGAGGGGAACTTGAATTTTAATTATAAAATAATACTTTTACCTGAACACTTGCAAGACTATATCATTATCCATGAACTTTGTCATTTGAAAGAATTAAATCATTCAAAGAAGTTCTGGTCTTTAGTTGAGCAAGCTTGTCCAGATTATAAAAATCACAGAAGAGAACTAAAGAAATTAAACTTTTAACTAAACTTTTAAAAAACTTTTTATATAAGCTTTCCCAAAGTAATTTTCTGTAAAATTAAGAGACATAGTTCTCTTGACAAGCTTTGTATTAGTGATAGAATAATAAGAGATTAGCACTCACAACTTAGGAGTGCTAAATAATAACTATTAATAACTAAAAAATATGAAATTAAAACCATTGCATTCAAATGTTGTTATTAAGCCTTTAAAACTAGAAGAAACTACCCCTTCTGGTATTGTTTTACCTGAAACAGCTAAAGATGAAAAACCTGAACAAGGTGAAGTGATAGCTGTTGGACCTGGTAAAAAACTAGAAAATGGTGATTATTTAAAAGCCTCAGTTAAAGAGGGTGACAAAGTTGTTTTTAAAAAGTATTCTCCTGATGAAATTAAAATAGAAAATGAAGAGTATCTAATTATTGATGACTCTGATATTTTAGCAATAATTTTATAACTAATTATTAATTAAGAAATAAATATATGTCTAAACAAATTGTATTTAATGAAGAAGCCAGGAAATCATTACAAGCTGGAGTAGATAAATTAGCTGAAGCAGTTAAAGTTACTTTAGGTCCTAAAGGAAGAAATGTAGTAATTGATAAAGGTTTTGGAGCTCCTACCATCACAAAAGATGGTGTTAGTGTGGCTAAGGAAGTTGAACTAGAAGATAAGTTAGAGAATATTGGAGCAGAAATGATTAAAGAGGTTGCTTCTCGTGCTAATGACACTGCTGGTGATGGAACTACCACTGCTACTATTTTAGCTCAAGCAATGATTAAAGAAGGTCTTAAAATGGTTTCAGCTGGTGTTAGTCCAATTGAAATTAGAAATTCAATTGAAAAGAAAGTTGAAAGTCTACTTAAAAACTTAAAAGCTATGAGCAAAGATATTTCTTCTAAGGAAGAAATTGCTCAAGTAGCTTCAATTAGCGCCAACAGTAAAGAGATTGGTGAAAAGATTGCTGAGGCTATGGAAAAAGTTGGTAAAGATGGAGTTGTGACAGTAGAAGAAGGGCAGTCGTTTGGTGTAGAGGTAGAAGTAGTTGAAGGTATGCAGTTTGATAATGGTTATGTTTCACCTTACATGGTAACTGATTCAGAATCTATGAAAGCTGAATACAGTGATCCTTATATTTTAATTACAGATAAGAAAATATCTTCTGCACAAGAGATAGTTCCTCTACTGGAGAAAATAGCTCAAGCAGGGAAGAAAGATTTAGTAATTATTGCTGATGATATTGAAGGTGAAGCGTTAGCAACTTTTGTGGTTAACAAAATCAGAGGCGCCTTTAATGTTTTAGGTATTAAAGCTCCAGGTTTTGGTGATAGGAAAAAAGCAATGCTAGAAGATATCGCAATTTTAACTGGTGCTACTGTAATTTCAGAAGAGGTAGGATTAAAACTGGATGCTGTTGAGTTAGAATCACTTGGTTCTGCTAGAAAAGTAGTAGCTGATAAAGATAACTCTACTATCGTAGAAGGAAAAGGTCATAAAAGGGAAATTGATGAAAGAGTTACTAGAATTAGAAAAGAAATTGAAAACTCTGATTCAGACTTTGATAAGGAAAAACTACAAGAAAGATTAGCTAAACTTTCTGGTGGTGTAGGTGTTATTAAGGTGGGAGCTGCTACTGAAACTGAGATGAAAGAAAAGAAAGACAGAATTGAAGATGCTCTACATGCTACTAGAGCTGCCCAAGAAGAAGGAGTTATTGCGGGTGGTGGTTTAGCTTTAGCACAAGCCGGTAATGCCTTTAAAGAGCTAACTGATGATAAAAAAGATAAGGTGGGAGAACGTATTGTTGATCAAGCTATATTAGAGCCTATTAAACAGATTGCTAGTAACGCTGGTGAAGATGGGTCATTGGTTTTATATAAAATAATTGAAGCCAACAGAGCAGGTAAGGAGAATTTTGGATACAATGCAGCTACTAATAAGTTTGAAGATTTAGTTAAAGCTGGAATTATTGATCCAACTAAGGTAGTTAGGAGCGCACTAGAAAACGCTGCCAGTGCCGCTATTATGTTTTTAACAGTAGAAACTGTAATAGCTGACAATCCAAGTAAGGAAGATAATGGTGGTGGTAGTCAAGGTCAGGGTGGCGGCATGCCAGGAATGGGTGGTATGCCAATGATGTAATAAATAAAGATTAAGATAAAAAAACAGGGCTAATATTAAGGCCCTGTTTTTTGTATTTTTAAAAGCTTTTATAATCACAATTTTTTTGCTAAAATGTAATTATACAAAGAATAATTATATTAGTTAATTATGAATACTAAGAAAATAAAAGTAGCTGTTAGTGGTTATTTTAATCCTTTACATGTAGGTCATGTGGAAATGATATCCAGGGCCAAAGCTTTAGGGGATTATTTAATAGTAATAGTTAATAATGATAAGCAAGTAAGAGTGAAAGGATCTTATCCTTTTATGTCTGAAAAAGACAGGGTAAAAATAATTCAAGCATTAAGAGATGTTGATGAGGTTTTCTTGTCAGTAGATACTGATGCTACAGTTTCTAAAAGTCTAGAAGCTCTTAATCCTGATATATTTGCTAATGGTGGAGACAGAAAAAGCGTTAATGATGTACCAGAGTCCACAATTTGTGAAAAGTTAAATATTAAAATGGTTGATGGTCTAGGTAAAAAGATTAGAGCCAGCTCTAAGATTATTACTGAGGCTAAGAAGCACAAACAATTATGAAGAAGTTTATTTTGTATCTAGCAGCTTTTATTTTAGTTAGCATTATTGCTTTTCTAACTTTTTATTATATTAATATTAATTTACCTTATGACAAAGATGGGGAAGTTCAGGCTGTGGTTATTGAATCAGGTACTAGTTTAAAAAGTATCGCTCAAGAGCTAAAGGAGGAGAAATTAATACAATCAAGTAATTTGTTTATATTATACGCAAGAAATAAAAATTTACAGTCAAAACTACAAGCAGGTGTCTATAATTTAAGCCAAGATATGTCTATTAAAGATATTGTAAAGAAAATTAGCCAAGGCCAAGTAAACAATAATGAAATAACAGTGAAATTATTAGAGGGCTGGTCTAACGAAAGAATGGCTCAATATTTTGAAGATCAAGGAGTTTGGGAAGAGTCTGAGTGGTTTAATGCTGCCGGGTGGCCACAAACAAGTGACAAAGAAAAGAACTTAAACTTATCAGAGTATAAAGAGGTTTATAGTTTTTTAGAATCTAAACCTGAGTTAGATTCATTAGAGGGTTATTTATTTCCTGATACGTATAAAATATATGATGATAGTGAGCCTCAAGATTTAGTTATTAAAATGTTAAATAATTTTAATAACAAATTAAGCTCTGAAATGATTGAAGATATTCGTGAACAAGACAGAACTATTCATGAGATTGTAACCATGGCTTCTCTTATTGAAAAGGAAGCTACTATTAAAAATAATGATATTGAAGAAGCAAAGATAATATCTGGTATCTTTTGGGATAGAATTGCTAGAGGACAAGCATTACAATCTTGCGCATCTTTAGCTTATATTTTAGGTGAATATAAAACAGTTTATAGTACAGAGGATACTAAAATTGAATCACCATATAATACCTACCAAAATCCAGGTTTACCTCCAGGTCCAGTTAGTAATCCTGGTATAGCAGCTATAGAGGCAGCTATTTATCCAGTTTATACAGAATACAATTTTTTCCTTTCTCCAGTTGGTAGTGATGAAACTCTTTTCTCTGCCACTTATAGTGAACACCTGCAAAAGAAAGCTCAATTTATTGATTAATTTTATATAAATTTATGTTCGAAGAAGAACAAAATGAAAATTTAGAAGAAGGACAAACTGAGAATAAGAATCAGGAGCCGGTTAAAGCTCCTAGTCCAGGAAGGTTCATGGAAGTAGACCCTTATGGTCGCAAAAGGATTTTTGGTATGATTCCTTATAACAAAACTGTTAAAATAAGTTTTTTAGTTCTACTTATTTTAGGTTTTTTGACTTTTGGTGCTTGGGTTGTGATGAATGTAGATTTTAATTTTAATTTTAACAGAGACACTGAGGAAGATAATAACTTAGATAATCAAGAAGGTGATGGTGATAATCGCTTGGGAGGCGGTTTACCTGACACCACTGAAAAAGATAATCCAGATGATGAATCTTCACTACTTGATGATGTAGAAGTAGAGTATTTATCATTTTCAGATTTTTATGAACGTCCAGATAATAATTACGAAAGAACTATAGGTGACTATGAACTACCTCTTAATGTGAAGGTGGATGTTGTAAATTATTATGATGTCTCTAGGAAGTTTAATTTAGATGATGGTGTTGAAAGCTTTAACCAAAATGGCTTTGCAGTATTTTCCAATCCTTATGGTGAAGAGTTCAATGATTTTTATGGTGCTTATGACTGGTTGTATGAAAAAAATGTACCTATAGTTATTACAAGTGATTTTGTAAGTTATCATTATCAACATGAATTAAAAAAGATTTTTAAAGAAATTGAAGCTAATATTTTTTATGACAATCTTTGGGAGATAAACAAGAGTTTATACGATGATGCTAGAGTTCGTTATGAATTTAATTTAAGAGAGAGGGGAAACATTAACGATCCAGTACTAGAGGCACAAAGGTTAGTGATTGCTTATTTAGCTGTGTCTTTGGAGCTCTTAAAACCTAATTCATTTCAAGTTAATCAAAGTACTGATATTAATGATCAAAGTAAGTTTAACCCTAAAGATGCTGCTATATATACTTTTGAATTACCATACTATTTATCTGAAGATGTTATTAAAGAAGTTGAATTAATTAGAGAGCACAAGGTTTTAACTAAATCTCCAGTATTATTATATAACATGAATTACAATGATTTTGTAGTTCCTAGAGAATACCAAGAGAATGCTAGATTAAGTAACTTTTATTTAACTAGTAAATGGCTACAATCTGTTTTCCCTTTGTATCATAGAAGTGATAGTTGTCCTGACTGCCTTTTAGATCAAGATGATTGGCGTATTAATATGATTGCTGCTCAAATGCTATCTCAAGACATTGCAAAAGATGAGAAGCTGAAAAATAAATGGGCTAGAATATATAAAATCATGGCCTTCTTTAAGGGCTTACTTCAAAATTTAACGTATGTAAATTATAAGGACAGTTTCAATCAAAATATTGAAATTGAAAGTTTTGATGAATGGTTTGATAAGAGTAATGAATACATAGATGAAAGATTGTATAGTTTGCAATCAGAAATAAGTAAATATGAGTTTTTTGATATCAAAGGTGGCTATAATGAGATAAACGATAGCAATAGAGTCACTACAGGTCTAAAGTTTTTAGCAGATTATTATTGGCCTAATAGTTATATTTTTAATAACCTAACCCACCCTCAAGTAGGAACTCATAAAAGTGGACTTAGAGATATGGACTTAGTTACCAGCTGTGAAGATAGGACCATAGGTAAGGAAATACGTTGTAATGGTTTTGGTTTAGATGTAATAAACCTAACAACTGATTTTGAAAATGATAATGAGTATTGGGAAATAAATACTAATTATTATGATTATGATAAACAAGCAAATAAACTTAAATCACAGCTAAATGAATCAAATAATTGGCAGGAAAATAATTACTGGTCTAATCTTAATTTAATTGGTTCAATGTTTGATTTTTCAGGAGAAAACGATCCTGTCTATACACAAGCAGATGCTTGGAAGGAGAGGTTAACTATTAGTTCTCTAGGTTCTTGGGTTAACTTTCAAATAGAACCAGATTTACTAGGACTATATAGTCTATATAGTGAAAAAGGTGATAATAATGACTTTAGTGTTGGTAATAGCATTAATAGATACAATTATGTTGAACCAAATTTAGCACTATTAGATAATCTGCTAGCCAGTACTGATATGATTAGCCAGATGTTTACAGCTCTGCAGATTAACAAAGAAGTAGCCTCCGCAGGTATTAATTTAAATAAGATGGAAGATACTATCAATAACTTAAGAGACATTGTTCTTAAGCAAAATTCTGATATAGAAATTTCCAATGAAGAGCATACTTTAATTGGAGACTTGAGTCGTGAGTATGTAGTCAGAGAGTCTAGCGACAAAGGCTTAAGACTTAAAACAGCTGATAATGGAACAGAGCTCTATGCTCAAATTGAAGGTGTAAGAATGGTGGCTTTAATAAGATATTACCAAGGTGAGCCAATATTAGTTTTAGGTCCAATATTTAATTACCAAGAAAGAAAATACTAAAAATACTAATTGTATTTAAAAATATAAACATCACCATCAAAGAGTTTGTATTCTTCATCAGCAATTAAACTGGCTTCATCAATTATTTTTGTTGAAGCCCACCAGTACTTATTAATAACAAAATATACAGTTTTAGCTCCCGTTAAGCGGCGAGCTTTTTTTATAGTATCTTCACTAAGGGTTTCATAAACCATATCTAGATAATACTGATATAGTTTACCACTTGTTGGTATAGGGTAATAGAATATGTCATTTTGATAGTATTTTTTAAAGCCGTATGTTTTTAAAGCTGCTAAACTAACTTGTTGATTAGCTAGCACAATATAATCATTATTTACACTATTTTCTTCAATAAACTCAACAGTCTCTATATCTTGTGATGATAAACTATATCCTCTAGAGTTATAGAAATTATCATGCCTAGGGTAGGAATGATAGAGAGAAGCGCATAGCACTAAAGAGCCAAGTATCAGAGCTGAGAATTTAAAGTATTTATCAGTTAAACTTAGTTTCATAAGTAAATACTTTAGACCAATAATTATCGTTGGCAAGAAAAAGATAATACTATTAATTAATATTCTTTGTCTGTAATAATCTCTTTCATAAGCAATTAAATGCTCAAAGTTTAATCCTTGGCTAAGTAAATATGAGAGCAGGAAGGACAATCCCAGGATATTAGTTAGGACAAATATTTTAGGAGTATTCTTGTAGTTTTTTATCCAAAGTATTAATCCAAAAAGTATTAGTGTTGAAATGAAAATAAAGGTGTTGAAGCTATAGAAATAGCCAAAATTTAGCCATAAACTCTCTCCTGAGGGCCAAAAGAGCTTGAACTGGTCAATCGTACCAAAGTTGATATTAAAAGAGCTCTGGCCCATTAAAACAAAGGATAGTGGTATTGTTAATATAGAAGTTAAAAAGCCTAAAATAAGCATAGATTTATACTGCCACATTTTTATCCTATCTCTATTTTTATGAATAAATAATAATCCCCAAAAGATCAAAGCAGGTATACCAGCTAGAGGATGAATAAAGAAACTTGCCACTGCTAAAAGAGCGCTTAGGTAAATATACTTTCTTTCTAAGGTGGCCCCAAGTAGCAAAGATAATATTAGGAATAGATAAGCTAAGTTTTGAGGTGTGCTTATTATAAATATAGAGAAGGGAAGAATTAAAAGTAAAGCGCTAATTAAAGCAGGTCTTTGTTTGGTGAAATACTTTCTTAAAAATATATTAAGTGCCAGAGGGAGACTTAAAGCAGAGATGATAGGTACAATAAATTTGTTAATATTTTCAATAGATATTTGTAAAAAATTATGTATTAATAAAACAATGGAATAATAGCCATTATAGTATAGGTTCTTGGGATGTATTTTATTTAGATTATCTATAGCTTCTATACTAGCTTGATGTATAAAAGGATCAAAGCCATAACCAATCTTGTAGATTATAAGTGCAACTGAGAATGAAATTAAATATAATATTACTAAAGCTAAATTATGACCTTGGTATCTACTGTAAAAACCATATAAACTTAAAGCACTTAAGGCAGTATAAGCTATGAAAAAATTAGCATTTAAAACTTCCCAAGGAGAGATTAAAGCCTCAGCACTAATAGCTCCAGCAAGCAGATAAATAATAATAAAAAGAACCAAGAAGTATAAAATATAATAAAGTGTAGGAGCTACTCTATTCTTTTTTGTATCCTTATTATTTCTTATTTCATTATCTCTTTCAATTTCTTTATCCTTTATTATCTCCTTTGTTTTTTCTTGAGAGAAGCTAATTTTAAAAACTTTTACACTTAAAAATACACTTAAAATACTAAGTAGCAAAACCAAGACTCTCATTGCTTGATTAAGTTCATAGCCTAGGTAAATGATTGAACCCCAAATTGCTAAAAAAGATAAGCCTAGAAGGGTAAAATAATAGATTTTTTTTAGATTTTTTGTCATACTAATAATATAGCAAATTCTTGCTTAAAATGGTATTTTTTGCTAAGGTACTATAAATTAATGCTATTTATTGACTATGAAAGTAGAGGAAACAAAGACAAAGAAATATAATAGATTTATTTCTAAAAATTGGCGATTATTTGTAATAATGATTTTAGCCATTATTTTTTTTGCAATCTCCTCTTCTTATAATTTTATAGCTCAAAGCGCTGATTATGTGAAGTGGGGCTCACCTGATGAAAATGCTAATTATGTCTTTTCTACAGTCTATAGTAATACTGATAGCTTAACAATAAAAGAGAGATATAATTTATATTCAGGAGGACTTATTCATCCTAGAAGCTTTAAAAGTGATGGCCCTTGGCTAAAACCCCTAAGCTTTTTAGGTATAATACTAATTTTTGGTAAAATAGCCTCTTTTTTTGGTAATCATGTTATACCATATCTAACACCATTTTTTGCTAGCATTGGTTTGGTGTTTTTCTATCTTTGGTTGCAGAGAATTTTTAATAAAAAGATTGCTTTTTTATCCAGTCTCCTTTTATTTTCCTTTCCTGTATACATATATTATACATCTAGAAGTATGTTCCATAATGTTTTGTTTGTAGTCTTTGTTATAATCTTTTTATACTTTAGTTCCTACATTGTTAGCAGTAAAAAGATTAAAACAAAGTTTTTATCATACAAACCAAAACTGTCTTATATATTTTCCTTAGTTTCATCCTATTTAGCTGGATTATTTTTAGCTTTAGCTATAATTGCTAGAACTTCAGAGATTTTATGGCTAATACCAGTAGTCTTTTTAGCTTGGATATTTTATTTCAGAAGTATAAGTATAGTTAAGATACTGCTGTTTTTAGCGGGTATGTTTAGTGGTCTTTTACCAATGTTTTATTATAATCAAATTCTATATGGAGCCTTTTGGCAGGGAGGTTATAGTGAAATGAATGATTCTTTACTTACTCTTAGTAAATCAAGTGGTGATTTAGTTAAATCTACAGTGAATAAAGAAACTGACATGCTCAAATCAGCCTTTAATAGTATTAAAGACACTATTTTCTATTTTGGTTTGAAACCTTGGCAGTCTGTGGAGATGTTTATTATTTATTTTGCCAAAATGTTCTGGTATCTGTTTATACCTCTAGTTTTAGGTTTTCTTATGTCACTAGCAAATATATATAAATGGCCTAAAAAATATTGGTTATATGTTCTTAGCTGGTTATTCTTGTCTGCTGTCTTAATATTCTATTATGGTAGTTGGAAGTTCACTGATAATCCTGATGCTAGTAGTCATACTATAGGGAACTCATATACACGTTATTGGTTACCAATATATTTAGGAGCTATGCCTATTATATCTATATTTTTTGATATGTTTTCTAAGTATATATTTAGACAAAAGAAGTATTGGACTAGCATTGCTAGAAATGGACTTATTGCCATATTTATCTTTATAATCTACTTATTATCTTTCTACTTCCTTGTCTTTGGCTCAGAGGAGGGTTTGTATTATACCTACCTTAACTTCAAGAAGGATCAAGAGAATGTAGAAAGGGTGTGGGAGCAGACAGAGCCTAATGCAGTGATAGTGACAGAGTTTCATGATAAGTTGCTCTTTCCAGAGAGGAAGGTAATTAGAGGGCTTCTAACTGACCCTAATATGAATCATTATTACGCTCAAGTAGCGGACAAGCTACCATTATATTATTTCAATTTTACTTTCCCAGAGAAGGATGTGAAGTATTTAAATGAAAGAAGATTGCCAGAACATAATATGAATATTAAACTAAAGAAAGAAATTAGTTCAGAGTTTTCATTATACAGACTCTATTTAATAGAGGATCAAGAATTAATAGAGAACCAAGAAGAAAAAAATTAAGACTATTTTTATATATGTATTATCATACTTATCATATAATAACTATTGGTTGCCAAATGAATAAAGCCGATAGTGAGAGAATTGCTAGTTATCTAAACTCAAAGAGAATAACAAATGTAAAGCTGAAGTCCGCTGATTTAGTTATTATTAATACTTGTGGTGTTAGACAGAAAGCTGAAGATAGAATATATGGGTTAATAGGGCAGATAAAAAAAGATAAGCCAAGTTCTGATATTGTCATTACCGGTTGTTTAGCTAAAAGACAAGATGTTATTAAACGCTTAGAGGATAGGGTGAAGTTATTTATGCCTATCAATGAATTACCTAAGATGATTGAGCTTTTAGGTAGTAGCTTAGATAATAAATCTTTAGATGACTTAAGAGAAAATCAAGGAGAAAGGTATTTAGAAATAAGCCCTGATTATGAGAATAATTTCAGTGCTTATGTACCAATTGGTAATGGTTGTAATAATTTTTGTTCATACTGTGTTGTTCCTTATGCTAGAGGCAGAGAAGTGTATAGAGATTTTAATAAGATTATAAATGAAGTTAAGAAGCTTGTTAGTTTAGGTTATAAAGAGATTAATTTAATAGCACAAAATGTTAATAGCTATAAATCAGCTGAGAAAGACTTTGCTGATTTAATAATGGAAATAGATAAAATACCTGGAGACTTTTGGCTTAGATTTTCTAGTAGTCATCCTAAAGACATGAAAGATAAATTAATTAAAGCAATAGGAGAATGCACTAAGTTAGCAAATCATTTACACATTGCTGTGCAATCTGGAGACAATGAGATATTAAAGAAAATGAATAGAAAGTATACAGTAGAGCAATTTAAAGAATTGATTGATAAAATTAAAAAAGAAAAGCCAGGCATAGCTATTAGCACTGATTTAATTGTTGGTTTTCCGTCAGAAAATAGGGAAGCTTTTGAAAATAGCAAGAAACTATTTGAAGAGCTTCGTTTTGATCTTGCCTACACAGCCATGTATAGCCCTAGATACAACACAGCTGCCTACAGATTAGAAGATGACGTTAGTGAAGAGGAAAAGAAAAAAAGGGAAGATGAAATACTTGAAGTATTGAAAATTACAGCTCTTGAAAAAAACAATGAATATTTAAATAAAACAGTTAAAGTTTTAGTAGAGGGTAAAAATAGATCAAATAAATATTTTGGTAAAACTTCTTCGTATAAAAATGTTAGCTTTGATAGCTCAGATAAGGACCTTATAGGTAGGTTTGTAAAACTTAAGATAAATAAAGCACAAGAGTTTGGTTTAGAGGGAGACTATATATCAATTTATGACAATGAATAAAAATAAGGTTGAAAATATAAATAAGAATAATAATAACGCTAAGAAAAAAGCTGTACTTATTATTGGTCCTACTAGTTCAGGTAAGACTTCTTTGGCTGTAAAGCTTGCTTTAGAGTTTAATGCTCAGATTATCAGCGCTGATTCAAGGCAGGTATATAAAGGTATGGACATTGGTACCGGTAAAGATTTATCAGAATATAGTGTTAAAACAGAAAGCGGTGTTAAACAAGTGCCTTATCATTTAATTGATGTTTGTAGCCCTAAAGAAAGCTTTAATTTGTCTATGTATTTAAAGCTTGCTAATAAGGCTTTAGAAGAAATCAGTGAACAGGGAGGCTTACCTCTTGTAGTGGGCGGAACTGGTCTTTACGCACAAGCTCTAGTTGATAATTATCAGATAAGTAAAGTAAGGGAGGATAGTGAATTTAGAGCCAAGTGGCAGGACAAAAACCTAGAGGAAGTGCAAGTAGTTCTTGAAAAAGAATACCCAAGTTTTTATAACAAACTTAACAACAGTGATAAAAATAATAAGAGAAGACTTATCCGTTATTTGGAAATATTAAAAGATAAAGGAGCTTTAGATAAAAAGAGCTCTCATCCCAAGTTTGAATTTTTAGTATTAAAAATAGATGAAGACAGGGATGAGTTAAGAAAAAGAATTAAAAATAGAATAATTAATAGAATAGAAAAGGAAGAAATGATTGAAGAGGTAGCTAGATTACATAAAGAGGGTCTATCTTGGAAAAAGTTGGAGAACTTTGGTTTAGAATATAAGTATATTTCTAAATATCTGCAAAACAAATTAGATTATGATAAGATGATAGAAGATTTATATACTGCTAGCTGTAGGTTTGCAAAAAGGCAAAGTGCTTGGTTTAGACGCTGGCAAAGGCAGGGCAGAGAAATTCATGAAGTTGATGATTTTAAAGAAGCTAAGAAGAAGATAGAGAGTTTTATTAAATAATAATTTTCATAATATTTAAAATTGAGTTCTTATATGGTAACAAAAGATAATAAAAAGTTTATTATTTATGCTTGGATACTACTTCTAGTATCAGTGTTTGTAGCCTATTTATTTTTTCCTAAGATTGTTAACTTAGAAAACTTTCTTAGTGTTATTGGTAGTAATTATATTGTAGCTATATCAATATTTACTGTTTTTGTTTTCTTAAGAGGTTTTACTTTAATATCACCACTAATAGTTACAATGGTAAGTTTATTATTTTTCTCTCCTTTAGAGGTGTTTTTAATAAACAGCTTTGGAATAATAGTTTCATCCTTTTTAATATATAAAGTTTCAGATTATCTAGGCTTTGATGATTATTTTGAAGAAAACCATAAAGACAAGGTAGAGAAGATAAGAAAAAGTTTTGAAAAAAAAGAAATACCTATTATGATAGGTTGGAGTTTTTTCCCTTTTTTCCCAACTGACGTTTTAGTTTATGTAGCAGCTAGTTTAAAGGTTTCTTTGTGGAGATGTTTGCTAGGAATATTTATTGGCACAGCTTTAATTAACTTTATCTCTATCTATTTAGCAGGAAGATTAATGCAGTATCAAGATGTTATCTTGGCTACACTTTCTAATATTATCTAGCACTTTTATTTATCAAGCTCTTCTTTTAGTATTTCTTGAATTTTAGCAGGATTGGCCTTTCCTTTAGTTTTAGCCATAGTTTGACCAATAAAGAACTTTAAGAGGGCAGTCTTGCCCTTTTTATATTCCTCAAGTTCCTTAGGATGACTATTTATAATATCTAAGATTATATCTTTTAATTTTTCCTCACTATCAATTTGTTCTAAACCTTTTTCTTTCATGATATCTGTGGGATCACCACCATTTTCATACATTTCTTTTAAAATGTCATATAAGGTAGTAGAATTAATCTTCCCTTGATAATGAAGTGTGATAAGTTCGGCAAAGTTTTCAGCTGTTATTTTAATATCACTAATATTTTTCTTATCCTTCTTTAAATACTGAAACAAACCAGTAGTTAAAAGACTATAAGCTGATTTAGCTAGTTTTTTATTTTGTCTTTCCCAGGAATCATTACTAGCATCTATCCAGGCTCTTAGCTCAGATATTACTTGTTCTAACCAATTAGCAAGATTTTTGTCAGTTATAATAGCTTCAGACATTTCTTCAGTAAAGCCATATTGTTTTTTAAACCTTTTTATCTTAGCTTGAGGAAGTTCAACTAGATTTTGCTTTATTTCATTTAGGAGTTCGTTTGATATTTTAATTGGAGGAATATCAGGTTCAGGGAAGTAGCGATAGTCTGCAGAACTTTCTTTTCTTCTTTGTCTAAAAGTATTTTGTTTCTTTTCATCCCAGCCCTTTGTTTCAGGTTCCAATACTTCACCAGCTTCTAATTTCTCACTTTGTTCTTTAATCTCATATTCAATGCCTTTTTCAATAGCTTTAAAAGAGTTAAGGTTTTTAAGTTCAACTTTAGGGTTTAAGGTTTTACCTTTTTTAGCAGTGATTACGCCGTCTCCTAAGTATTCCCAAGATCCTTTTTTTTGCAAACTAATATTAGCTTCACAGCGCATTTCACCTTTTTCCATATCAGCTCTGCTAATTTTCAGATACCTTAAAACTTGTTGATATCTTTGGCAGAACTTCTTAGCCTCTTGAGCACTTTTAATTACTGGTTCAGTTACCATTTCCATTAAAGGTGTACCAGCTCTGTTAAAGTCAATAATACTATCATCTCCGCTATGTATTAGTTTTCCAGTATCTTCTTCTAGATGTATGCGAGTGATATCAATATTTCTGCCATCAATTTCTAATTTCCCATCATAGCATAGAGGTAAATCATATTGAGATATTTGATAACCCTTAGGTAAGTCAGGATAAAAGTAGTTCTTTCTATCAAACTTAGAATGTTTGTTTATCTTGCACTTAAGAGCTAGACCACATAGGACGGTCCATTTAATAGCCTCAAAATTAGCAACTGGCATTGTTCCAGGGTGACCTAAACAAACAGGACAAATAGCTGTATTTGCCTCAAGTCCATCTGAAAGATTATTGCAAGAACAAAACATCTTGCTGTTTGTGTTTAATTCGGCATGTATTTCTAAGCCGATAATAATATCATATTTCATATGTCTATATTTTAACTTTTAAGATAAATATTAGCAAGCTTTTAAATTATAATGGACTTTTAATGTTTTTTAAAGCGGGATTACTGACTTCAGTATATGTTTGAGTAGTGCGAACATTACTATGTCCTAGTAGTTTTTGTATATA
>Ga0136601_1000566_pt1 | contig 15440 bp, 14 predicted proteins | sample AntRauMFilla2699_FD_181020 | JGI IMG/M metagenome (GOLD analysis project Ga0136601, IMG submission 181020) | Saline lake microbial communities from Rauer Islands, Antarctica - Metagenome Filla 2 #699 | ecosystem: Environmental > Aquatic > Non-marine Saline and Alkaline > Saline | place... | reverse complement strand
GACAGCTGAATGGCCCAGGGGTTCACACCCTTCGCCCCGGTCGGGGCGGGGACCTCGAGACACGGCCACATTCCGATCTCCACGCACGGGTTGCACACCAGTTCCAGGTCGTCCGTCCAGATGAACCCGGGCTCTCCCCACCCCTTCGTCCGTGCCACCAGGGCGGCGAACTCGTCGAAGTCGGTGGACCGGCGGAGTAGGACGGCGCTGATGTTCGCGCGCTTCCGTTGTGGCTCGAAGTCCCACCAGCGATCCTTCGCCTTCGCTTCGACCATCTCGACGTCGTCAGCACTGAACAGGGCGATGGTGGCCGAACGACGAACGCCGCCCGATAGGACGGCGTCAGCTGCGAACATGACCAGGTCGAAGGCATCGATCGGTGTCAGGACGTCGCGGCCTTGACCGATCATCGGGACGGACAGTTCGTCGCTGATCTCCCGGATGCCGATGACCTCCCCCATGGTCCCGACCACTCGGTCCAACAGGAGGCGGGCGGATGCCAGGGCTTTCAGGAGAGGTCCAGGTCCCGGCGCCTTTGACCCACTCGAGATCGGGGCGCCCTTCGGTCGGACCAGGGACGCGTCGAAGTGAACGTGACGGCCAGCGTACTCGGGGAACGGCTGGTCCCGCGTGAAGTAGGACGACAGGAGGACACCGAACGAGTCGGCCCAGCCTTCGATCGTGTCGGGGATCTGGAACACGGCTTCCCCACCACGGGGCGCAGCAAGGCGGGGCAACCTGGCCACGTGGTGGCGCTGGACGCTGAACCCGACACCGCACCCACACAGGAGGAGGTGGAACGCCTCCTGGAAGAACCGCGGCCGGTTGCAGTGGGACACGGTGCAGTTGTACACGCGCTGATTCCGTCGAAGAACCGGCTTCCCTCCGAACTGAAGGATCCTCTGGGACCCCAGGGCCTTCATGTCCAGCATCATCTCGAAGGCGTGGTCCACCTGGGGGCGGACGGCCTCGAGGGCGTCCCCGTATCGGTCCGTGTGCATGGTGCGAACGCGGTCCACCTGTTCCGGCCAGGTCTCGCGGCGGCGCCCCACGTGAAGGGCGTACTTTGAGATCCGTACATACTCGGCCAGAACTGGGTTTGAAGACATCGGCTGCCACCTTGTGAAAGAAGTTCGCGGGATCACCTGATCGAGCGCTTACCGAACCAGACGACGATTCGGCCCCGGAACGCACCACAGGCCCCCCATTCTAACCAGACGCGTCAGGAGCGGGGCAAGATCACACCTTCGGGACCTCTCGAAGGTCGCGGGCCATGCGCTTCCATTCGGCGGGCGTCAGCGTCTTCGTGGCTCCACCCGGGACTCGAAGCCCGACCACAACCGTCACGGGCGGGTCTTCGGCGAACCTCCTGGTCAGGGTCATCGACCGGACCAGGTACCACATAGTCCCTCCGATCTCTTCCCACACTGTCCCCACCTCCGGGAGGCCGTTCGCCTTCCGTTCCCTGGGCGGGGGTTCCGCGGTCACAACAGGGGAACGGACATCGGCGGCGATCTGTGGTATGGGCGCCGGCGGTTCCCATTCGATGCCCCGGTGTTCCGCGGTGGCGGCCAGGTACTCGAGGGCGCGATCCCTGTCGCGCTGTTCCCCGGCGCGGCGGTCGTGGGCGGCGCGGCCCTCCTCGGTCTGGGCTTGTTCGGCCAGGGTCAGAAGACCCCGGACGACGGCGGACGTGAAACGGGGTCGCATGGCGCGCCCTCCTCTGTGATAGGCCAGGGGTGGTTCGACAGCTTCCCGCGTCCTCCCCCCCCCTGTTCTCTCGTGAGAGTCGAACGCGGGAAGTCGTTGGCCATCGGGTCGGGGGGTTGCGGCTACCAGGGATCAAGTCGTCTCGTCGAAAGGAAGGTGGCACCCCACCAACGACGATCCCCGGTAACCGCGACCCAGGTGTAACCCGATAGCTAGGGAAGGATGCACAGATCGACGTTGCCGGCGGCGGCGAACAGTTCGATCTCCGGTAGGTACGAAGGTTTGATCACCTCGGCCACAACGACGCGAACGACCCCGGCGGCCACCAACAACTTCAGGCACATCGCGCAAGGTTCGCGGGTCAGGTACACGGTGGCGCCATCGATCGACACCCCGCGGCGGGCGGCGTCGGCCACGACGTTCATCTCCGCGTGAACAGTCCGCGCACACTTCCCTTTGATCATCAGGTGGCCCACATCGTCGCAGTGTTCCGCCCCATGAAATGCGCCGTTGTACCCGGTGGACACGATCCGATTGTCCACCACCACGACACACCCCACGTGGGACCGGTCGCAGGTGGCGCGGCGGGCGGTGATCACCGCGATGTCCATGAACTGTTTGTCCCAGGTCGGGCGCGGGTCGGGCTCGGCCGCTCCCACCAGGAGTTCGGCGGCGGTCCATCGGCTCCCGTGTCGGGAACAGTTCGGGTTCGCGCACTCGACCAGGACCACCTCGTTCAAGAGTTTCGCGACCGTGGCACCGGTGGTGGGGACGGTGGCCACCCCACACCCCGGGCACGGTGGCGCGGTGGCGGGCGGCGGGCTGATGTCGGCTGTTCTGATCATCCTAGTCTCCTACAGAAGGCATTCACGCGGAATCTGAACACGGCCTCGTTCGCTGGACTCGAGATACCCGTCCATCCACGCCTTGAACCACAGGGCCCGGGTCAACCCAACGTCCCCCAGGCAGTACGAGATCACCTCTGAATACTGGCCACGTTGCCACGCGTGGGCAGCTTCGGCCCCCTTCGGCCCCTCCGTCTTCGACATCCCCACGGACGCAGTCCCGACCGCGTCCAGGGACCACCCGGCGTTCAGAAGGCCCTCCCGCATCGTGGGGACCATCTTCGCCCACCCCGGCTTCAGCCCCTCGGCGATGCGGTCAGGTTCGACGCCGGCCTGTAGTAGGCAGCACGACGCGTGAAGGTCCACGTGGGTCTTCCGGGCGTACGCCTTCCGGATCTTGCTGTGTGCCTTAGCCAGGACCAGGTCGTCGAACCCGACCCCGTTCCAGGACACGACCCCGTCGTACCTCTCGAAGATGTTGGTGGCGTGGTCCTCGGCCAGGAACACCCGCGGGAACCTCGACCCGTCCAGAATCCAGACATAGGGCGCGGGGTCCCGAAGGCCCCACGCGCACAACGTCGACACCCCGGCCTTCCATGGTGCATTGAACCCCCGTCCCGAGATGGGACGGGCCAGTTCGAGGTCGAAGACTAGGAGGTTCGGAACGTCGGTCAGATCAACCACCGTTCCAGTCCCTCTTCGTGTCGCGGATCAGGCGCTTCGACCAGGTCCCGACAGGTTGGAACAGACTGAAGAACTCGGACAGGGCGATCGTCCGGTCCTCGGGTGGGCTGTCCACCTGGCCCCGGTTCACGAAGGCCACGGTCAGTTCCTTCCCCGCGCGGTTGACGGAGTCGACGCGCCACACCTCGACCTTCGCGTCCCCTTCGATGCGGACTACGACCATCCCCACCTTCAGATCGTTCCGACGGCGGACCGACTTGTGGGCGCGTTCGAGAGCCATGGCGGCGCGGCCCACCATGGCTTCCCCGTCGTACGAGTGGAGATCCCTGTACTGGTCCAAGGTCACATCGTGGGACTTCAGATGTGGGCCGAGGTGGTCGCCGGCCCATGCACACCCCGGGTGTTCGCACAGTATGGGTTCCACAGGGTCCCCGGTGTACACGGTGCGCTTCCCGGCGCGGGCCTTGTGGTGGGAGGGCAGCGGTGTGACCGTCGATGTGAACCCAGCGTCCTCCCATCGCGCGGCGATAACGTCGGCCTCCTCGCGATCGGGGGTCTGTCCCAGGCCGTACGCGCGGGCCTCCCCTTCGACCTTGTCCCAGCTGTCCCTCGAGACCCGCACCACGTACCCGCGGGGGGCGGCGGCGGGGGCGTTCGGATCGGCGGGCTTCTTCGTGCGGGGCTTCTTCGGCGCGCGCTTCGGCGGCTCGGTCTCCGCGGCCTTCACCTCGGGGGTCACGGCCTCCGGGGCGGCGGCGCGCTTCTTCCTCTTCGGCTTCACCTCGGCCTTCACCTCGGGGGCGGCGTCTTCGGCCTTCACCTCGGGGGCGTCTTCGGGCTTCCGGGTGCGGCGACGGCGACGGCGGCGCCGGGGCGGGTCTGGTTCGGTGGGCGCGGCGGCCTTCACGTCGTCCGGGCCCAGATCCCCCTCGACCAGGTGGGCCTTCCGATCGGCGTCCATCTCGGACACCTGATCGACGGACCATCCCAGGCCCAGAAGGTCCAGGTCCAGGTCGGAGTCATCACCGGCGTCGGAGTCGTCACCGGTGTCGGAGTCGTCCGCGTCCATGGCGTCGAACATGTCGGCCTGATTGAACACCTCGGCCCCCTTCGTGGACTTGCTGGTCTCGACGTCCACACCCTGAACCTCGAGGGCGGCCCGGATGCTGTCCGCGTCCGTCAGGACCACGGCATCGTTCCGGGTGGCCAGGCGCTTCGTGCGGGCCTTCGCGTTCTTCGCCCCGCCGTTCGAGGTGGCACTGGTCACGGTCTCGACCGTCGCGCCCTTCCGCACCGTGTACCCGCCTCCGTTCAGAGACAGGTCCGCGGGGGACACGTCGAGGACACTGATCGTCCACTGGTTCGTCTTCGTCTCTTCGCAGGTTGCGACGCGCATCATAGCCCCCTTATCGCGATACAAGATGTACGCGGATACATTCGTGAAGGGGATAGGATGAACCGCCTGACTTGTCCAGTTCGATCTCTCGAACGAACTTGATCACGCGGCCATCCACTTCGGCTTCGCCGTATCGAACGGCAGTCACCATCCCGGAAATACTCGACCCCATGGCGAGGTCGATACGGACGCGCTCCCCCGTCAGACAGTCGAGGTTGACGGTACCCACCGGGCGCTTCCCGACGGGTTCCAGCTTCGCGCACGCGTCCCGGGTGCGCTCGAAGGTGCGGATATTCCCGCTGGCTAGGTGGCGGGCTTTGAAGGTGTCGGTGTCGTCGTCGACGACCACGTGGACCCGGTATTCGGGTGGCTGGGAAAGTCCGTTGTCCCGGAACTTCAGACCGGGGCACACGTCGTGGGGATTCATCTGGTTCTCCTCTGTTCCCCCTACGCTTACCGGTCGTTCGATTGTTTCGGCGAACAACCTGTCCCGGACAAGGGCGGCGGCACGTTGAACCGGGAGGTTCCTCCCATGCGCCGGGCTAGGTGGTCGCGGTGGCGCGCTTCGCGGGCGTACCTCTTCGCGAACCCAGTGGGCACCCCGGCCAGGAGGGCGGCGCGGGTCGGTCCCTCCTCGAGGATGATCGATCCGTACTTCCGGGTCCATGCTCGATAGGTCATCGTCCGCACCATGGAAGGCCAGACTGTGCCATCAGCTGGACGTAGGACCGGCACCCGTTCCACTCGAGGTTCGGGTACGCGGCGCGGAGGACGGTGACGAACTCCACCTTCGCGGCTTGGAAGGCGGGAAGGTCGATGATCTCGGTGTCGGTCGGGGTCTGGACGGTGGTGGACATGCTGTGCTCCCTTTCGATGTTCACAATGTACACCGAAAGGTTCAGGGCGTCAACCCGCCTTTGTTCTTTCTGTCCAGGGACGGGCCAGGATGTTCTCCGGGTGCGCCTTCGTCGTCCGCAGGTACACGCGCCGTTCGGCGTCGTCTTCCAGCTGCGACGGGAGGATCAGGCCGGACCGGATCCGCCACTCGGTCCAGCACATTCGCGCCATCACGTACGCGTCACACAGGTCTTCTTCAGTCTGGCGGGCGTCCTTCGGGGGTTCGGACATGGCCATCTCCCCCGTCTTCCTGTTCTTCTTCATCTTCGACACGAACGGCTTGTTCAGGCGTGCGAAGCCCTGTCCCCACCTGGCGGCCACGGCGGCCATGATCGCTTCCTTCGACCCGTTCCCCGACCCGGTGGCGAACATCTTGATCGACGCGACGTCTATGATCCGGAACGGGAACCCCATGGCGTACGCGTTCAGCTTCCAGGCGCCGACGCACTCCCCGGTCAGCTCACCCTTCGGCGTTCCGAACGCGTACCCTTCGACGTAGCTGTACGACGGGGCCAGGTCCTTCAGACACCGGCGGGTCCACAGGGCGTGATGGGTCAGCCGGGCCATGTTCCGGTCGTCGGTCGATCCCTTCGGGAGGTAGTACGTCCCCTGTTCGGGGGCCTTGTCGGCGCTGGCCTTCTGCTTTGTCAGATACCGGAAGTCCACCGTGTCCCCGTCCTGGTCCAGGACCACGACACCGCAGTGGTTCATGGCCAGGTCCCACCCTCCGAACGTCAGGCCCTCGCTCACGGTGTGTACACGGGTCGGAACACCAGGGTGTCGTTCCCCACGTCGACGGCCCACCCGGCGCTCCTGAAGTGCTTCGCGAGGTCTTCCGCGGTGGTCTTGTCCGCGTGCTTCACCGCGATAGCGCGGCCGTCCTTCACTTCCTTCGGGGTCCAGCTCTCCCCCAGGGCGGCGTTGATGCGTTCGACGAACACGTCCAGACGGCGGGGGCGCAGTGCAACGGCGGGCGTGATGGCTTCGGGCGTCTTCATGTTGTGCTCTCCAGTGTGGCCTTTCCGCCATGCTTCACGACGGTCACGACCTTCTCGAAGTGTTCGGAAATCGCTGGGTCGTGGCTGATGACGAAGATGGACGATCTGTACTCTCGAAGGTGACGAAGTAGGACCACCACGCGGGCCTTCCCTTCGGCATCCAGTCCGTCCAGAACCTCGTCGAGCAGAACGAGATCGATCTGGGCGCCCTCGCGGGTGGCCACCAGGTCCATCAGGGCCAGGTCGACGGCCAGGGACAGCTTCTTCGCCTGTCCCCCGGATGGCCGGACCCCCTTCGTCCCTTCGATGGTCAGAAGGAAGTCGATCTGATCCTTCGCTCCCCCTCCCTTCAGGTCCGTCTCGGTCACGATCTCGACGGACATGTCCCCGTCGGCCAGGAACCCCAGGTACAGGTTCGCGGCCTCGGTGATGAACGGGACAACGCTGTCCAGTGTGTACGATGGAAGGCGGGACGAATAGGCCGACTCCCAGAACCGAAGGCCGGGTTCCCTGGCCTCCACGGCCGTCAGGGCGGCCAGGGCATTCTCGACCCTGCCACGGCCCTCCGTGGACTCTTCGGCCAGTCGTGCGGCCGTCTCATGGTGCGGGTTCGTCTCCTCGGCGATGGCCTCGAGGCGGGTGTCCAGTTCTTCACGCCGGGCGTCTGCAATGGCCAGGCGTGCGGCGGCGCCCTCCGCGTTCCCGAGTAGGTCCTGAACGTGGCGGTCCTTCCCGACCCACTTGTCCATCGCCTTCACCGCGACCCAGGCGTCGTGGCCCTCCTCTTCGACACCTTCCAGCTTCCGGGCGGCGTTGGCTTCCCGGGTGGTGGCGTCGTTCAGTTCGTCGGTGGCGGCGTCGAGTCGCTGGCGTAGCTCCCCCACGTGTTCCATAGCGGCGGTGGAGTCCTCGAGGACAGTCCGGCACGTGGGACACACTCCCCCCTCCCCGATGGCTTCCAGGTCCTCTTCACGTTCCCGGACGCGGCGGCGGGCGGACTTCACCTCGGCCCGAATGGCGTTCACCTCGTTCCGGGCGGTGCGGTACAGGTCACCCTTCTCGTTGACGATCTGGGTCAGGGCGTCCCGCTGGTCCAGGGCGTCGGCCAGCTTGTCGGCGATACCCTTGAGGCGGACCACCTGGCCAGCGGCGGCGCGGTCCTCGGCGCTGGTCTCCTCAAGGCGGCGGAGGTCGGCCCGGATGGATGCCGCGCGGCGGTCCCGCGCGTCCCCCCACTGGTCCCTCGAGGTCACGGCCCGGTCCCGTTCTCGTTCGATGGTCCCCACCTCGGCGCGGACGGTGCGGAGGTTCGACGTCGCGTCCGCGTGGTCCCCTCGCATCTCCCGCAGTTCATCGCGTACGCGCTTCAGGGCGTCGTCGATGCGGGACATGCGAAGGACCCGCTTCAGGACCCGCTTCCGTTCGGCGTCGGTGGTGTCAGGGTCGGCGAACCGCTTCACGTCCCCCTGTCCATACAGGACCGTGTTCCGGAACGCGTCCCAGTCCAGTCCCAGGATCTCCCGGATGCGTTCTTCCGTGTCCTTCTGTGTGCGGAAGGTCGTCTGGGCTCCGTCGGTGGCCAGGGTCAGCTTCGACTTCGTCGCGGTCCGCCTCCGGACGACCGTGTACGCGTGGTCCCCGTCGGTGAATTCGATGGTCACCTGAGCGGCCTTCGCTCCATGGCGGATGATCTCTTCCGCGGGACGTTGCGCGCCCACCACTTCCCCGAACAGAACCCAGGACAGCGCATGGAACAGGGTGGTCTTCCCGGCTCCGTTGCTGTCGGCGGCGTCCGTGTCCGTGTTCCTCGCCTTGATCAGAACGAGACCCTGATCGGACAGGTCCAGGTCGGCGGTCTCGATGACCCCGAAGTCCCTGACTTCCAGCTGGCGAAACCCGATCATTACAACCCCTCCACGAAGTCGAGACCCTGACGGATCAAGGCGGCCCTCTGGGCCTTTGTCATTTCCTCGGGTGCGAACTTGTGCCCGAACTTCTTCACCATCTGGGTCAGGGACATCGTCGCGTCGACCTCGAGGCGGACCCGGGTTTCCCGCTCGGGTCGAAGGTCCAACTTCAGGCGACGGAGGTTCCCCGGGCGCGTGGTCTCCACCAGCTCCTTCAGGTGGAGGGCGGCGCGCTTGTTTCGTTCCACGTCGCGGGCGGCCCCGTGAATCTCGAGGCGGGCGTACGCGGCCCCGGTGTCGACCACCTCCCTGCCGAAGTCGAGGAGGTCATCCAGGTCGTCGTTCGGTTGCAGGTCGATCCGTTCCGTGTGGAACCGCGGATAGATGGTCGGCACCATCACGGGCTTCAGGAGTCCGGTGGCGGTCAGGTCGACCTCCCAGAATCCGCGCTGTTTCACGGCCTCGTCACCGAAACGCATGGACAGCGGGGCCCCCAGGTACAGACCGCTCTCGAACTCCTGGGGGCGGTGGTAGTGGCCTGTCAGGGCCAGGGCGAACGCTTCCCCGATGGTCCCGTCCAGTCCCTCGTCGGCCTTCCGTCCGGAGTCCCACAGGGCCCCCAGAATCCCCTGATGGAACAGGAGAATGTGACGGTCCTTCGGAGTCAGGCGGCGTTCCCGTTCGCGGATCTTCTTCCTGGCCCGAACCTCGGGAAGCCATGGGACCGCGTGAATCCGAACGCCGGGGGTCACCTCGATCACTTCGTGACCCAGAATATGGAGTCCCGGAACCTCGAGTTCGGCGTACATCTGAAGGTTGTACAGGCGGCCGTCTCGGTCGACGGCGTCGTGGTTCCCCGGGAGGACGTACGTGGGCGCGACGGCGGCCAGCTGTCGGAGGGCGCGGGCGGTGGCCACCAGGGTCGCACCGTCTGGTGCCTTCTGGTCGAAGAGGTCCCCCAGGATGAACACGGCCCCGGGGGTGGTCTCTTCGGCGTGGCTGCGTACCTGACCCAGTACGTTCATCACGTCCGTCAGGCGGTCACTGGACACGTTCCCGTCGTCGACGCGGGCCAACGGAAGGCGGGTGTTCGCGTGAAGGTCAGAGACGAATAGGGCGCGCATCAGTCCTCCTCGGTGTCGCCGTCGACAGCTCCAACGTCCGGCCCGTCGTCCAGGGCCGCGGCGACCCCGATAGCGGACAGGTCGTACCGACCGCGGACGGCCTTGATCAACTTCGCGCGGCGCTCGGGGACGATCAGGTGTGTCCGGAGTCCGGCGGGCCCCTGCCATTTCAGTTCATCCGCTGTTCCACCCTTGAACGTGGTCCAACTTCCCGAGATGGTGGCCAGGCCAGTCTCGATCAGGGTCCCGTGAAGGCTGTGGACGTAGTCGATCCCCTTCCCGAAGATCACGCGGATCTCGCACTGTTTGAACGGCGGGGCCACCTGGTTCTTCCACACCTCGACCTTCACGTCCCGACCGATCAGGCGACCTTCCTTCTTCACCGCTTTGATCGGGACCATCTTGATCCCGACGGTGCAATAGAACCGCGGCGCAGCTCCGCCGGCGGTCACCTTCCCGTCCCCGAACATCACACCGATCTTCACTCGGTGCTGTGAGATCAGGACCAGGGACACGGACCCCTTGCTGATATGGCGGTTCACCATCTTCAGGCGCTTACTGAACACCCGGGCGTGTGTCCCTGGGTTGTCTTTGTCGTTCAGCTCCTGTTCCGTCGGGAGGGCGCTGATAGAGTCGACGATGATCAGGACCGGAACGTCCGCCCCACCGGCGGCCACACGCTTCGCCTGAATGGACAGGATATCGTCGATCACATCGAACGCTTGTTCCGCGCTGCGTGGCTGCGACAGGATCAGGCGGTCGACATCGACCCCCAGGTCCGCGGCGTATGCCATGTCCAGCTTGTATTCGGCGTCGATGAACACCGCGTATCCACCGGACCGCTGGACGTTCACGCACAGGTGAAGGGCCAGGGTCGTCTTCCCCGCCCCCTCGTCGGCGGACAGGAGAACGATCCGTCCGCGGGGGATGCCGCCTCGACCGATCGCGGAGTCCAGTGCTTCCGAACCTGTCGAGATGACGCCGGGAATGTGGATGGACAGCCCGTCGTCAGACATGCGCTGTACCGTCCCCTCCCCGTGTTTCTTGTTCATCAGGGCCAGCATGTCGTCCATCTCTTTGTCCACGGCCGACTTCGTCGCCTTCTTCCGAGCCTTCGGCTTCGCCTTCGCTCGGGTGCGGGTGCGCTTCGGCTTCGTCGTGTCTGTTGGTGTCGTCATGCTGGTGTCCCCCTACCTCTTCGCTGCGTTCTTCAGTTCCCGCTCGAGGTCGTCGAGACCCAACGGGTCACCGTCGTCCCCGTCATCGTCGTCGTCACCCTTCGGGGCGGGGGCCTTCGTCTCCTCGGCGGACTTCCGGCTCCGACGGCGGCGGCGTGGCGCGGGCTCTGGTTCGGGCTCCTCTTCGGGGGCCTCGTACATCGCGTGATCGGTCGGGAGTTTCTGGGCGAACAATGTGTACCCCCCAGTCTTCCCGACAGACACGGCGTCAGCGGGGACAGCGTGGTCGGCCAGGAAGAACGCGGTGTCGTCGGTCATCCGGCCCAGCTGGCCGTCGTCGTACCCCAGGCCCTCAAGGATGGCGTCCGTGTCGTCCTCTTCCTCGTCGTCGTCACCGGCGGCGGCTTCCTCGGCGGCCTTCGCGGCGGCTTCCTCGGCGGCCTTCGCGGCGGCCTTCTTCTTCGCTCGGTTCGCCTTTCGCTTCGCGGCGGACGCGGCCTTCTTCTCGGCGGCCAGGCGGGCGGCTTCCTCTTCTTCCGTCTCCTCGTCGTCGTCGGTGTCGTCGTCGGTGTCGTCGTCGGCGTCCGGGTCGAAGCCCTTGTCCCCCTCCTTGAGGTCGTGTCCCTCGAACATCTCGCCGGCCTTCAGCGGCCCACCGTCACCGTACGGGCCTTCCCCGTGCTTCGCGAGGTGGTCGGAACAGGGTCCGCGCCATGGACACGCGGCGCAGTCGTCATCGTCCGTGTAGTCCATCCGGAAGCACTTCGGCGGCTTGCCGTCGTCGTCATCCGCGGCACTGTCGGAGGTCTTCACCTTCTTCCCGGCCATGGCGTCTTCGACGACCTTTCGGGTCTTGTGCATGTCGACAGCGATGCGACGGTACAGGTCCCCAGATTCCCCGGCCACCAGGGCCTCGTCGAGGGCGGTCTGAAGGGCGGACGACAGCTTCACAGGGTTCCGGATGCTGTTGGACTCGGCGGTCACCGTGTACTCGGTGGAGTTCTTCCCCTTTCCGACCCGGACCAGACGAATCAGGATGGCCCCGTCCGGGTCACAGATGTCGCCTTCATTCAGGATGATGTCGGTGATGTCAGACCACACCCCATAGCCGGGGCTGAACGGCTGAACCTTCTGTTCCGCCTCCTTCACCATGTCCCATTCGGAACTGACGTCAGGGCGCGTTGCCATCAGGACGATGTTCATCGGGAACCGGCGCTTCCGGGCCACGTCGCGCTTCGCTTCGGGGGTGGTCAGTGTCTCGCGGTATGCACACCCGGGACACGGACCCTGAACGTCTTCCGCTCCGTTCTTCAAGAACTTGTGGACTCGATCGTCGTTCAGGATGTCGTTCTTTTCGAGGTCCAGGCACGTCGTCAAGGGAACACCCTTCAGACCGTAGTGGACCCACACCTCGAGGAACGGGAAGTCGTCCTGGCTGTACGTCTGCCATCCCAGGTAGAACAGGTATTCACCTGGTTCCTTCGGGTTGAAGTAGTCACCCCGGGTTCCTACCTCGGACTTGACTTGCTGGCGGCGTGCGGCCAGGGCGGCTTTGTTCACGATGGGGCGGTTGCGTGCCATGATCAGGACTCCTCGCTCTCGTTGCGTTGGCCGCGACGGCCATGGTTTTTTGTGACACCGGCGGCTGACTGCCTCCGGTCTGTTGCGTCTTTGCGGGGGCGGCGGTGGCTGTCCCGCGGGGGCTGTGGGTCCTCGGTCTCTTCGCGTGTCGTCATCCCGGTCGCCCGGAGTTCCGACCTGTACAGGGCGCCCTTCGACTGAAGGATCGACGCCTTCCTGTCGAGGGCGGACCATGCGCGTTCCAGTCGGGTCACCGTTCGGTGGGCGCTGGCGATCGCTCGCTTGTGCTTCAGGAAGTCGCCTTCCCCGTCGATCCGGGCCTTCACCTTGTACTCGGCCAGCTTCGGTTCGGTGGCCAGGATGGACGTGGCGCGGCGGCCTCGCCATGCGCGGTAGTTCGTGTCCAGGATGTCGGACCGTTCGCGGGCGGCGGCCACGAGGTTCCCGTACCACCCCAGGAGGCTAGCGATCTGGGCCATGTCCGTGTCGATGTCGGTGATGGCCGTGTCTTCGTCGACGTCCACATCGACCTCGAGGCCGTCCAGGACGACCGTGATCACATTCGTCAGCTCTGGTTCCTCACTCATTGGGAACCTCTGCTTCGACCACTTCCGAGGTCCATTCCTTCTTCAGGGCCCTGTTCATCACGAACTTCATGCTCCGCCGGCGGCCGATGGTCTTCCGGCCACCAGGAACGACGGGTGACCGGACCACTCGCTGGGGTTTGATCTCCGGAATGAACGTGCCGAACTCGCGGATCCGAACCCGGACCCCCTCTTCCATGCACGCGAGAATAACGGCGAAGATGTCGCGGACGACATCTTCGTGTACCTCGGCCCTTCTGGCCAGCTGGTACCTGTTGATATGCGGTATGGCCATCCGGCCCTCCTCGTGGTGAACGCTTTCCAAAGGTCGATCAGATTCGGCACAACTGTTCGCTGATACCTTCATCTGTGAGGACCAGGGCCCCCTTGTCTTTCCGGACCCAGGCGGTCACGACGGTCCCGGCTGTGATCATGTCCCCGTGGGACTCGTACGTGCTGCTGAAGGCGATACACTCGACCCCGTAGCCGTGGCCATCCTGCACTCCGAAGAACGCCATCTCGTTCCCGTTGCGGTCAACGGTTGTCCGGGAGTTCGTGATCAGGAACGTCGCCTCGAACTTGTTTCCGCGGCGCCGTTCCAGGGACTTCTTCGAGTATCGAAGAACAGGGTGTTCGGTCAAACACCGCTCCCATCCTGTCAGCGGGATATGAAGGCGGCGCTTCTGGCGGACGGCCTCGAGGTCCACCACGAAGTTCGCGCGACAGCTGTGGTACTGCTTCAGTAGGGTCACGTGCATCGCGAAACAGTTCCCCACCTCGGCGGCTTCGACCTCCTCGCGGAACCTGTCGAAGACATCGGGCGGGATCTTGACGCGCCGGGAGTCTCCGTTCCTGTCTTCGAGGTGGACGACAGCGAACCGGCGGCCCCACTGCTTCTTCTTCTTTTCCAGCTCGGTCTTCGGTTCGCTTCCGAAGTCGCCCACCTGGCGGAACTTGATCTGGATGATGGTCCCGCAGATGTACGCGGATCGGTTGTTCCAGAACTTCGGGTGGCCCAGTTCGACCCAGTTCACCTCCCCCATGACACCGGACGGGGTCATCAGTCCGTCGTACAGCTCCATCGGGTGGCGGCCTGAACCCTGTGGGGATGCCTCAAGAGCCAGGGCCAGCTTGTCCTCTTTGTGGTAGTCGGGAAGGTCGGCGGACGCGGCGGCGGCGTCGTCGACGATCTGTTCCCATCCCGGCTTCTTCTTCCGCGCGACTCCCAGCCAGTCGTCGGTCTGTTCCAGGGCCCACTTCGTGTTCGGCAACAGGTCGCCCATCGCACCGGCGCGGGCCAGCATGCCCAGGACGCGCGACGTCACGTTCCGGCCAGGTGTGCGGGTCAGGAGGTCGGAGATCGACGTGAACGGCTGGGCCTCCGTCAGGGCGGCCGTGGCGGTCTTCCCCACGTGCTTCACGTCGGCCAGTCCCGCGCGGATACCACCGTCCACGATGGTCCACCGGGCGCCGGACTCGTTCACGTCGGGCGGAAGGATCGGGACCTTCAGGCGCCGGGCTTCCTTCACGTACCCCATGGCTTCGTCGCGGTCGTCCGCGTTCCGCATCAGGGCCCAGATGAACGCCTTCGGGTGGTACACCTTGCACCACATCTGCCAGTAGCCGATCGCGGCATAGGACGCGGCGTGCGCGAGGTTGAACGCGTACTCCCCGAACTGGAGAACCTGCTTCATGAACGCGGTGGCGTCGTCCCTGTCCATCCCGTGACCCACGGCCCCGGCTATGAACGCTTCTGTCTCGTCGTCCAGACCCAGCTTCTTCCCGATCTTCTTCCGGACACCGTCGGCTTGTGCGGGGGTGAAGTTGGCCAGGTCGCGGAACAGGCGGATGACCTGTTCCTGATAGACCAGGACTCCCAGGGTCGGTTCGGTGATGGCGTCGACGATCGGGTGGAAGGGCTTGATCTTCGTCTTGTCCTTCCGGCGTTCGCGGAACCTCTCGGTCAGACCGGACCGCGTACATCCCGGCCGGTTCAGGGCGGTCAGGGCGGCCACGTCGGCGAACCCGGTGAAGGTCAGGCCCTCGCACACGTTCCGCGCGCTGGTGGCGTCGAACTGGAACACCCCGACGAACTCCTGGCGGGTAAACGCGGCGATCACGTTCAGGTCATCGAAGGTCAGGGCCTCGAAGTCAACGTCCTCCCCGGTAGTTTCCAGGATGACCTTCCGAACATCAGACAGGACGTCCAGGTTCTTCAGCCCCAGGGCGTCGATCTTCAGGAGTCCCATGGCTTCGACCCCGCGCATATCGAGGGAGGTGATCCGGGTCGTCTCTCCTTTCAGGGTGTGCGTCTCGATCGGGCAGTAGTTCCAGATCGGAACGGGGGCGGCAACCACCCCGGCGGCGTGGACACCCACGAGGCGGGCGGTGCCTTCCAGGGTCTCGACCAGTCCCATCACGTCCTGATGTTCCCGAAGGAATGCCTGGCCTGTCTTCGATCCCTCGAGGACACCGCGGACCGGTTGCTTCTCTTCCCCTTGCCTCGAGGGGAACGTGGCGGTCACCTTGTTCACCA
>Ga0136601_1000565_pt1 | contig 15449 bp, 17 predicted proteins | sample AntRauMFilla2699_FD_181020 | JGI IMG/M metagenome (GOLD analysis project Ga0136601, IMG submission 181020) | Saline lake microbial communities from Rauer Islands, Antarctica - Metagenome Filla 2 #699 | ecosystem: Environmental > Aquatic > Non-marine Saline and Alkaline > Saline | place... | reverse complement strand
CCACGACCCGTGATCCGATTAAAGAAATTGAAACAAGTAGTTCGTCGTCACTTCAGTCAGCCTGGTTTTAACGCTGTGCATTCAACCGATAATTCTGTGGAGTCGTTTGAATATATCGACGTGTTATACCCAGGAGCTCGTGATGACATCAAAGCTGAGATTGATGATCTTAAAAACTCAAATACAGTCACTCGTCTCAAGTATAGACACCTCCTGAATGTATGGCTGTTAGACGGGCAAAGATGGCTAAGTGGAGTTGTGACACGTACTCGTCACTGGCTTATCAGTACAGTTCTGGACTAAGCGTGTCTACCTAGCATACCTGCGATGTTGCGCCTCACTACTGAGGAGGTGAGTAAGCTGAGCAAAACAATTACTAAGGTAATGAGTGTGGCATAGGCTGCCCCTTCAGCACCAAATCGTGGTATGAGTGTATAGTTCAAAGCAAGGTTGGCTGTAATTCCTATTACAGTACTTACCAAATACATATGAGTCCGTTCTTCAATTATTAGCAATTGACGAGTTAATTGTATGATGATTGAAAATACACTAGTCCAGATAAAAATCTGTAATATAGGAACTGCCGGCAGAAACTCTTCACCAAATAGGATCCTGATAATGGCAGCGTTCCCAAGGCTGATGAGAACAGCTAACGAAGTAACAATCCCGATGCTGCCTACAAATAGATATCTCCATCGCCGATAGTAGTCTAAGGTATCGTGTAAACGGACATTAATTAGTGCAGGCAAGACGGATCCCATAAAGATGCCTGGCACCAAGATAGCAATTTCTCGTAACTGAACTACGACGCTGTATAGACCCACGGCAGAGGCGTCGAGAAAATGCAACAGCATTATCTGGTCCATTTTGCCGTAGATATAGGTAGAAACACTTGCAAACAGTAATGGCCATGCTTGCAAAAGAAGAGCTTTAGCTTCTCGCCACTGCCATTGCCAGTTGAGTCCGTGAGATGAGAAATATGTTCGATAAATATAGAGCGAAAAAATTACCGAAATGAGTGCCTCAACAACAAAGACCCCTGCAAAAAAGATAATGCCTTCACCTCGTAGCACTAACACAATTTTAAAAAGTGGTATAAGAATTGCCGAAGTGATGGAAACGTAGGAGGTATATTTTGATTTTACTTGAGCACCAAACAACAACCCGACAGTACTAACTGGGTTAACGATGAAAGTGAGACCCATGATACCGATCAGTAAGGTAAGTAATTGCTCGTTGCCTAAGATTAGGGAAACGAGCACGCTTAGAATGAGTGCGATTGTACCAGCAAATAATCTTGTGATAATAGCGGTACCTATGATGAGTGACTCTTCCTCAGGGCGCTTGACGAGTTCTCGGAAAACAATCTGGTTTATACCTAAGGAAGCTACTACCGATGCGATAGCAATCATGCTTTGCGCATAGCTGAGCTTACCCAAGTTCTCTGGACCTAGGTATCTGGCGACAATAGCCACCGTTAAAAAACTTGTGGTGAAAGATACAACTCGAGCAAGGAATAACCATCCAGCATTTGCTGAGTATTTTTTCCAACCATCTTTATTCCACTGCGTGAAAAACAGGTAGAGAAATTTCATCTAACTACTTTTTAATCAAAGAAAGAGTATCATTGAAACAATTATAACTCGATAACTAGAGCATTAGTTGTTTTGGGTGTACCACTTATACGTCTTTTCGACACCTTCTCCCAGTTCGACTGAGTGGTGCCAGTCGAGGTCGTGGAGTTTGGAGACGTTAAGGAGTTTGCGTGGGGTGCCGTCTGGCTTCTCAGTGTCCCACGTAAGCGTGCCTTCGTAGCCGACCACGTCCTTGATAGTTTCGGATAGCTCTTTAATGGTGACGTCGGTACCGGTGCCGATGTTGACGATCTCTGGTTCGTCGTACGTCTTCATAAGGTGTACACAGGCGTCGGCCATGTCGTCGACGTAGAGGAACTCACGCATCGGGCTACCAGTACCCCAGACGACTACTTCTGGCGCTTTGTTTTCTTTAGCTTCATGAAAGCGCCGCAAGAGAGCCGGGAGGACATGGGAGTTCTCGGGGTGGAAGTTGTCACCGGGGCCGTAGAGGTTGGTTGGCATCACAGAAATGAAGTTGCTTCCGTACTGCGTATGGTAGCTTTGGCACATCTTAATGCCCGCGATCTTCGCAACTGCGTAGGCGTCGTTAGTCGGTTCCAAGGGTCCGGTCAGTAAGGCGTCTTCACTGATTGGTTGCGGAGCAAGCTTGGGGTAGATACACGAGCTGCCGAGGAAGAGGAGTTTTTTAACTCCGCTCAAGTGGGCGCAACTGATGATGTTGTTCTGTATTTGCAAGTTTTCGTAGATAAAGTCAGCGGGGTAGGTCTTGTTGGCAAAGATACCACCGACTTTGGCTGCCGCTAGAAACACATACTCGGGTTGCTCACTAGCAAAAAACTCAGCCACGGCTGTCTGGTCGAGCAGGTCAAGCTCGTCGCGAGTACGAGTAATGATGTTCTCATAGCCACCAGCGCTAAGGGTGCGCACGATCGCGCTTCCTACTAGGCCACGATGGCCGGCGACGTAGATTTTTGCGTTTTTTTCTATCAAAGTGTACTGAGTATACCATAAAATAGTTGTTCCTGGTGTAACAGTTCGAAGAAATAGAGTAATCGTGAGTGAGACGCTCCGTGCCCCTGAGTTCGTTGTTTGACTATTTTTTTGGCAGTCTCGTAGCTGGTTTGAAATGATGTTTGGTCTATATCGTGCTTGGTAGCGAGTAGGGAGGCGACTGCCGAGAGGGCAGGTTGATGACAGTCGTCGTACTGGTAAAAAGTGTTATCGAGATCCATAAAACAGCTCTGTACGTGTTTGGGATCACTAGGTTAGAAAAGTCAATAATTGATGAAGGGAGTTGAGGCATCCTTTTTTTGTGACACCCGTAACCAACGGTCGGGTACGACGTCTTTGTGCCGTCCATTGTCATTGCGTGCCCATTCGCTGGGAGTGATGACTATTTGCTCTGGGTTGTTGTTGAGCCACGCACCCCACCACGCGAAGGTGGAGTTTGGGATGATGTGGTGTCGGCAGGCAGCGGCAATCATCATTTCCTTTTCGGGAGGGATGGCTTTGGAAGAGACGAAGACTGAGTTGGCTGGCAGGTCGGCGTTTTCTTTTACCCAGTTGATGTCGTCTGACATAACGTACAACTTGAAGTTTGGCACTAGCTCGGCAATCTTTTCGATCGCTCGTTTTTGGTAGGCTTGCTCTCCAATGTCGAACTTGGAGTGCCCGACGTAGTCGGTGCGTCGATAAAAGATGGAGACAGCGTTATCGTCTGCGATGACGAGTTCATGCGCGGCCTTCTCCGCGTCACCGAGCGGTTGCTTTAGCGTGAATTCTTGGCGGAGCTGCTCAGCGATCGGTAAAAAGTACTGCTCAGACTGCCAGTAGCCCTCGTAGTAGGGCTGGTAGGGTGGCTCTAAGAGTTCTGGCTTGTAGGCAACAGTGTTGGCCATGCCGAGCACCTCTTTACTACGACGGAGGACTTTACTGGCTATTCCGTAAGGGTTGCGCGCTGTAAGAGCTAACGAGTCGTCAGCGATGGTGGCTTCGGTGTTTAAAAGGTCGAGCATGTATGGCCGCCGTGTATCTTTGGTGTTGGGGTCGGTGTAGCCGAGGATGTCAAAGGAGAGGTCAATAGTGACGCCTTTTTCAGCGGCCGTGTGGGCAAGGGCTTTCCCGAAAGCGTATTGGAACATTTGGTTTCCCATGCCCCCTTTTAATTTCACAACGACGTTGGTTTTATCTGACATAGATAGTGTGTACAGGTAAGTTTTACGAAAAGTATACAGGAGATTGTAGCACGCGCTGTGAGGACCCGTGTCCTATTTGAAGTAGGTTGGGTGCTCAGACCCGTACGGGTCTTCTTCTCGTTTGATGTCGTCTTCGTCAAGCTGCGAACCGGTCTGTACTTCAATGAGGACCAGTGGTTCTGCGGTCGGGTTTTCGATCCGGTGACGTGCCTGCGGGGGGACATACAGACTCTCTCCCGTATGAAGGAGGCTAGTTCGGTCGTTTAAGGCCACTTTAGCGGTACCGCTCACGATCACCCAATGTTCAGAGCGACGGGTGTGGGTCTGGATGGAGCTCATGCAGCCGGGGTCGATCGTGATTTTCTTAACGACGTAGTTCGAGGCATCGTCGATCACCTCAAAGGTGCCCCAAGGACGGTAGCCGGTGTAGTGATGGTCGACAGCGTCGTAGTTGCTTTCTTTGAGGCTGTTGACGACTTGTGAGAGATTGCTGGTATGTGACTTATGCACGACAAGCAAGGCATCGCGGGTCTGAACAACGGTGATGTCACTTACTCCGACAGAAACAAAGAGCTTGCTACTAGTGGAAGCGGTGACGTTTTGACCGCCGAAGATAGCCTGGTTTTGCCTAAGACCTTGAGCTTTTATGAACGAGTCGAAGTCGCCATAGTCGTCCCAGTCGAAGGTGGCGGGTACGACGAGCATGTGCTTAGCTTTTATAGAAATTTCGTAGTCGATCGATTTCTCAGGTAGTAGTGCAAAGTCGTTTGAGATAGCTTCTGCTCCGCGTTCAATCAGGTCAGCGGTCATGGCGTCGTTCTTTCTAATTTCATCGAGGTAGACTTGTAGTGAGCCTAGGTATATCCCGGCGTTCCATAGGTAGTTACTCTCCAAAAGGAAGCCTTTTGCTTGCTCAGTACTTGGCTTTTCAGTGAAAGCTTGTACCTCATAAACGTCGTTGGCGACAGCAGTGGGTTTGTGCGCTATATAGCCAAAATCACTCGATGGCTCGGTCGGCTTGATACCAATAGTCACGAGTGAGCGAGCGGCGCTTGCGGCAGCTTTGAGTAAGGTTTGTTTGTACGACAGCGTGTCATTGATGACATGGTCAGCCGGAGAGCAGATGAGGACGTCGTCTCTTTTGGCGCCACGGTCGATCATGATACCAAGCGCACACGCCAGCGTGGCAAAGGTTTCTTTGCCTTCAGGCCGCAGCACCAGGTTTTCTGAAGGGAAGTCGGGAATGATGGCGCGGGCTTGTTTGAGTGCGCTGTGCCGGTTGACTACCGTGGTAACAAGCAAAATATCCTCGATGTTACTCGTCAGGAGACAGCGCTGGAACGCCTTTTGGAAAAGCGACTCACCGTCAGCCAGAGGTATATAGTATTTGGGGAGGCTGCGCCTAGAAAGAGGCCACAGGCGCTTGCCTTCGCCTCCACACATGATTGCTTGGTAAATGGTAGTCATAGGTATTACTGGTCGTAGCCGCGGAGCTTTGTCTGCTCACAAAACCACTTGTAGGTTGATTCGAGACCATCTTTAAAGTCGACGGTGTGGTGCCACCCTAGGTCGTGTATACGGGAGACGTCGAGTACTTTACGAGGGGTGCCGTTTGGGATGGTACCGTCGAGGTCGATCGTGCCTTCGTATCCAACGATATCGGCAATCATTCGTATTACTTCTCCCATCGAGAGGTCTTCACCGGTACCGATATTGATCGGGGCTGGATCGTCGTAGTGCTCCATGAGGTGGAGGCAAGCCCGACCAAGGTCGTCGACATGGAGGAACTCCCGTAGTGGCGTGCCGTCGGTAAAGCCGCCTATTTCAGGTTCACCGGCTAGCTTGGCTTCATGAAACTTTCGCATGATCTGAGGAATGGCGTGGCTGGAGGTGGCGTGGAAATTATCTTCAGAACCGTAGATGTTGGTTGGCATGGCACTAATGAAGTTATCGCCGTATTGTTGGCGATAGCTTTGACACATTTTGATACCGGCTATCTTTGCGATGGCATAGGCGTCGTTGGTGGGTTCCAGTGGTCCTGTGAGCAGGTACTCTTCTTTAATGGGTTGTGGGGCAAGCTTAGGGTAGATACACGAACTACCAAGAAAGAGAAACTTGGTCACGCCAGTCTCATGGGCAGCGTGAATGAGGTTATTTTGGATAGTGAGATTTTGGTAAATAAACTCTGCTGGGTAGGTGCTGTTGGCAGTGATACCACCAACTTTGGCGGCGGCGTCAAAGACGTAGTCGGGTTGTTCGTCTGTAAAAAACTTCTGTACCGCTTCGGTATCCATAAGGTCTAGCTCGTCTCTGGTACGGGTGACGAGGTTGGTGTGGCCATCCGTCTTAAGAGCCCGCACGATAGCAGCACCGACTAAGCCTCGGTGTCCAGCGACGTAGATTTTAGCGTCTTTTTGCATGTTGTTTTTGCTAGGTTAAATAACGTTTCGTAGTAGATATAACGGACAGTACCGTAAAATAGTGACAAAGTAAACTTTTTCGATCTCGTTGCAATCGGACAGGGTATTTTGGCTGATGGGTATGGTACCTTGCTTTTATATAAAATCATGGTATTTCCCTGACTGGGAATGATCCCTATTTAGTGTTCATCTAAAATAGGAATAGAAAAAAGAGAGGTTCTCATGAACCAGACACTCAATACTGTTGCGATCGCCGACCTTGAGGAAAGCCAGCGCGCTTTTCTTGAGGAAAACGATTTCCTCGGTGAAGGTGGCGAGGACGCTGCCATGCTCTTGGTGGCAGCTACCCGATGGCACGACTGCCTGGGTAGAGGGTGCGGCAGTGCCGAATAGCAAGCGTCGTGGCTTCAAATCGCTCATCTCGGATGACCCGCGCGGCGCCGACTTCCGGATGGCCGGCGTGGCTGTCTTTCTCACCATGCCATCGCCGTGGGACCCCAACAGGTCCTGCGTGGTGCTCGGTTTCGACCGGCGCGCTGGGACACGGGGTGCACTCTGTGCCACCGCGCAGGGTGGGGTACCTGGACAGGATTTCCTCGGTGGTGCCGTCCACGAGCTCAAAGACGAACTCTTCGTCGTCGGCTCGCACGGAGGTGCTGTCACTCATTTGGTGCCGTTAGGAATGATGTGGCAGTTCCACGTCCCTGCCCCCACACCTTTTGGAGTCGAGGTGACGTCTATCGTCGAGGCGGGCGAACTTTCCTTCGTGGATTTCTTCGACCACACAGAAGAAGGGTATGTCACCGCTCTCTACCAGTGGGACCTTCGTGTCGTGGACGGAATGACTCCCTTGCTGGCATCCAGTGCTGGTTTCTGCAACCTCGCATGGCAGGACGCCTTCATCCCCTTACAGGGCGTGGATGGTGTGAAGGCACCGATACAAGGAACGCTCCTCCTTTTCAACCAGGAGTTGCTTCAGGGAGGTCTCCAGCTCGAAAGTGCCTTCTGCGGTATGGCCCAAGGCACCCAAGGCTACATGCCCTTGTCGGGAGGGACCGGTATAGCAGTTCATCCGCGGTGATGGCGATGGAGAAGTGTCTCTGAAAGAACTTTTGAAAAGTGAGCTTCCACCACTCACAAGCCCGGCATCTCTAGAAATGCCAGGCTTACTTTATTGTCGATCACTCAACGATGCTTCAATGGACTGATGAACGACGTGCATACTAGTGCCCCGGCCACTTGTGGCCGGGGCAAGTTATATTTATATAGATTGTAGCTACAGAGCGATTACGTCAGTTTTTGTTTAACTCGCTCTAGGTCGGCTTTAATCATTTCGTGTGCTAGCGCTTCAAACGTAGTGGTAGGTTCCCAGCCCAAAATTGTACGAGCTTTAGTGGCGTCGCCACAGAGGTCTGTCACATCGGTTGGTCGGTAGAGCTTCGGCTCGACGTAGGCGACGGTTGCTCCAGTGTCAGTACGAAGGCATTTCTCTTCAGGACCACTGCCGTGCCATTCTGTCGGTATCTCAAGGTAGGCGAAGACTGCGTTACAAAACTCACGGTTGCTGTGTTGTGTTCCAGTGGCGATGACGTAATCATCTGGTTGGTCTTGTTGGACGATGCGCCACATGGCATCAAGAAAATCCCTGGCGTGTCCCCAGTCACGCTTTGAAGAGGGGTTAGAAAAAGGAATCGGTGTATCCACACCAAGGGCAATCTGGGCGGCGTGGCGGGTGATCATACGGGTCACGAAATGATCACCGCGACGTTCACTTTCGTGGTTGAAAAGGATGCCGTTGCTAGCGTGCATGTTGTAGGCATCGCGGTAATTGCGCGTAATGTGGTACGCGTAAATCTTTGCGGCCCCGTAAGGGCTACGTGAGTTAAGCAGCGTGTCTTCGTTTTGAGGAGCGGGGGCATCGCCAAACATCTCACTGGTCGAGCCTTGATATACGCGAGTCTTGGTGGCTCCATGTAGGCGTACAGCTTCAAGGAGCTTAAGAGGGCCGAGGGCGTCTGTTTGAGCCGTGTATTCTGGTACGTCAAACGAATCGCGCACGTGGCTTTGTGCGGCGAGGTTGTAGATCTCGTCCGGTTCCGTCTGTCCGATGATCCGATGGAGACTAGAAGCGTCGGTCATATCGCCATAGTGGAGGGTAAGATTCTCGTTACTAATCAGGTGTTCAATACGCCATAAGTTTGCTTCTGGAGAGCTACTTCTTCGTATAATGCCGTGTACGTCGTACCCTTTTTCAAGCAGGAGCTCTGCTAGGTAGGCCGTCTTGGCCGGTAATGCCGGTGATGAGTGCTTTTTTCATATAATACACTATAGTAACAGAAAAAGTTTGGCAATGGTTACAACAGCTTTGTGGCTTTGAAGAGACTTCTTTGCAAGCGAAAAGCCATTTATGACATGCTGGCCATTTCTTTTTCTGAAATACTTTGTAGAATGGCGACTATGAGAAATGTCGCGAAAGAATTGCAGCCACGAAAATGGCGCACCGAAGCTACACATCAGCAGTATCAACAAGCGGCCAAGCGTACCTTTGCCAAGCAAAAAACAGTTAATGTTCGTATTTCTGAACGAAATTTGTTACGTCTCAAAGAAGCTGCGGCAAAAGAAGGTGTTTCTTACCAGACTTTAATTACCTCTTTGATACATAAGCATATTTGAGGTAGATAAAAGGATACCGGCCGCGGCCCGCGGCCGGTATCCTTTTATGGTGGTAGTACGTTATAGTACTTTGATGCAGCACGGTAGTAATGATAAAAAGAACGTCGTCATCGTAGGTGGTGGTACCGGTACGCATACACTCCTGCGGGGTTTGAAGCAGTACCAAAAGCAGATCAGCCTACGGGCGATCGTGACCATGGCCGATGCCGGCGGTTCTACTGGTCGCCTGCGTGACGAGTTCGGGTATTTACCGGTCGGTGACGTCCGGATGGCGCTGGTAGCGCTAGCGAGCAATGAAGACGAGCACGAAGCACTGGTGCGACAACTGTTTTTACACCGCTTTGATAAAGGTGATGGCCTCTCAGGTCACAATATCGGCAATCTTTTGCTGGTAGCGCTGACGGACATTTTAGGTTCAGAAGAGGCAGCGATCAGTGCTGCGTCGCGAGTGCTGCGGGTGGAAGGGGAGGTGCTGCCGGTGACGACGGAGTCGGTACATCTGGTAGCTCGCTACACTAATGGCACGCAAGTAGTCGGGGAGCATATCATCGACGAACCAGCTGCGGGAGAGGACGCTACCATCGAAACCTTGTCGCTCACGCCAGCGGCCGCCATACACCCCCGTGCTGAAGCGGCCATCCTCGATGCCGATATGGTCATTTTAGGACCAGGCGATCTCTACACCAGTGTAGTAGCCAACTGTGTCGTTGATGGGGTGGCCGATGCTCTGCGCCATAGCAATGGGAAAGTAGTGTTTGTGACCAACCTGATGACCAAGCGCGGTCAGACCTCAGGGATGGGGACACGTGAACACGTTGAGGTCCTGAGTAAGTACACTAGTCGTCAGCCTGACCATGTGCTGGTTAACACTGGGGTTATCGACGAAGATCTCTTAGGGCGCTACGCCAAAGAGAAAGAGTTTCCAGTTGCTCATAACCTTGATGACTCCAGAGTGGTTGCCGACGACTTTTTAGCACGCGATACCATCGTTACCGAGAAGGGTGATACGCTGAGGCGCAGTCTCGTACGACATGATACCCGTAAAGTGGCGCGGGTCTTGATGGATATCCTCAAAGCAGACGGGTAGTAGTGACTCTGCTCCTTAGAGAGACAGAGAAAGTACATGCTCCTGACTGCAGCTTTCAGTATGTGCGTGGTGGCTGTTGCAAAATTCCAGTAGCTAGTATTGACATAAATACTACAATGTATATACTCTGTAGTAATGAATACCGTCATCAGTGTTAAAACCGATAAAGCGACTAAAGAAGCAGCGCAAGCAGTCGCTAAGAGTGCGGGTTTAAACCTAAGTGTCTTGATCAATGCCTACCTTAAGCAAGTAGTAGCAACGAGACGAATTGAGTTGTACGCTCCTGAGCCGATGTCGCCAGAGCTAGAGCAGGCGATCGCAGCCGTCGAGCAAGAAATCGCACGAGAGGGTCATAGCGAGTCATTTGAAGATGCGGAAGCGATGTTAGCAGACTTGAAACGATAGCTATGCGCTTAGCTTATTCTAAGACGTTTAAAAAACAGTATAAAAAGTTAGACGTCTCCTGGCAAAAGCGCTGTGATGAACGTATTAGGCTGTGGCAAGATGACCCCACCCACCCCAGCTTACGGGTCCATCCGCTGGTAGGAAACAGAGCTGGATATTGGAGCCTGAATATCAGTGGTGATTTACGAGCACTGTATTATTTTGAAGACGATACGTTAGTGGTGTTTGCACTCCTGGGGACACATAGTCAGCTGTATTGACTGGAGACTAAGACTGCTGGTCTGAAAGTGTCTAGAGCTTACTAAAGTGTGTGAATCCTGGTTATGTTGATGGATAGTACGCTAGGGAAAGAGTGGACAGTCTCTTCGTGTGTCGGCTCTCGTACAAGGTATACTTAGTCTATCTATGGTCAATGTTCTTAACGATCTTGAAGAGGTCTATTCGCTCGACGGTAGAGAAAACCAAGCCCTTCAAAGCCTTGTCGACGAGGTGGGGGAGACTGCAGTTATCGGTACCGAACCGAAGGCATTGGTAGAGCTCGAGTTGAAGAAAAAGCGGATCCTCGAAGCTGAGTCGAAGCGGGTTAACTCACGAGTACTGTTTGTAACCAGTGATGAAACCTTACTCGAAGCTGAAAAACTAGACGAGCAGTTTGGCAGTCTCTACGAAGTATTTGACGAGGTTCACATCCTCCTCTTGACCGACTATCAAAAAAAGCAAGAAACTCGCCGCGTCAATAAAGTCACCTGGGTCTACTACGCTAGCAGTAAGACGCTCTTGCTGCGCGTTAAAGCTGGGTTGAAAATGATTAAGCGTGAGCTCACGTTCACCGACGGCTTTCGCCCTGATCTTATCGTGGCACTTGATCCGTATGAATCGTCACAAGTGGCACTTGAAGCCGCTGACACGTACGAGCGGCCGTGGCAGATGCATGTTATGGAAGCAGGTCTGTTACTTAAGCAGTCAGGAACGAAACGCACCAAAAAGCAACGGTGGCAGGAGAAGATTGCTTTGTACACGATCCCGGAGGCGGAGAGTATTCGCTGTGCCACAGAGCAGATCAAAACCATCATCCAGTCAAAATACAAGAAAGCGACCGACGACATCGAGGTGTTGCCGCGGTTTTATGACGTATCTAAGTTACTTGCTACTCCAGCTAATCATCGTCAAGAACACGACCTCTTTTCACAGTTTGCGTTTACCATTCTGTACATCGGCAAGCTCGATGCTGATAGCCAGTTTCATATGGCGCTTGATGCCGCGCGTCACCTGTTGCGGACACCAACGGTAGGGTTGGTAGTTATCGGCATTGGTCCTATGAAAGATCACTTTGCTGAGCGAGCCAGGCTCCTTGGTGTCGACAAACAGGTGGTGTTTTTAGGGGAGCGCACCGACTATAAGGACGAACTCATGAGTGCTCACTTACTACTATTGCCTGAAGCGTCGGCTGATCAAGACCGACTCATGATCACTGCAGCTGCTGTCGGTACTCCGGTAATCGCCGCTACGAACGAGCTACGAGCTTCGCTGTTTGAAGATAAGGTCAGCTCCCTCCTGGTAGAGCCAAACGACTTGTTGGGCATGAGTAAAGCACTCAAATCTTTTATGAACACCAACGCGTTACGCACTCAGTTGGCACTGAATGCCAGGCAAGCGGTAGAAGAGCGGATCGTCGAAGACCCGCACATGTATCGGATTGCGTATCGCAACAGCATCGAAACAGTCCTGCTACGTGAGAGTGATGAGCTCCAGCGGGAAACTGTGTCAAAGCAGATCACCGCAGCGCACCAAGAGGCGGCTCGGAGGCAAGATCGTTTTCGTGAGATTGATGGTAAGTCCTACAAACTCCCGAAGCAACTGGAAGAATAAAGCAGGAAGAATAAAGACCGGGCCGCAGCGCTGCTTTGCCCACCGAGTCGTCTTGGAGGTGATTGCAGCTAGACCTTGAACTTTTATGCCCACCAAGCACTCACCCAAGTCACCCAGGGCTGCCCTAGGTACAGCTTGCTCCCCAGGGCTGCTCTGGGTAAAGTTACTTCTGTGACCCAGGGCAGCCTTAGGTGAGGCTCTTGTCGTGGTATGCTTTTATTTATGCAGTATGTAGCAATGATGGCACTCGGTTTTGCACTCGGTTTTCTCGTGCGGCACTACAGTGGACGCAGTGCAGATGGGTTGCTAGGGGTCCCTGACGAGGAGGCAAATGAAATCCGTGCTGAAGGCAGGGCGGCGGTACAGACACGAACGAAACGTCGCTATGCGCGAATAGTGGAACGTACCAAGAAGCTTGGCCAGATCACCAACGATAATGTTGAAGATCTGTTTTGTATCGGTAATAGTACGGCTAGTCGTTATCTCGGTACCTTAGAAAAGCAGGGAGTGTTGAAGCAAGAAGGGGCAGGACGCGGTACGTTTTATACACTTTCTGACACTACCGAGTAACCAGTCACCTAATTGTTGGTAGAGAATCGTCTCATATTAGCCTAATATGAGACGATTAGGGCTTTTTTGGCCTATGTATACGTGGGGATGAGGCCGGTTCTGGGGATCAGAGCGCGTATACTAAGTGTATGAATAACGTGTTTGTGGGAGTGGTCACTATCTTGCTCTTGATCGGTGGCGTCTTGCAATTCAATGGCGCGCTTGAGTTTGAGCCGGGGCCGGCGGACGTCCTCACTACCAGCGAATCGACCGATACCACTGCGAAGGTCGCGCGGGTCATCGACGGCGATACGCTCGACCTTACCAGTGGCGAGCGGCTACGGCTCTTAGGGATCGATTCGCCGGAGCGAGACGAGTGCTACTACGAAGAAGCGCGGAGTGAGCTGGTAGCACTCGTGACGGGGGAGACGCTTCGCTTGGTGCGTGATACGAGTGAGACTGACAAATACGATCGTGTGTTGCGCTACGTGTATTTCAGTACTATGAGTGGGGCAGACACTGGTGAACCTGCCACAGCTCAAGAAGAAGTGTTTGTAAACGAAGTGCTGGTGCGGGCTGGGGTGGCCACCACTCTCAGTATCCCGCCTGATACCCGTTACCGTGCGCAGCTGCGGGCGGCAGAGGCAGAAGCGCGCGCTGCCGGCCGCGGCCTTTGGGGCGCGTGTGAGTAAAGCTGCGGTAATAGTAAAGCGAGTAGCTTCGTAGGTCTTATTTCCATAAGTCCAGCTTGTGCAACGAGTTAGGCCAGACCCAATCTCCCCAGGGCTGCCCTAGGAAATCTACTAGGAAATCTATAGATAAAACTAAAATCCAATCTTCCAAGGACCGGCCTAGGAAATAAAAAATGGAGGTATACTATTAATATGGAATACTTCGATCTAGACCTCACGACACAAGCGCTTGGCTATATGGCAGTCTTGTTGTTGTTTGTCTCGTTTCAAGTAGATAATCGTAAAAGCATCTTGGGTCTACTCATCGTAGCGATGGTTTTTCTGGCGGCTCACCAGTTCTTACTGGGTGCTTTGGTCGGAGCAGCTGCAAATGGTCTGACTATTTTTAGAAACCTTGTATTTCGCTATAAAAACGATCGGCCTTTTTTGCAGCATAGAAGTTTACCCTATGTTTTTTCAATACTTTTACTTTCGACAAGTGTGTTGTTATGGCAGGGATGGTATTCAGTGCTACCAGCACTAGCTGTAATAGCATCCACATTTGCTTTATGGGTAAATGACACTAAGACAATTAGAGTACTTAGTTTGATTGGGCCATTATTGTGGCTACCTTATGCTTTCATTATTGCGTCAATGCCAACCATTTTGGTGCAAGTTGTCATTATTTCTTCAATTTTGATAGCAATGTTTAGATTTGATAGAAAAAAGACTTATAAAATCGAATACAATAAGTGACCTGATGCTTCGGCACAACAACTACTCTCCTTAGGACCGACCTGGGGAAGGTGGGTGTAGTGGTGCGAGGTGGTGGGGTAATTGGCTGCGAACAGGGAGCGGGCGGCCTTTGGCCGCCCGCTGTTTCACTCCCGGCCAAGTGTGGTATCATGGCCACATTATGTCATTTCTCGATAGATTTTTCGGTCCTTCCTATGGTAAGGAGCTCAAAGAAACGCAGCCAATCCTCGATGCTGTTAACGCCTTAAGCGACACTGTAGCCGCCTATAATGATGAGGAGATACGAACCAAAGTAGCGGCGCTTAGGGAACGTCACCAGGAGGAAGGGGCAAGTCTCGATGAACTCTTGCCAGAGATGGCTGCGCTCACGCGCGAGGTGTCTACCCGTACCCTTGGTATCAGGCACTATGATGTGCAGATCATTGGTGGGGTACTGCTCCATCGCGGACGGATCACCGAGATGCGCACCGGTGAAGGAAAAACATTGGTGGGGACTGTCCCAGCGGCACTTAATGCGCTCACCGGAAAAGGTGTCCACGTGGTGACAGTGAACGACTACTTGGCGCGACGTGACGCGGTTTGGATGGGTCAGGTGTACGCTGGCCTCGGTCTTTCGGTAGGCGTTATCAACCAACAAGCATCGTATCTCTACGACGCTGGTCACACCGAGAAGGACGCTGAGCGTGATGAACTTGGTTCTTACAAGGTAGTCTACGACTACTTGCGGCCGTGTACTCGCCAAGAGGCGTACGCTGCCGACATTACCTACGGTACCAACAATGAGTTCGGTTTTGACTTCCTGCGGGACAATATCGAATTTGAAGCTGACAACCTTCGTCAACGCGGCCATTCGTTTGCTATCGTTGACGAGATCGACTCGATCTTGATCGATGAGGCCCGTACGCCGCTCATCATCTCAGCGCCCGCGGCGCAAGGTGAGAACCTATACGAAGTGTTTGCGAATATCGCCCGGCAGCTGAAGCTCGGTGAACACTATGAGCTCGACGAGAAGCTCAAAGCGGCTACGCTCACTGACGCTGGTATCGAAGCGGCGGAGAAGATGCTGGGTATTGAAAATATTTATACTGATAAAGGGATCAAGTACGTCCACCACCTAGAGACCGCGGTGCGGGCTAAGGGCCTCTATACCGCAGATAAGGAGTACGTTGTACGCGAGGGTGAAGTAGTGATTGTCGATGAGTTTACCGGTCGCTTGCAACCTGGCC
>Ga0136601_1000562_pt1 | contig 15480 bp, 9 predicted proteins | sample AntRauMFilla2699_FD_181020 | JGI IMG/M metagenome (GOLD analysis project Ga0136601, IMG submission 181020) | Saline lake microbial communities from Rauer Islands, Antarctica - Metagenome Filla 2 #699 | ecosystem: Environmental > Aquatic > Non-marine Saline and Alkaline > Saline | place... | reverse complement strand
CTTTTAATGGGTGTGGGCAAATTACAACTATAAATTTAACAAATGCAACATTAATTGAAAATATGGAATTTGCATTTGCAAGTTGTAATAATTTAAGTTCAACTATTAATATACCAAGTAATAATTTAACAAATTTAAGATCTTCTTTTGGTGTGTGTGGGTCATTAACAACTCTAATCTTAGGTTCTACATCAAATGTTACCAATATGGAAGAAGCATTTGCATTTTGTGGGCAATTATCTTCGTCTTTAACATTTGATTTACAATCATGTACAAATTTAATTGAAACATTTAGAAATTGTTTTTTATTAACTTCTTTAATAGTAACAAATACTCAAAATATAACAAGTTTTTTTAGAGCATTTAGAGGATGTGGTGTAGTTAGTTCTTTAACAATTGACTGTCAATCATCAAATGATTTATTTGAAACATTTTTTGATTGTTCAAATTTAAAAACTTTAATTTTGACCAATACACAAAACATTTCAAATATATTGAATGTATTTACAGGTTGTAATGCTCTTGATCAAACATCATCGATTACATTTGATTGTTCAAGTTTAACAAATATAAATAATCTTTTTAATGGAAAGACAGATTTAGAAACATTAATTGTAACAAATACACAAAATGTAACAAATATGGAAAGAACATTTTTTAACTGCGAATCTTTAAATAATACATCATCATTAACATTAAATTGCAATTCTTGTACAACATTATTTGAAACATTTTTTAATTGTGTTGATTTAGAAACTGTTAGTTTATCAAATACAAGTTTAGTAACAACAATGGAATCTTTATTTAGTCAATGTAGTTCTTTAAATTCAACGACATCTTCTATTACATTAGATTGTCAATCTTGTACAAATTTTATAACTGCATTTAATCAATGTTTAAATTTAGAATCTGTTAATATATCAAATACTAATTTAGTTCAATCTTTTGATTCTTCATTCAATGGGTGTCAATTATTAACTTCAACAATTTCTTTAGATTGTCAATCATGTACATCAATGCTAAGTACTTTTAGAAATTGTATTAACTTAACAACAATTAATCTTACAAATACTTCTTTAATTCAAAATTTAGAAGCAACCTTTTTAAATTGTTCTCAATTAAGTTCAACAATAACTATTACGAGTAATGTTTTAACAAATTTAGATTCTACATTTAATACTTGTTCGTCAATAACTACAATAAATTTAGGTTCAACCGCAAATGTAACTAAAATGAATCAAGCATTTTTAAATTGTGGTCAATTAACTTCAACTATAACTTTAGATTGTTCTTCTTCTACAACATTACAAGATACATTTAGAGAATGTCAATCAATTACTACAATAAACATTTCAAATACAGATTTAGTTGAAAATATGAATCAAGCATTTTTAAATTGTGGTCAATTAACTTCAACTATAACTTTAGATTGTTCTTCTTCTACAACATTATTTGAAACATTTAGAGAATGTCAATCAATTACTACAATAAACATTTCAAATACAGATTTAGTTGAAAATATGAATTCAACATTTTTAAATTGTGGTCAATTAACTTCAACTATAACTTTAGATTGTTCTTCTTCTACAACATTACAAGATACATTTAGAGAATGTCAATCAATTACTACAATAAATATTTCAAATACAGATTTAGTTGAAAATATGAATTCAACATTTTTAAATTGTTCTTTATTAAGTTCAACTATAACTTTAGATTGTTCTTCTTCTACAACATTACAAGATACATTTAGAGAATGTCAATCAATTACTGCAATAAATATTTTAAATACAGATTTAGTTGAAAATATGAATTCAACATTTGAAAATTGTTCTTTATTAAGTTCAACTATTTCACTTGATTGTCAATCAACAACAGAATTTCAACTTACTTTTTTTAATTGTTCGGAAATAACTACAATAAATTTAACAAATACTTCTTTAATTGAAAATATGAATTCTACATTTACAGGATGTTCTAAATTAAATTCATCAATAAATATTACAAGTAATGTTTTAACAAATTTAAATGCTACATTTTTAAATTGTTTATTATTAGAAACAATTAATTTAGGAACAACCACAAATGTTACATCAATGGAATTTACTTTTGGTTTTTGTTCTGCTTTAACATCAACTATAAATTTAGATTGTCAATCATCATTATCATTAAGAGAAACATTTAGAGAATGTTCTTCAATTACAACAATAAATATTACAAATACATCAAATATTATGTCATTTGAAAAAACATTTTTAAATTGTTTTGTTTTAGATTCATCAATTACTTTAGATTGTTCAAGTTCAGGATCATTAAAAGAAACATTTAGTGATTGTAATTTAATAACAAATATTAATATTTCAAATACAAATGGTATTATATCATGTGAAAGAACATTTTTTAATTGTTTTGCGTTAACATCATCAATTACACTTAATATACCAAATACAGCAACATTAAAAGAAACATTTTCAAGTTGTAATTCATTAACAATGGTTAATATTTCAAATACTCAAAATGTCCAAACATTTGAAAAAACATTTTTAGATTGTTTTGCTTTAACATCTTCAATAACATTAAACGGTAATTCATCAACAACATTTGAAGAAACATTTATAAATTGTTATCAAATACCATCTATTACATTATCAAATACTCAAAATGTTCAAACATTTGAAAATACATTTTTAAATTGTCAAGAATTAAATTCTACTTTTAATTTAAATTGCCAATCTTGTACAAATTTAAGTTCTACATTTCAAAATTGTAGAAAATTAAATTCTCCAGTATCATTTTCGTTTGCAAATAATTTAAGTTTAGCAAATGCTACTTTTAAGGATTGTATAATTTTTAACCAAGAATTTATATTTGCGAGTAGTTCTGTAATTTCTATGAATGAATTTTTTATGAATTGTCAAAATTTTAATTCAATTGTTATTATTAATAATGGATCATCATTAAGAAATATCGTATCGTTCTTTAATAATTGTACAAGTTTAGTAGCCCCAGGTTCTCCATTAAATATTAATGGAGCTAATAAAGTATGGACTTCTACGACTAATATTGAATCATTTGAATCAGTATTTGATAATTGTTTATTATTAAATCAACCAATAAGTCTTGATTGTTCAGTAAGCATATCATTATTAAATACTTTTAGAAATAATCAAAATCAACAAAATAATATAACTCTTTCTAATACTCAATTAATTCAAACATTTGAAAATACATTTTTAAATAATTATAAAGTTCCTACAATAAATATTATAGGAAATCTAACTCAAAATTCATTAAGTTTTGAAGGAACTTTTAAAGAATGTCGATTATTAAATTCATCATTAGAATTAAATTGTAATTCGGCTACAACATTATATCAAACATTTCAAAATTGTAATAATTTAAATAGTGCTGTAATTTTAACCAATACTGAAAATATTGAAACAACTGAAGAAACATTTTCTGGATGTTCTTTAATAGTAAATCTTGCGATTGGTTCTTTAATAAATGTTCAAACAACTAAAAATATGTTTTTAAATTGTACAAACTTAAATCCACCCGGTAATTTAACATTTGATTTATTATCTTGTACGGATTCTTCTAATATGTTTGAAAATTGTTCAAATTTAGAAATTCCAATAATATTAAATAATACAAATTTAGTTACTGATTTTAGTTTTGCTTTCAAAAATTGTCCTAAATTAATTAATATTTCTTTATCTAATACAAGTTTAGTTCAAACATTTGAAGAAACATTTTTAAATTGTACAAATTTAACAATATTACCAACATTTGATTGTTCTTCATTAACATCATTATTTAGAACATTCAAAAATTGTTCAAATATTCCTCAAATAACTCTTTCAAATAGTTCAAGTTTAACTACATTAGAAGAAACATTCGAAAATTGTTCTAAATTAACAAATGTAGTAATAAATACTAATTTAAATAACGTTTTAACAACTAAAAATATGTTTTTAAATTGTATATTATATAATTCTTCAATAGCATATAATTTACCCGAATGTACCGATACTTCAAATATGTTCAAAAATTGTGAATCTTTAAATTCATTAATAAATATAACAAATTTAACAAAAGTAACAACAATTGAAAATATGTTTGAAAATTGTAATTCTTTAACAAATATTCAATTAAATTTATCAAGTTCAAATGCACTAGAACAAATGGATAATGCATTTAATGGTTGTAGTCAATTAACATCATTAGACACAATAAATTGTCTAAATGTAATAAATTTAGAAAGTACTTTTAAAGATTGTCAAGCAATTCAAACAATTAATTTAACAAATACAAATTTAGTTGAAACAATGAAAGAAAGTTTTTCAGGATGTTTAGAATTAATAAATCTCACATCATTAAATTGTGTATCAAATTTAGATTTAGAAAGCACATTTGAAAATTGTTCTAAATTAATTAATGTATCACTTTCAAATACTCAAAATGTTCAAACTATGGAGAATACATTTAAAAATTGTATAAAATTAAATACTCCAATTACATTAAATTGTACAAATAATTTATCATTACGAAGCACTTTTGAAAACTGCACTGATTTAAATTCTCAAATAACTTTATCAAATACTCAAACCGTTCAAACAAGTGAAACATTATTTAAAAATTGTATAAATTATAATAAACCATTTGTTTTAGATTGTACAAATAATTTATTATTATTAGGAACTTTTGAAAACTGCACTAATTTAAATTCTCAAATAACTTTATCAAATACTCAAAATGTTCAAAATATGAATTCAATATTTATTAATTGTTCAAATTTAGAACAACCTATCACTATCGCTTGTGATCAATGTACAACTATTCGTGATGGTTTTAGAAATTGTTCAAAAGTAACTAATGTAAATTTAACAAATACAACAAATATAACAAATATGGATAATTTATTTAGAAGTGCGCAAAATTATAAGAATCAACAAATATCAAATTATGATTTTACAAATTTGCAAACTTTTGAAAATTTAATAGCAAATTCAGGATTTAGTAGAGATTATTTAGCTTATGAAACATTTTTAATTAATTTATCTCAAAATAATACATTACCAAATAATTTAGATTTAGGTAAAACTGGATCATTTAGACGTATTCAAAGTAATATTGCATTTAATACATTAACACAAACAAAATCAATAAATATTGAAGATGGTGGATTTTTAACACAAACACGAATTGATTTAGGATTACAAAATATAATAAATCCAGATATTGATATAAAAAATATAGAAACATCAGAAACAATAAATTTAGGAGTTGGTAAAAGTATAATTTTATTAGATAATGGAGGTTTAGAAGAACCATATGAACTTACAACACGTAAATTAGTAAAATTAACAGGACAACAATTAAATATATCAGGTAATGCAGATATTTATAATAATCAAGCTGGACACTTTCTTAAAATATATAGTAATTTTGATGAAAATAATTCAAATAATAATGTTTTAATATTTAATTCTGAAATAACGCCATCAACATCATTTGATTTAATTAGTGGAAATTCATTATGGATTGAATTAAATTTTGAAACTGATTTTGATATTACTGGATATGGCTTCCTTATTCAAGTATCTCAAGGTATAAATACCGAATTACAACCAGTTACACAAATTGGACAACAAATTAATGGTTTAGAACAAAATAGTCAAAATGGCGCAAGTGTAAGTATTAATTCAATAGGTAATATTTCTATAATTGGTTCAAAAACAAATGGTACAAATAATGAAGGTTTAGTTAGAACTTATAGTTACAATAGTTTAATTAATACATGGGAAAAATACGGACAAGATATTTTAGGAACTAATGTGAATGAAAATTTAGGATCGCGTGTTTCAATAAATAATAGAGGTGATATTATAGCTGTTGCATCAAATAAATTTTCATCAGGAGGTTTTACAAATAATGGACGAGTTCAAATATTTAAATTTAATTCAAATAATAATCTTTGGGAACAATTAGGAAATATATTACAAGGAAATACGAATTTAGAAGAATTTGGTTCATCATTAAGATTAAATAATTTAGGAACAAGAATTATTATAGGATCACCTAATTTTACAAATATGTTTAATCAAATAGGTAAAGTTCAAGTTTATGAATATAATCAAAATACAAATACATGGAATACTTATGGTAATCAAATAATTGGAATTGATACAAATGATCGTTTTGGTTTTGATACAAATATTAATAGTAATGGAAGTTTAATAATTGTTGGAGCTCCTCGATCATCAATTAATGGAACTAATTCTGGTTATGTTCGAGTTTATAAATACAATACTTTAACACAAAATTATGTTCAACACGGTAATAATTTAATAGGTGATGTAAATAATCAATTTGGTTATTCTGTTGATATAAATTCAAATGGAAATATAATTTCTATTAGCGCACCTTTTAAAAATAATGGAGAGGTATTTGGTTATAGATTTAATACATCGACAAATTTATGGGTACTATTAGGTTCAAGTATTAAAGGTACAAATCAAAATGAATTATTTGGTTTTTCAATATCATTATCATCTGTTGGATTAAGTATTGCAATTGGGGCACCAAATAATAATTTTAATGGTGTAAATTCTGGTGTTGTATCGTTTTATAAATTTAATCAAATTGAAAATAAATGGTCTGTAGATGGAACAAATTTAAATGGCGAACCAAATAATAATTTTGGTTCATCAATAGCAATAAATAATGATAGTGCTTATTTAATTGTTGGTTCTCCAAATACAAATAATAGTACTGGTGATGCTAAAATATTTGCGATACCTCGAACATTACGAAAAATAGACAAAGTATTATATACAAAAATTAGTGATGATCGTAGAACATTAATAATTACAACATTAGAAAATTCTATAATTGTTGCTAAAATATATTCTTATGATGGTATTGAATGGATATTAAAACGAACAATGGATTTAACATTTTTTAATGAAAATACACAAGGAGCAATTACTTCATTAAATATAACTGATGATGGTCAAGCATTTATAATAGGTTCTGGTAGTAGTGAAACAAAAGGAGAAGCACAAATAATAAATTTAGGCGAATCATTATTTACATTACCACCAAAAGAACCTATTATTATTATTAACGATACATATACAGTTACAGATTCCGTTAATGATGAATCTTCATTATTACAAAATATAGAAGGTGGTTTTATAGAATTAAATAATATATTTGCAGATGGAGCTTCTTATGCATTTGTAGATAATATATCAGGAAATACAAATTTAACAATTAATGATTCATTTTCTAATGGTGGTTTTATTAGAAATAATAATACATTAAATTTCCCTATAATTAAGGGTGGTGATGAAAATTCAACCGCATCATTAGCGAATGATTTACCAGATACATGGGATCCAGAAATTTGGGGAACACCATCAGGTGATCCAAATGATAGACCACTATTATTCGCATTTACGAATGAAGAAATATTTGGTGATCAATATACAAATTTTAGAAGTACAGTAGAAGTTGATAATGATATTATTTATAATTCGGCACAAGTGAAATTCTTTAAAACACTTGTTGTTAGTTATTCATTGCCATTTATTGATAATCCATAAAAATAGATAAATCTATAAAAATAAAAATTTGATTTTAATAATTATTAAATAAAAATTATTAAAATGATTAAAATAAGGATGGATTTGGATTATGAATTTTATGAACAATTATTAAATTTATTTTTAATTAATTATAATCGAACTAATGATACGAAAGGTAATTTTTTTGAAAATATTAAAGATGAAACAAAAAGTACAAATGATAAAATGGAACTATTTTATAAATATTTAATAGATTATAAAAAAACTAAACCAAAAATATTACCATATAATAAAAATATTAAATTAGTAGAAGAAACAAAATATATTTTATTAATTGATAAAGAAAAAAAATATTATTCAATAAATCTATTATCTTTATTAATATATTTAATTAATAATTCAATTGATAATTCGATTGATAAATTAAAGTGGGAAATAATCGTAGAATAAATTTTTTTATTAATATATAACAAATGAATAATGTTTTAATTACAACTCCTGATGAATTTCTTAAATTTTTCGGGAATTCATCAAAAAATAGACCTATAACAAATTCTAATATAGTTATTGCTCCACGTGTTTTTTCAAATAGAAGTATTAGAGAGTATGGGTTTGTTTTTAGTAAAAATGATTTACGAAGATTAAATATTACAATTGGTGATAATGTTACTATTACGGGTGTTACTAATAACACTGTACGAATCGGTCAAGGCTCTGCTTTAATTTATTTAAATTATAATGGTATTAAAAATTTTATGAATATAAATGGTAATAATACTATTATACGAAATATTATTATTAGAACTCGTAATCCTGTTAGAGCTAATAATAAAAGAAAAATAAGAAAACCATTATTTGGTAAAGATGTAAAATGTATTTTAATTAATGTAAATGTTGAAAATGCTTTATTATTAACAGGCAATGATGGTATTTTTGGACGAACATTTTCGGGAACTATTGATAGATGTAATATTCGTAATTCTACAATCGAAGATAAACGTAATGCGTGTGCTTTATTTCGTGAATTAGATAGTCGATCATCAACATTTTTAAGTAATATAATTATTGATGTCGATTTCAATGGTGATAGATTTCCAGGACGAGCTACAATTTGTAATCGTATTAGATTAGATAATCCTTCTATTAATAGATTCTCATTACCATTATATATTGTTAGTTTAAGAAATGTTGGAGTATATATTAATCAAGTTCCTCGTAGAGGTGCTGGTTTAGTTGATACAATTAGTGATAATTCTTATGTTATATTTTCACAATGTTTTGTTAATGCACAAAAAACAAATACTCCATTATTAATTAATAATGTTACAACACAACCAGAACAAACTATATCAAGTTTTGATATTTTTAAAGTAGGGCAAACTTTAACAAATGATCAAAATACTCAAAATAATTTTGGGTTTTCAACAGCTATGTCAGGTAATGGTTCTATATCTATTGTTGGACATCCTTCATTAACAAATCCCTCATGTATTATTTATGAATTTAATAATCCAACACAATCGTGGATTAAATTACAAACTTTACAATCTGAATTATCAACTAATAATTTTGGTTTTAAAGTTTATATAACAAAAACGGCAGAATATATAGCAGTTTTAGGACAGACTCAAACAACACATGTTATTGAATTTTTTAAAGTTAATAATAGTCAAGAACAGTATTTAAAATATTCGTCACCAATAATTATTAATGTTCCTCAAACTTCTTTATTATCAGATAATACAACAATATCATTAAGCGATAATGGTGAAAGATTTACTTACGGTAATCCAGAATATAATGATATTAGTAAATTTTCTATTGGATCAACACCTGGTGGAGTATTTAATTTTAAAATAAATAAAACTCAAAATCCATTTATTTGGAATCCAATAAATAATATTATAGGAACTAAAAATAATTCATTTTTTGGTATTAGTCATTTATCTGGTGATGGTGAATTTTTAGTAACTACATCATCAACACCTTTACCACAAAATAAAATTATAGTTCGTAAAGTTGAAGATACAGGAACTTCTATTATCTCAACAATTAATGATAATAATAATTTATCATATGGTGTTGATTTTAATTCAACAGGTAACGCTTTTAGTGTTATTAGTAATAATATATTTAATAATAGTTTATCGGTTAAAGTATATGGGTTTAATGGAATCAATACAGTTCAATTAGGTCAAACTATACGATTATAAAAGAATAAGTATTTAAAAAAATATTATTAGTAATTAATTAATATGTCCAAAAGTGATAAAATAAAAAAATTAATTAATAAATATTCCGAAGATACAATATCAGAATATGACACAGATTCAAATAATTCAAATGATGATCCTAAAATAACAGAAAATTTTAATAATAAAGTATTAGAATATATTAAAATAGATGATGAAATAAGAATATTATCAAAAAAAACATCAGAATTAAAAAAAATAAAAAAACCTCTTGAAAAATATATATTAGAATATTTACAACAGGTTGATGAAAAAATTATTGATATTTCTAACCAAAAAACAAGATTAAGACGTAATAAATCAGAAACAAGAAAACAATTAAAACAAGACCAAATAAAAGATGCGTTATTAGAAGAATTGGGAGATTTAAAAAAAGTAGAAAATATTTTAAAATCAATAGATTCAAAAAGAGAAAAACAAGTTCATATAAATATTAAAAGAACTATGAATAAATAATTTAATTAATATTAATATTTTTAAAAATATTAATATTTTAATACAAATATTCGATATTTTAATACAAATATTCGATATTTTAATACAAATATTTGATATTTTAATACAAATATTCGATATTTTAATACAAATATTCAATATAAAATGAAAAATATTTATCATAATTTTCTTTATTATTATATTGAATTAATAATTCTGTTTGTGTAGGTAAATAAGTTATTACACCAATTTTAGCATCTCCGCCTGTAAATGTTTTCATATTTTTAGGTATTTCAATATTATTTATAAAAACTCCCTCCATTGATATATTTGTATCGATAATATATGTTTTTGTAGTAGAGTTTTCAAATGTTATTGTTTTTGTTGTATGATCAATATCTAAAATAATACCATAATTATCATTTTCAATAAAAATATAATATCCAATAACAAATAATGTTGAATCATAAACATTAATAGTATTTGTATTTTGTGCCACACTTGTGGATGTTTTGGAAATTAAAGTTTTTGGAGATATAATAGCTGTTAATTGATCACCAACATTAGAATCTTTAAAGTTTATTTTAAATTTTAAAGGACTTATTGGATAATTAAATTTTACTGTATATTCTGTAATAACATTTGCGACAGGAACAAACGAAAAATAATCAAATCTAAATTTATTTTGTGTTGATACTGGTTCTTCATTAATTTCAAAATTATTAGTTATTTTTTTTTAACTAATTGAACATTTGATTTATCTACACTATGTTTATGATATTTAGAACAATAATCAGGAGGTAATTCATAATATTCTAACCAAGTATATTCATAACGATTATCTTCATTACAATAAATTCTCCAATTATATAATGTAACTAATCCATTATCTAATTCTTTAGTTTCAATTACTTGTGTTTTTGTTTGATCTATAGTGTGTCTTAAATCATTTACACAATATGCTGGTTGTGGTTCATTTTCTTCACGATATACATCAACAAATTTATTTTCAGAATTACAAAAAATTTTATAATATGTAATATTTGACATCTTATAATTATCTTTAATAAAATAATTATAATTTTAATCCGCTATTTAATATAAATATTCATATAAAACATGACAAGTTTTAGTTTCGCTTGTATTATTTATATATTTTACTTTTGTTATGGTATTTTTGGGTAAATATGATGCACCGATTTTACTTTCACCAACACTTAAATAGCCTGTTTCTGTTAAAATTGGTAATTTAATATTGTTCGCTATTCGAACACCAATTCTAACATAAGTTGGTGATAATGGAGAATAAGTATTAGTTGGTTCTTCTGTAACTGTAATTGTCATATTATCATAATCAATACCAATAATTTCACCAACATCATCGACATTAACACCATCTGTTAAATTACAAACAGCTCCATAAAATGCATTATCAATTACATTTTGTGAAACAGTAAAAGTTTTATCAGTTGTAGATACTGGTACTGTTATAGCTCCTATAATTGTATCAGGTCCAACAATACCTCCAAATATATCATCACCCATTGCTGGTTGAACAACTAATTTAAAAGATAAAACAGATGTATCAATTGGAAATGAAAAAGTATAATAAGTTGTTTGATTGCCTAAACATTCAAATGAATAATCATCTAATCTAAAATGTCATCCAGTGCTTGTCGATTCTTCTTGAATTTGTATTTTTAGATCACTTCTTTCATCTACTTTTTTAACTTTTGTATCATCAATAGTATGTGCTGTATTTGTTGGACATGTAGTTGGTATTGGATCATTTGATTCCAACCAAATAAATTCATATTTACTATCCGTATTACAAAAAATTCTATATTTAACTAATTTACTCATTTTTTATCGTATATATTTTTTATACTAATATTAATAATTTTATATTTGCAATCCATTTAATTTCTACATTTGTTTCACCGGTTACAACTATTTGTATTGATCCATCACCTGTTTGAACAATAACATCTGTATCCCATGTTCCAGTAATATTATGTATTGTAGTTTTTTTAGGGTATGTTGGTCCACCAACAAATTGAACACTTGTGATACCAACATCTCTCGTTACTGTTCCTTCTATAATAAAACTGGCAGATTCATTTATAGCATTTTTATTTTTACCAATAATATTTAATTCAAATAACATAACTGAATTATCATCTAAAACAATTGAATTACTATTTGAACTATCTTTTAATGTTAAAGCGGTTGGATTATTATCTGTTGTTTCACCTTCTAATAAAACATTAGTAAAACTATTAAGTTCATTTGTTGTTGTTACTGTTCCAAAAACTGGTGTTGATGTTGGACAATTACATGTTCCTTTTTCACCACGATCACCTTTAAAACCTCTTGGACCTCTTGGACCTGCTGGACCTGTTTGACCGGTTGGACCAAATGGACCCTGTAATCCTTGGTTTCCTTGAGTTCCTTGTGGTCCAGTTACACCAGTAGGTCCTACAATACCTTGTGGTCCAACAGGACCTAAAAGACCTTGAGGACCTATTGGACCTTGTTGTCCAGTTGGTCCACCAGAAGGACCTGTTTGACCTTGTGGTCCAGTATCACCGAAATCACCTTTTAAACCGGTTGGACCAGTAAGCCCCAATGGACCTGTTGGACCTGTAAGACCTTGAATTCCCTGAGTTCCTGTTGGTCCCGTAAGACCTAAAGATCCTGTAGGACCTGTTTGACCTTGGATACCAGTTGGACCTGTAAAACCTGAATTTAAACCTTGTAATCCTTGAAGACCGCGAGAACCTGTTGGTCCTGTAGGTCCACATTGAACATTATAACAACTATTATAATGATTATATCTTTTTGCTAAACATTTATGACAATTACAATTATTCATCTATATTTTTTATTTATATTTTAATTTTAAACTATAAATAATTAATTAATACTATATTATTTAATAATTTAATATTTTTTTAAATAACTAAATCAATTTGTATATAAGGGTGTATATCTGAAATAAAATTTGGTAAAAATAAATAATCGACACCATAAACTAAAGGATTATAATACCAATAATCAATTAATCTCGAAGGTGTATGAACTAAATCAAAAATCATATTATCATAAGTATCTAAACTATCTAAATCATCTAATTCATCTAATTCATCTAAAAAGTCAGATGATGAAGAAGAACTATCATCTTTAAGATATCTTTTTTTTTTACCACCAGATTGTTTTTTTTGTTTTAAATTTTCTTTTTGTGATTCTAAATTTTTTAATTTTTTTTGAGAGTTATCAATTTTTATTGAATTAATTGTATAAGAAGCTTTATTATTATTTTTTTTTTCAGAAATAACAAAATTATGCATTTTATTATCACTTATATTTTTTAATGAGAAAGCAAATTTTGGAACTGAGTGAGAAATAGTTGAAGATAATTTAGTCCAAATTTTTTCAGCTGCCTTTAAAGGAGAATCTGCAGAAACGGTTGTTTTAAGTTTTCCTTCTATGATGGGATTTACTAATTGATATTTAACCATTTTATATATACTATATAAAATATATATAAAAAATTTGAAAAAATAAATAAATTTATTTAAGGTTTTTTATATAATTTCATATATAAAAATAACCGCACTTATGAAAATTTTAAATATTAACACAGAACATACAGCACCACTCAAAACTTTATTTGAAGTTTTAAAAGAAATTTTAGTTGAAGCTAATATTGAGTTTATTAATAATGATCTAAAAAAATCAACAAAAAGTAAAAATAATATTATAAATATGGACAGCGACAGTGATGAAGAAAATAATAGCGATGATGAAGATGAAAAAACACAAACGCAAGTAAAAAAATTTAATGGAATGAAAATAATGGCAACAGATATGTCAAATACAATTTTAATTTATTTAAAATTGGATGCGGAAAATTTTAAAGAGTTTGATTGTAAGAAAAAAAGAATTATTGTTGGTGTTAATTTTTCACATTTAAATAAAATTTTTAAGACTGTTGAAAAAGATGATAATTTATCAATTTATATTAATAAAAATGAAGAAAACTTATTAGGTGTTAAATTAGAAAATTTCGAAAAGAAAAAAATAGATAAATTTGAAATGAAATTAATGGATTTAAATAATACTACTTTAACATTACCAACAAAAGAATTTGATTCGGCGATTACTATGGATGCTAATGAATTTCATAAAATTTGTCGTGAAATGAATGGGATTGCAGATTATATTAATATCGAATGTATTAATAAAAAAGTTATATTCTCTTGTATTGGGGATGAACTTGGTCGTAAAAGAACTTTAATAGAAGATACTAAAAGTAATATACGAATTGATCATACTGTAAATAAAGATTCTAAAAATAATGAACCTAAAATTGTAAAAGGAAATTATGAATTAAAAAATTTAATATTATTTTCTAAATGTCAATCATTATGTAATACAATTAATATTTATATGAAAAATAATTATCCACTATTTATTAAATATAGTGTAGCTACATTAGGAACATTACATATTTGTGTTGCTAATAATAAACCACCGGATGATGAAGCTTCTGATAATGAAGAAAGTAAAGATAATGATTTTAGTGATAATGAAAGTGTTGATAGTTGTAAAAAATATTACAACGATGATAGTGATAGTGATGATCAAGTAGAATATAAATAATAAATAGGTTTATTAAGATAATCTTCAAGTTTATATTCAAAACTAATAATTTTACCTTTATTTATAAGTTTTCCTTTTAGAATTGAATCTTTATTATATTGAATTTTTTCAAATAATAAATAAAATGATAAATCACAAATATTATTATATTGTATTAAATTCTTTTTTATAGATACATTATCAATTGTTAAATTAATTATTTTACAATTAATAATTTTGTGATTATAATTTAAAATATTTTCTTTTTTGTATTGAGAATAATATATTTGATTTTTTTTTATAAATCCATATCTTATTTTATTAAGATTATTATATTGTTTATTTTGAGGTAAAAATTTATTATAAAATATTTCTAAATTTATATTTGATGTAATATCTTTTATTTTATTATTTATTTGACATTCTTGAACATCTTCATATTCAAAGAAAAATAAATATATTTTTAATAATATTTTTCGTATCTGACCACGAATATATAAATATATATGTAATAATATATTATCAATCATTATATTTATAGTTATATAATAAAGAAT
>Ga0136601_1000560_pt1 | contig 15504 bp, 13 predicted proteins | sample AntRauMFilla2699_FD_181020 | JGI IMG/M metagenome (GOLD analysis project Ga0136601, IMG submission 181020) | Saline lake microbial communities from Rauer Islands, Antarctica - Metagenome Filla 2 #699 | ecosystem: Environmental > Aquatic > Non-marine Saline and Alkaline > Saline | place... | reverse complement strand
CAGTGGGCGCCGCCCTGGCGGTCTTTGGCGCAGGAAGTTTTGTAGGCGCAGTGTCGTCAGGAGTTGGGGCAATTATTGATTCGCTATCAGGTATGTTCGGCGAGTCTATGCTGGACCGCCTTAAGAAGTTTGGTGACGCAAGGATTTCTATGCTGGGCCGCATTAAGAAGTTTGGTGACGCAAAGATAGATACTGCTGGAATAAAAACAAACGCAGCAGCCTTGACAGCATTTGGAACGGCGTTTCATACACTGGCAAGAAGTAACGTGAATGACCTTGAGTTCGATCTTGATACTAGTTCGATATTAAAGCTAAATGCTCTTAGCGACGTTAACGGAATGCAGCTACAAGAAACAGCAAAGGGGATTCAATCTTTTGCTAACATATCTGGATTTGAAGCTAAGTTAGAAGGACTAAAGGATTTAAAAGCAAGAGACATTGACGAGTATAGGAAGTCTTTAGACAAGTTAGTTGAAACCCTTGAAGACATGAACAGAGAACTATCCGGCGGCCGTGGCGGCGGCCGGGCGGCTACTCGCACTAGAGCGTCAGCCGGCGATCTATTAAATCAAACATCAGCCTCTAAGTCACAAGATGGAGTAAATAGTAGTGCTCTATTATCTGTACTAGAAGAAATACGAGATCTAAACAAGCGAACTCTTAGAGCAATTGGCGGCTTGTCAGGAAACGTGCACGATTAATATACTAAATGAAAAACAAATTAACAAAGGATTATTAACATGAGTTGGCGCAAGCATTTTACCCCAGTACCAACTGGAAATAACAGCACCGGCAGTTATTCCCCGTTAGGCAGCGGAAATGGCGGTCAAAGCCCAGGGCCGGCAGCACGTAACTATTCTTCACACTTACCTGATGTGTATACAGGTTCACCTAACCGTGTTGAACGTTACAACCAGTATAATACTATGGATCAAGACTCCGAGGTAAATGCTGCACTAGACATCCTTGCTGAGTTTTGTACTCAGAAGAATCAACAAAACGGAACTTCTTTTTTAATTGATTTCAAACAAAAAGCAACAACAACCGAAACTACTGTCCTCCAGAAGTATCTTCAACAATGGTACAAGCTCAACAAGTTTGATACAAGGATGTTTCGTATTATACGAAATACATTTAAGTACGGAGACCAGGTCTTTGTAAGAGACCCGGAAACTAAAAAACTGTTTCACATTGATCCAGGCAACTTGACTAAGATCATAGTAAATGAAAGCGAAGGCAAGATACCTGAGCAGTATATAGTCAAAGATTTTAATATTAATTTTGTAAGTTTAGTTGCAACAACTCCGTATCCTTCGCAAGGACAAGTAGGAAACCATGCTACATCGTACACAAAAGGAGGGTCTGGTCAAGGATACTTAGCTGGCCAAATGCCAGCCACGGGTGATAGTAGATTCTCTCTTGATCAAACAGAAGCGGCCATTAGCGCAGAACATGTTATTCATCTCTCAATGAGCGAAGGTCTCGACGTAAACTTTCCGTTTGGGAATAGTCTACTTGAAACAATCTTTAAGGTGTACAAACAGAAAGAGTTGCTCGAAGACGCTATCATTATCTATCGTGTGCAACGTGCACCAGAGCGTCGTGTGTTTTATGTAGACGTGGGTAACATGCCAAGTCACCTTGCTATGCAATTTGTTGAGCAAGTAAAAACAGAAATTCACCAACGTAGGATTCCAAGTCAGACAGGCAGCGGACAGAATGTCATTGACAGCTCTTACAACCCTCTTTGTTTAGATTTATCTACAAGAATTCCTTTACTTGACGGAAGGACACTAGCACTAACTGAGTTAATTGCAGAGTTTGAGCAAGGCAAAGAAAACTGGGCATACAGTTGTGATCCTGTTACTGGTAAAATAGTACCAGGGGTTATTAACTGGGCCGGCGTTACTCGAAAGAATACACAAACTATTCAATTAACATTTGATAATGGCGAAACGCTGGTTTGTACTCCGGACCATAAAATACCAGTATTTGGAAAAGGTATGGTAGAAGCAAAGGACATTATTGAAACTGACAGTTTAATATCTTTTAATAAGAGAAACAAGAAAATATCTTCGAACTCTAGTGACTATGAACAAGTCTGGGATCATAGTAAGAAGAAGTGGAAGTGGACTCATAGCGTAGTAGGGGAGTTTTTTAGAGACTTAAACAAACATCAAGAATTTACTTACCTTAAAGAAAATACAGGAAAGTCTAAAGCAGTAATACACCACCAAGATTACAATTGCTTTAATAACGATCCACGCAATCTTCAGTTTATGAATAAAGCTGATTACATACAGTACCAGGCTGCAAAGAAATCAGATTACTGGGATAACTTGTCAGAAGAAGAATTTCGGTTAGTTACAGGAAAGATTTCTAATACGTTGAAAATACACTGGGAGAACATGACCGGAATAGAAAGACAATCAGCTCTCTACAATATCAGGTCAGCCCAAAAGAAATCAGTGTCGATGAGACAGAATGATCCTACTACAATAATTAGTTATAAAACGAATGCAGGTAAATCTAGAAGAAACTACCTTAATAAAGATCCAGATGCCATGCAACAAGTGTCAACAAACTTGGAATCAAGAGCTAAGATAAAAAATCAATCATTGCATTTGACATTTGAAATGTTACAGATAGTAGTAGAAATAGTTAAAAGTCAGTCGACAAACGAAAATACTGTAATTAATCTTTGTGACAACAATAAAGAGCTACTAAATCTGCTGAGGAGGGAAAATTCTACCCCTCTTGATCATAAGAATGCTCAGTGCAAGATTGACCTTACACGATTTGGGTACAGTAAACTAAATCGACTTCTTAAGAAATACGGATACACTAATTGGAAACAATTCGTAGAAGAAATTGATCAATTTAACCACAAGGTAGTAAAAATAGAAGCGGTGGGTAATCGAGACACAGGTACTATTACTATAGACGGCACCGAAAAATGGCACAACTATCACACGTTTGCTATCGAAAGTGGTATTTTTGTTAAGAATTCAATCAACGAAGATTACTTCTTCCCACAAACAGCAGAAGGTCGAGGATCTAAGGTTGACACACTGCCTGGAGGTACCAACTTAGGTGAGATTGATGACCTGAGATACTTTACCAACAAAATGGTTAGGGCGTTGAGAATTCCTAGCAGCTACTTACCAACAGGTGCCGAGGATTCGAGCTCCCAATATAACGATGGCCGAGTGGGCACTGCTTACATACAAGAGCTCCGCTTTAACACCTACTGTGAGCGTCTACAAGGGCTTCTAACAGAAGGTTTTGACCAAGAGTTCAAACGATACTTGTTGGAGAAAGGGGTAAACATTGATACTTCGATGTTCGATTTAAAATTTCAGCCACCGCAGAATTTTGCTGCTTATAGACAAAGTGAAATTGACAATGCTCGCATTCCGACGTTTACACAAATGACAGCAATACCGTTTATCTCAAATAGATTTGCCCTTAAACGGTTCTTGGGTATGACTGATGAAGAAATTGCAGAGAACGAAAGGCTGTGGAAAGAAGAGAACGCAGACGACTTCGAAGCACCAGAAGGCGACGCAGCTGATGAGCTACGCGGCGGAGACGTAACAGCTGGTGGTTTAGACGGAGATTTTGACGGATTAGAAGATGAACTTGAAGATACCGACGGAGAGTTTGCAGGTGATGTTGAACCACCCGATACAACAACAGGCGAGGGGCTCGGCGGAGAACAACCTCCAACGGAATAAATAACGTTATGATACTACGCGAACTTTTCTACTTTGACAGAGACACACTGGAAAACACTGACGACGACAGTTACGAACCAGAGCACGACCAATCAATGATAAAACCGTCCGACACTAGGAAGACTAGGTTAACACTAGGGCAGTTAAATCGAATCAGAAAATCAAGTGAGAGTCATAAACAAGCACAAGAAGAAGACTTAGAGTTTGTAAAGCAAATGTACGGTGCTACTGGAGAAGAAGAAGGATTGTAACATCTATGCAGAAAACTGCATTCGTTTTAGGAAACGGAACCAGCCGATCGTCAATAAGTGTTTCTGAATTGAAATGTCACGGAAAAGTTTACGGATGTAATGCAATCTATCGCACTGATTGCCCCGACTACCTTGTAGCAGTAGACCCGAGAATGGTCATTGAGATAACCGAATCAGGATATCACAAACATAACCAAGTGTGGACCAATCCTAGAAATGGACTAACAGAAATCAAAGGCATAAAATTCTTTGAACCTGGCCTCGGATGGAGCTCAGGGCCAACTGCGCTTTGGTTAGCTAGCCAGCACAACCCCCGCAAAATTTATATCTTAGGATTTGATTACAAAGGTTTAGATAACGGTACAGTAGTTAATAACCTGTATGCAGGAACACAAAACTATAAACGCAAAGACGCAAAGGCAACGTACTACGGAAACTGGCTAAATCAAACCTGTAAGGTAATTAAAAGTAATCCTAAAATTTTGTACACAAGAGTTATACAGTCAGATAATTACTGTCCTGAAGAGCTAAATAAATTTGAGAACTTTACTACTATAGACATAGAAGACTTCTTAAAAACCCTACCTGACGACGTTTTACACAAAAACGGACCGTTTTGACCCTCTTTATATACTGTTTTAATAAAATTAGTTAAATACAAAAGACAGCCTTACCATAGATAAATCACAGGAGAATAACATGGCAGATCGTAGTAAATTCGAACAGATGCTAGAACGGCTTATTAATGAAGACCGTGACGGCGCACAAGAAATGTTTCACGAAATTGTAGTTGAAAAATCACGCTCGATCTACGAGTCACTTTTAGAAAGTGATTGCGACGACGACGACGAAGACAAAGACGACGAAGTTGACGAAAGTAGTTACGATGACGATGACGACGAAGTTGACGAAGGCTTTAATTTAGACGAGTTTGAAGTTGAAGCAGAAGACGACCTTGTAGGTGGCGACGCTTCTGATGATATGATAAGTGACCTAAGTGCAGACGACGGTGAAGGCGACGAAGTTGACTTTGACATGGACGCAGGCGAAGGCGAAGGCGACGTTGAAGATCGCGTAGTAGACCTTGAAGACGCACTTGACGAGTTGAAAGCCGAGTTTGACAAGTTAATGGGCGGCGAAGATGATATGGGCATGATGCCAGGTGACGACGACGACCAGCAGGATTACGACGACGAAGAAGGCGAAGACGACGACGAAGAAGGCGAAGAAGAAAGCTATGCCTTTGAATCTAAAAAAGACAAGAAAGACGTAAAGAAGACTAAGAAGTCATCAGGTGAAGAAATGCGCGAGTACGTTGAGAAAGTTTCAGGCGGACACGGAGCAGAAAAGAAAGGTTCAGGCGACAACGGAGCTAATACTAAGTCAGCTGTTGCAGGACCAAACAAAATGGGATCTGGCAGCACTCAAAACATCGCCCGCGGTGATACGAATGATGGCGGCGAACATGCTGGTTTAGGCGATCTAAACGCCAAAGACCAAGATGCTGGAAACATCAATAAGCCAGGCGGCAAAGCAAGCAAAGCTCAAAAGCCGGTAGGCAAAGGCCACGGAGCAGAAAAGAAAGGTTCAGGCGAATCTAATGCTTACAACAAGCCAATTATTGGTAGCAGCAAAAAGAAGTAATAGGGACATTTGAATGAGAAGCTTACAAGAGAACTTGACATTCGACCAAGCTAAAATGGTTATTGAATCTGCTAATGAAGGCAAAGACCTATACCTAAAAGGTGTTTGCATTCAAGGTGGTGTACGCAATGCGAACCAACGTGTATATCCTGTAAACGAAATAGGCAGGGCTGTCAAAACTCTCAATGATCAAATCGCAGGAGGATATTCAGTTCTCGGAGAAGTTGATCATCCAGAAGGCCTTAACATTAACTTAGACCGTGTAAGCCATATGATCACAGAGATGTGGATGGATGGTCCAAACGGCTACGGCAAGATGAAAATATTACCGACTCCTATGGGGAACCTAGTAAAGACGATGCTTGAAGCAGGCGTTAAGCTAGGTGTATCTTCTAGGGGGTCAGGTAATGTATCAGAAGACGGTAATGGAGAAGTTTCAGATTTTGAGATTATTACTGTCGATTGTGTTGCGCAACCGAGCGCTCCTGGCGCATACCCTACTGCTATCTATGAACACATGATGAACACAAGGGGTGGCATGAAGGCGTATGAAATAGCAGAAGCAACAAAACACGACGCAAAGGCACAGAAATATCTAAAAGAGAGCTTATTAAATATTATAAGCGGGCTGAAATAAGCGAGGAGAACGTATGTTAGACGCATTAAAATCACTCTTCGAGAGCACAGCAATGTCCGAAGAAGTAAAAGCAGAACTTCAAGAGGCTTGGGAAACGAAAGTTAAAGAAAATCGCCAACAAGCAACTGCTGAACTTCGTGAAGAATTCGCACAGAAATACGAGCACGACAAGCAAACAATGGTTGAAGCTATTGATCAAATGCTTAGTGAACGTCTAGCTGACGAAATTGCTGAGTTTGCAGAAGATCGTAAACAGCTAGCAGAAGCTAAAGCAAGGTATGCAGTAGCTATGCGTGAAAACGCAAAGAAACTACAAAACTTTGTATTAGAACAGCTTAGCGCAGAAGTAAAAGAGTTAAAAGAAGACCAACAAGCAAAGGCAGCAAAGTTTGCTAAGCTAGAAGAGTTTGTAGTTGACGCTCTTGCACATGAAATTGCAGAGTTCTACGAAGACAAGAAAGACTTAGCTGAGACTAAAGTACGTTTAGTCCGTGAAGCAAAAGTACACTTTGGTAAGGTTAAGAAAAACTTTATCGAAAGAAGTGCCAAAGCAGTGTCAGAAACAGTTGACAGCGCATTACGCGGAGAAATTGGTCAGCTAAAAGAAGACATTGAAGAAGCACGTAGGAACGACTTTGGTCGTAAGTTGTTTGAGGCTTTTGCTTCAGAGTATTCAAGCAGCTACTTAAATGAAAAAAGCGAAATTGCTAAGTTAATGAAAGTTGTTAACACAAAAAATAAGCAATTAGCAGAAGCAAAGACCTTTGCTGCTAAAGCAAGGGGATTAGTTGAGACTCGTACTAAAGAGTATCAAAAATTGGTTGAGGCGGCACAGAGAAAAGATATTATGGCGGAGTTAACTGGTCCATTAAGCAAGGACCAGCGCGAAATCATGACAGACTTGCTCGAAAGTGTACAGACCAACAGACTTCAGACAGCCTTTAACAAGTATCTACCGAGCGTAATTGACAACAACAAGTCGTCATCGCGTAAGGCGGTACTATCAGAAGGCAAAGAAGTTACAGGCAACAAGCAACAAGTAAAAAATATGACACAACAACAAGCAGACGATTCAAATGTACTTGAGTTACGCCGTCTCGCTGGATTGAACTAAGGAGAAAATGATGTCAGAACTATTAGAATCACGCTGGCAGGATACCAAAACAGCTCTTCTTGAAGGCCTAACCGGTAACAAGAAGTCTGTAATGGCTGCTACATTAGAAAACACACGCAAGCACTTGTCAGAAAGTGCAACAGCAGGCGCAACCAGCGCTGGTAACGTAGCTACGCTTAACCGCGTTATTCTACCGGTTATCAGACGTGTAATGCCTACTGTTATTGCAAACGAGCTAGTTGGTGTTCAACCAATGACTGGTCCAGTAGGACAGATTCACACACTTCGTGTACGTTATGCTGATGGCAACAACGGCGCAAGTGCAGGTGAGGAAGCTCTAAGCCCGTTCAAGATTGCCGAAGCGTACTCAGGTGCGGCAGGCAGCAACAAGGCCCCAGCAGCAACATCTTCACTAGAAGGTAACGCTGGTAACAGAATGAGCATTCAGATCTTGAAGCAAACTGTTGAAGCTAAGTCACGCAAGCTAAGCGCTCGCTGGACCTTTGAAGGTGCACAAGATGCACAGTCAATGCACGGCATCGACATTGAAGCTGAGATTATGGCTGCACTGGCACAAGAAATTACTGCTGAGATCGACCAAGAAGTACTTTCAAGTCTTGAGAACCTGGCAGGTACTGCTAGTGAAACTTACGACCAATCTGCTGTAAGTGGTACTGCTACTTTCGTAGGTGACGAGCATGCTGCACTAGCTGTTCAGATCAACCGCGTAAGTAACTTGATCGCTCAGCGTACACGTCGTGGCGCAGGTAACTGGGCTGTTGTTAGTCCTTTTGCACTAACCATTCTGCAAAGTGCTACTACTAGTGCGTTTGCTCGTACTACAGAAGGTACTTTCGAGGCTCCGACTAACACTAAGATGGTTGGTACTTTGAACAATGCTATGAAGGTTTATGTTAACACATACGCTTCGGACAGTTCACCAGTTCTTATTGGTTACAAGGGTACAAGCGAGTCGGATGCTGCGGCGTTCTATTGCCCATATATCCCGCTGATGAGCTCAGGTGTTGTGCTTGATCCAACCACTTTCGAACCAGTAGTTAGCTTTATGACACGCTACGGCTATGTCGAGCTAAGCAACACTGCTTCGTCACTTGGTAACGCAGCAGATTACTTGGGCAAAGTAGCTATTACTAGCGGCAACGTTAGCTTTAGTTAATCACTCAGTAATTAGGTAGTATAAAAACCCGTCAATGGCGGGTTTTTTATTGTCTGCATTTTTGGTTGACTGAATATGTCAACTCTGTTATATTGTTATTAACTAAATGTGGAAAAGATAAATACTGCGTGTTAGAAAAGATTAAAAATCTATTATTAGGTTACAACAGCAAGAGTTATGCTAGACTGTTAGCAAAACACTCAGACTGTGTCGAATGGGTTAACTCTCAAACTGCTCACATACCTACGAGAAACTTTAACGAAAGACTGTATATCTTGTTGGTACAAGAACCAGTTAAGAAACCGTGCGGCCAATATCCTGGTTTTTCTTCATTCGACAAAGGTTATCGAGATTTTTGCGGTCCGAGATCTAAATGCAAATGTAGTGCAGCTAACCAAAGTAGTAAGCTACAGTCTTTCCATAAAACTCGAACACCAGAACAAAAACAGCAAACAGTTGCTAAGACAGAGCGTACCACCCGCCAACGTTACGGTGTGGCCAACGTTGCACAAGTACCAGAAGTCCAGCAAAAAACAAGACACACAAACTTAGAAAGGTATGGAGCAAACACACCGTTCGAAAGTGAAGAAATTCAAGCAAAGATTAAACACACAAACTTAGAAAGGTACGGAGTTGAGTTTCCGTTTCAAAGCAGCGAAATAAGATCAAAGAGTCACGCTGCCCTTTGTGATCGATACGGAAATGATTATATGTTTATTGCCCGTAAAAAGTTTCTGGATCAAAACGCTAACAAGAATCCGTTTGTTGTCTATCAAGAAAAAATACAAGCTAGTCTCTTAAAAAATTACCAAGTTTTGTATCCTATGCAAAATACAAACATTGCGTTACGGGCAAAAAACACCCTGGTCAAGAACCATGGAGTAAAAAATCCAGCGCAACTACATATAGACCCAGCGGTTTATGAAATTTTAGAAGATTCGGCTAAATTCAAGGAGTTGTGCGAGACTTACAGCTTCAAGGAGTTGTGTGAAGTACTAGGTGTTAGCGAAAGCATTGTTTGGGCAAGACATGATAGGTACGACTTAGGATGTTACACTAAGTCAGTGCGCAGTCAATACGAAGAAGAAATTACTGATTGGTTAGTTAATCTAGGAGTAGAGTTTAGACGAAATGTTAAAGTAGTTGACAAGACTGTAGACTTTTTGATAACCGACACTATTGCAATAGAATTTAACGGACTGTACACTCACAGTGAAAACAGTCATTATGGCAAATTGTTAAAAATTGATCGCAATTATCACTATAATAAGTTTAAGAACTGCGAACAGCAAGGAATACAATTATTTACTGTATTTGAAGATGAGTGGAACACAAGAAAAAATATAATAAAAAACAGAATAAAAGTTGCAATAAACCAAGGCTCTCGGGGCGCACCGGCAAGGAAACTAACTGTTGCAGAAATAAGTTCTAACGTTGCTTCTGAGTTCTTAGATTTATATCACTTGCAAGGTGCTGTTAACAGTAGTGTACACTTAGGAGCATACGACGATAACAATTTAGTGAGTGTAATGAGTTTTATTCAACGATCTCAAGGAAACTGGGAACTGAACAGATTTTCCAGCGATTACAGCATGCATAACGGACTGTTTTCGAAAATGTTAAAGTACTTCGAGCGTAAGTTTGCACCGACTAAAGTTTATAGTTTTAGTGACAACAGGTGGAGCACTGGCAATGTATACAACAAAAACGGGTTTGAATTAGAAAAGCAACTCAGGCCTGATTATACCGTTACTAATTATCAAACTCGCGAACACAAGTTCAAGTGGCGCAAGAGTAGGATTGCTGCTAGATTCGGTATCGACACCAGCAATAAAACAGAAGTAGTGTTGATACGCGAGTTAAAATGGGATCGTATTTGGGACTGCGGCAAACGTCGCTGGGCAAAAGTTTACTAGCGGCAACGTTAGTTTACTCAGTAATTAGGTAGTATAAAAACCCGTCTTTGGCGGGTTTTTTATTGTCTGCAACTAAATAGATGTAGAGACAGGCTCAAAGGAAACGTACTCTATGGACTTTAGATCAGAACTAGCAAGTATTGTAAGCAGTGTACCAGCCAAGCAAGTGTCGGCCAAAGTTAAAGCCAACGTTCAGATCTATAATTATGTTAACACTTTCATAGGAGACTCGCTTTCAGAGAAAGTTTACGTTGCTCTAAACCCCGGGAGCAACACTTGTAAGCTAGGAAATAAAAAGAGATTTAACAGCTTAACACACGGTTATCGATATTGCGGTCGAGCAAATGTTTGCCCTTGTGCTAAAGAGTCAGTTAGCAAAAAGGTAACAACTGTTAACCAAGGGTACAGTGCTGAAAGAAAACAACAAATTGTTGACAAGCGAGTTGAAACTAATAAAAAAAATCACGGAGTAGAAAATATCGGACAGTCGATTCATGCCAAGGAGAAGCATAAACAGTTTTATTCTGACCCTGCCAAGGTCAAGTTGACAGTAGAAAAAGTTCAAAAGACGAAACTTAACAGTTACGGCAATAAGTTTTATAACAATCCAACTCAGATTAAAAAGACGTTTAAAGAAAAAGATTCGAACTATTGGTCTGCAAGGTACTACGACAAGGATATCGAGTCTCTGCACAGTCCGGAAAAAATGTTAGAGATGTTTAATACAATGTCAGTATATGATATTGCTGATACTCTAAACGTACATGTACAAACTATCTATAGATACTTAAACAAACACGGCATAAAACAACCATTTAAGAGCATTGAAGAGAAAGAAGTAGTTGATTTCATTAAGAGCTTAGGAATATCAAATATTGTAGAAAACAGTAGATCGATACTTCCGTCAAGAAAAGAAATAGATATATTCCTGCCAGACTATAATCTTGCTATAGAGTATAATGGAGTGTATTGGCATCACGACGACATTGATCATATTACTAGAAGTTACCATTACAACAAATATAAAGAATGCAAGGATCAGGGTATCCAACTAATAACAGTGTTTTCGACTTACTGGAAATCTAAAAACAAGATTGTGAAAAACTTCCTGTCACACAAGCTACAAACCCAGTCTCAAAAAGTGTTTGCTCGAAAATGTACAATTAAAGAAGTTAGCTCTGCAGACTCAAAACAGTTCTTAACTGACACACATATTCTTGGGTATACTCCTGCGAGTATTCGGTTAGGACTCTACTATAACGAAGAGTTAGTGTCACTAATGACGTTTGCTAAAAGTAGAGTTGCAATAGGAAAGCATGACATAGGTTATGAACTGGTGAGATACGCAACTTCTAAATTAGTTGTCGGTGGCGCATCTAAGTTGCTTAAGGCATTTATAAAATTGTACAATCCTGAGAAGATTACTTCTTATTCTGATAATGAGTGGAGTGCAGGAAATTTATACAATGTTTTAGGATTTACACTCGAGACAGAGATTCCACCTAGCTATTGGTATATTAAACCTAGAGAAGAAAGGATGTTCCATAGGTTTACTTTTTCGAAACAGAAGTTAGTTAAAAAGGGATATAACAAGGACTTGACCGAAAAACAAATTACTAAACAGATGGGTTTACTAAAAGTATGGGACTGTGGAAAATTAAAGTGGACGTTGGTTAGATAAATACTTGTGTCAAAAATCGTGCCACAGGTGTGGACTTATGCGGAACTGACCCACCGCGTATTACTTAGAACGTAACCAAAGGAGAAACAAATGGGACGTCCAATTAACAAAAGATATTTAGGCGCAACAGACGGCGCAGGTGATGGCAACTTTACTGCTATAGTAAAGGTAGGTGCTAATGCAGTGTCGGAAGTAGGAATTATTATTAGTCAAAGAGCAGAAACTCTGTTTGTAGTCAACGATGCACAAGACGGCACTGGCAATCAAGGAAGCTGTCGCTTAGTAGATAAAACGTTTCCAGACGATGGCGAGATGGTAATACGCGGGTACGTAAACGGATCCGGAACGCCAGTAAACATTCGTAAACTTCATAACAGAACAGTTATCGACTTTGATAACAATAGATACGATTGGGAAATTCAAGACGACTCTACTGCAAATATATTGGTTCTTACCTTAGTAGCATAATAATATGTAAGGGATAACTTCCCTTACTTTTAGGAACAAATATGTCAAAGAATCTTAACGTATCAACCGGAAACTATACTGTAAAAGTACAGCCTGGCGGCGAGATAACCTTAGATACAGGAGTCGCTGCTGGCACTGGCGTTCCTGGTAAGGTAGTTATTAACGGAAATTTAGAAGTTCACGGAACGTCTACTTCTGTGTCTACTACTGATCTTAATTTCGAAGACAACATAATTCTGTTAAACAGGCCTGACACTGGCACTGAACCTAACTTTAACGGAGTACTACGAAACAATGGAACTGCTGGGATAAGAATCGAACGAGGAGCCTTGTTAGATGCTCTGTGGGTGTTTGATGAAAGAATAATTTGGGTAGACCCAGGTGTGTCTGGAACACAACAAGTAGGCGGCTGGAGCCCCAGAGACCAAAACGAAAAAGTCATAGGCGTGGAGCTAACTAGCATTACTACTCCTAATGGCACCGACTTAAATTTACTCGGACGTTTTGCAGACGGGTCACAAGTAGGAGCAGCAAACCCAGGACTAGTTACAGTTCGTGGCACAAACACAGCTACAGGTAACAACAACAGTTATTCGGATCGCATAAATGCTCTTCCAGAGGCAGATAGGGCAGATGTAATACCCAACGTGCATTATGTAAATCGCGTACTTGAGATCGAACTGTCAACTGCTTTTCAGGACACAATCCAAGAAGGAACGTTTAACGGAACAGAGACCAGGATAGAAGTTCAAGACACTACAGTTACTAGTAATCCCAGTAAAGCAATTATAGCAATTAACGGTATTATTAGAAACGAGTTTTATGAAACGTCTGCTCAGATGTACAATGTTGAGATTTCAGGAGTTGGCAACAACGCAGGAACTATTTCGTCTAAGTCAACTATCGGAAACCAAGACCTTGTTTTAACCGCAGAAGGTGTTGGCAGGGTAGTAATTCAAGATGACGTTGTGCTAACTAGAACTCCGCACAATAACACAGGCGTAACAGATCCAAGTCAGCCTAATAGCGGTATTAGTCTTTATAATAAAGAACCAGCAGAAGGCGGGACAGGCGTGTACTTCATTAACGAAGAAGGTACTCGCGACGAGCTGATAAGTAGTAATAGAGCACTAGTTTATAGTATGCTTTTTTAATAGGAAATAAAAATGTCAATAGTAAACAAAGCAATTATAGACCTAGGTGGCGGCAACTTTTCTCACGAACTCCTGGCAGTTCCTAATGGGGTTAGGTATGCTGTTACAACTGTACTTGTGTGTAATACGTATAACCCAAACGGAACATCTCCAGAGAACGAAACGAGTACATTTGACATGCACCTAGTACCTAACGGCGAAGCAGTATCAAACGTAAAGACTACTATTGTTAGGCAACTTTCGCTACCAGCAGGCGAAACATTTACATTTGATTCAGAAAAAATTGTGTTAGATCCAGGTGATAAAATAATATTAGTTGGAGATTCTCCTGCAAATCTTGCTGCAACAGTGAGCTACTTGGAGGTATAATGAGACTACTAAAAGGTCAAACAACTAATTCTAGAAACATCAAAGGAAACGGTGTTAAGTACGACATAGCTGACCAGGTTATTATGGACAGTACTAACACTATGTTAGTACCTAAAGGTACGCAAGCACAACGACCTAGCAACCCACAATCTGGACATGTGAGGTTTAATACTGATGTGTCGGACTTTGAAGTATACAAAGACGGTGCTTGGATGGGACTAAGATACAGTGAACCGTTTAGTAACCCTGGGATAGTTGTTCAGTACTTAGACGACGGAGATTTCGACGAAACAGTATTCGGTCCACTAAACTCCGGCGACTCTAATTTTCCAGTACCAGTATCTGCTCAGAGCGTTGCTGTGTACGTTGAAAACGTGTTTCAGATTCCAGGACCGTTACTTTCTGACAGCAGTACAGAGATTCACAACTACACACTAGAGGAAAGTATTAGTGGTAGTCTAGCCGGACCGAATGCACCATACGCAGACGGCTGGCACCTGGTGTTTACTTCACCGCCGGATTTTGGCCGTCCGGTAATAGCTATTCACAACTTTGACAAGTAATCCAACGAATCCTGCTGCTTCTTAATCTAATAAAACGATAAATACATGTGATGCAGGAGAAGTCTCTGCAGGAACAAACCGTGGTTAACCCGCGAGGTAATGTGGTTAGAGGGACAGGATCCCCGATTAAGGAGAAGTGATGGCTGTTGGTAGAATATCAGGTCCGCTACTACGAGCGAACTTAGAAAGAAATGGAATAGATCTAGCAGTAGAAACAGATCTTCTCTACATAGACGTAACTAACAACCGCATCGGTGTAAACACAAACTCGCCAAACTTCGACCTTCAAGTAGTTGGAGCAATTGACTCAACGTCGTTGCAAGCAGGTCTTGTGACCATAGACGACGTAGTAGTCGACAACAATCAAATTACTACATCAACAGGCGACTTATTACTGACAGGAGCAACTGCGTCTGACAACGTAATTATTAATGACCTGTCTTACAATCAAAATGAAATTTCCTCAACAGCTAATGGCCAGGACTTATTAATTAATACGCTGGACGGAGGCACTGTTGTAATTAACGGAAAACTAGCAATTACAGATCCGTCGGTTAATAACCCTACTCTTGTATATGGCAGTATTACACTACTAGGTGAGCCAGCCCTTGCTGAGATTAGTTCAAACGAAACCAATCTCAATCTCAATCTTAGAGCAAACGGTGACGGCATTATAATCTTAGACAGCATTACTAGGGTCTTAGGCAACTTAGAAGTAACAGGCAATATCGAAGTAAACGGTAACATTACAGTAGGGGACGCAACTACTGATACTATTACTATTGCAGCAGAG
>Ga0136601_1000559_pt1 | contig 15517 bp, 13 predicted proteins | sample AntRauMFilla2699_FD_181020 | JGI IMG/M metagenome (GOLD analysis project Ga0136601, IMG submission 181020) | Saline lake microbial communities from Rauer Islands, Antarctica - Metagenome Filla 2 #699 | ecosystem: Environmental > Aquatic > Non-marine Saline and Alkaline > Saline | place... | reverse complement strand
ATTCCTACATGGGTACCACTTGCACTACAGTTTGGCTGGGTAAACTACGGCGCTGGGTATTCTCCTGCCTCATATACAAAAACAAAAGATGGCATTGTGCTTGTGAAGGGTTTAATAAGCGGCGGAGTTGCGACAAACGGTACACCTGTTGGTATCCTTCCGGAGGGGTATCGCCCATCGAGTTATATTCTCTTTGGTACGACGACGTGGTCAAATACCAGCGGAAGAACCTATATTACTCAAGATGGTGAAATTCGGATCGAAGGCGCGAGTACTACCTGGCTTTCACTTGAGACGATACGTTTCGTTCCCGATGGAAGGTATACGCGTACAACCGTCCCGACACTCTCGAATGGATGGTATAACTATGGTCTTGATTGGGCCGATGCATCGTATGTGCAGACAGATGAAAATAGGGTTGTCATGCAAGGTCTTGTCCGTCCAGGCTCTTGGGCGAATGGGACTCAAATTTTTGATATCCCAAATGCGCTGCTCCCCTCTCTGTATATGCATATTTCATCACGATCAACTGGCTACAGTTACATCGGTATTGAACACCGAACATCCACCGACGAAGGTGTATTAGCAAAAGGCGTGGGGAGTAGCTATGTAAGTGTGGCAGCGTTATACTATCCTGCAAGTTTTACTTCATGGTCAAACCTATCCCTCCAAAATAGCTGGACAGCATATGGTAGTGTCTTCTCAACCCCACAGTATACAAAAGGGAGCGATAACTTGGTGACGCTAAAAGGACTTCTTAGCCCCGGCTCGACAAGCACTGGTACAACAGTCACTACCTTGCCAGTCAATTTCCGTCCGAAAGAGCGCATCCTCTTTACAACAGCAGGGAGTGCTGCTCATACTCGTCTTGACATCTTGCCTACTGGTGAAGTAAGAATTCAAAGCAGTCCAGGTGGTTCATGGCTTTCTCTAGACGGTGTTACATTCCTGGCAGAGCAATAGCAAAAAGCTTGCGCTTATTTACATGTCATAGTAAAGTAGTCAACAGAGTAATAGTTCATTAAATAGGGGGCACTCACATGAGTCTTAAAAGCAAATTAACTAATAAAAGCCAGAGCGGTTTCACTATCGTAGAACTTTTGATCGTGATCGTTGTTATCGGTATCTTGGCTGCTATTACTGTCGTTGCATATAACGGTGTAACAGCACGCGCAAACACAACAAGCGCACAAGCAGCAGCAGGGTCAGCACTAAAGAAGGCTGAAGCCTACAATGCTGAAGAGGCTGGTTACCCAGCAACTCCAGCTGCGCTTACAGGAGCAGCAACATCTGAGGTATACAACCTTACTGGTGTAACATTTACTGATGACGTTGCAGCGCCAACGACAGTTCCAGGTGCTTCGTCAGAACTACGATTCTACACTTGTACCGCAGGAACACAAGTTTCGTACTGGAACTACACAACCTCTGCTTGGGTTAACCAAACAACTGGTGACTGTTCAGGAACACCTGTCTACGTCGCATCATAGTTTTAAACAAACTTGCAATAAAAATGGCCATGCATAATGGCCATTTTTTTGTGTATCACCGCTTCTTTATATATCGCTTGGTAAAGGAAAATCTGATACAAACGTCATCACTTCAACGCGAAGTTTCTCGAGCACTACTTCATCGTCATGATTATCAATCGCCTGCTTCATCCATTCAGCCACTTTCTCCATATGCTCTTCTTTCAACCCACGTGTTGTTAAGGCTGGCGTTCCGAGGCGTATGCCGCTGGGCCGAAATGGCGGCAATGGATCGTCAGGAATACTGTTTGCGTTCAGTGTGAGGCCAATCTTATCAAGCGCTTGCTCGGCAACTTTTCCGTCGACACCGAAACTCTTCTGAATGTCGGCTAAAATTAAGTGGTTGCTGGTGCCGCCGGTAATTAACGAGAAGCCTCGATCTGAAAGTGCGCTCGCCAGAACCTTGGCATTATCAAGCACTTGCTGAGCATATTGGTTGAACTCTGGCTGCAATGCTTCGTGAAATGCAACAGCTTTTGCCGCGATAACGTGCATATGAGGCCCTCCCTGCATACCCGGGAAGATCGCACGGTCAATAAGCGTCGGGATGTTCTCAAGCGTCTTCTCAGGCGCTCTCAGCGGGTTTCCAACGGTACCATTTGATACAATTAGGCCGCCGCGTGGACCACGAAGTGTTTTATGCGTAGTTGTCGTAATAACATGAAAGCCGTGATCGAGTGGGTTTTCAGCAACCCCACCAGCAATTAAGCCGGCAATATGGGCCATATCAGCAAGCAGGAGTGCACCAACTTCTTTCCCAATCGCCGCAAACTTATCGTAGTCCAGCATGCGAGGATACGCACTAAACCCAGCCAAAATGATTTTTGGTTTGTGCTCAAGCGCTAATTCACGCAGGTGATCATAGTCAATTTCACCTGTCTCAATATCTTTCATCTTATAACGGATGAAGTTATACAGTTTCGCGCTGCGCGTCACTGGGGCTCCATGCGTTAAGTGACCACCGTGACTCAAATCCATTGCAAGGATTGTGTCTCCTGGTTCAAGCCATGCGCTATAGACCGCTTCGTTCGCTGGGGCACCAGAGTGTGATTGCACATTTGCATGATCGGCATTAAAGAGCTTTTTCGCACGATCAATCGCTAACTGCTCCACTTGGTCAGTAAACTCTTGCCCGCCGTAATAGCGGCGTCCTGGATAGCCTTCAGAATACTTATTGGTAAAAATACTCCCCAGTGCCGCAAGTACAGGTTTACTGACATAGTTTTCGCTAGGAATTAATTCAAGACCGGCCCGTTCACGGCGGATTTCATCTTCAATCAGTTGTGTAATTTGGTCATCATTCATGGCCGTTTTCCCCTTTTTTATTATTATAGCACCTCTGGACAATGCTTGACAATATACCATCTGTGATATACCATTATTCTTATGCAAACACCTTCATATAGCTCAAAAATTGGGACATTAATTCAAGAAACACGACAAGCCCGCGGGATGACCCAGGCGCAACTCGCCAAAAGCCTCGGCACCAGCCAAAGTGCGATTAATCGTATTGAAAAAGGCGGTCAAAATATCAGTCTTGAGATGCTCAACCGCATCAGTGAGGTGCTTTCAAGCCAAATTGTCACCATTAATCAAACCGGTACTATTAACTTTCGTATTGAAGGTGGTCATAAACTCTCTGGCCATATTGTTGCAAAAACCAGCAAGAATGCAGCCGTGGCACTCCTTTGCGCATCACTATTAAACCGAGGCACGACTATTCTTCGCCATGTGGCCCGCATTGAAGAAGTGAATCGTATACTTGAAGTACTCAATAGCATCGGTGTGAAGACGCGCTGGTTTGGTGAAAACGATCTTGAGATTATACCGCCCGCAAAACTGAAACTCGAAAATATGGATGTGGCTGCAGCCCGCAAAACACGCAGTATTATCATGTTCCTCGGACCACTCATGCATCGTTATAATTCATTTGAATTACCGTATGCTGGTGGTTGTAATCTTGGTGAACGAACCGTTGAACCACACCTCAGTGGCCTTGAACCGTTTGGCCTACACGTCGATACTGTCACAGGTCACTACGCCGCATCTGCTCAACCAATAAAGCCCGAAAAAGCAATCGTCCTCTCAGAGCGTGGTGATACAGTTACAGAGAATATTATTATGGCAGCAGCGTTGAACGACGGCGTGACAACAATTCGTAACGCCAGCCCAAATTACATGGTGCAAGATCTTTGCTATTACCTTGAAAAACTTGGTGTGAAAATTGAAGGAATCGGCAGTACAACCCTAGTGATCCATGGTGTGCGTGACATTAACAAGAACGTTGAATACGCTCCTTCTGAAGACCCCATCGAAGTAATGAGTTTTATTGCTGCAGCCATTGTGACGAAATCTGAAATTACAATTGAGCGTGCACCAATTGAATTTCTTGAAATTGATCTTAAGTTTCTTGAAAATATGGGCTTTCAATACGAATTATCTGATGAATACACCGCCCTTAATGGGAAGACACGGCTCGTTGACATCACCACAAAAGTGAGCGCCCTTAAAGCCCCCGCTGACAAAATTCACTCCATGCCATTCCCTGGCCTTAATATCGATAACCTCCCCTTCTTCGCTATCATTGCTGCAACCGCTAAGGGTCGTACGATGATTCACGATTGGGTGTACGAAAACCGCGCAATCTACTTAACCGAATTAACCCGACTGAACGCGAGTGTACAGCTTATCGACCCACACCGCATTTATATTGATGGCCCAACCAAATGGAAAGCTGCTGAAATTATTACTCCACCAGCCCTCCGGCCAGCAGTGGTGATCATGCTCGCAATGCTTGCCGCACCTGGTGTTTCAACCATGCGTAACATCTACTCTATTAATCGTGGGTATGAAGATCTCGCAGAGCGCCTCAATACGCTCGGCGCAAAGATTACGGTCATTCGAGATATTACCGAATAGTTCCTATTCGTGACGCAGTGCATCGATAGGATTAATCTTCTCGGCGCGACGTGATGGGAAGTAGGCGATTAACAGGCCAATGACGACCATGAAGGCAATCATACCCGTGATCAGCCACCATGGGTTAATGAAAATAGAAAATGCTCCGTCGACGCCACGCTGCCCAGCCGACAGATTCAATATAAGATTCAAGGCAACCCCGCCAAGCATCGCAAGAAGAATACCAATACCTGCGCCAATGATTGAAATCAACGTTGTTTCAATAATAAATAATTTCCTCATATCAACTCTTCGCGCCCCCAACGCAACCAAAAGTCCAATCTCTCGAGTACGCTCAAGTAGTGAAACGGTTAGCGTATTAAACATACCAATCACCGCAACCAGCATGCCAATGGAGCCAAAGCTTATCATGAGGATATTAAAGAAGTTAAATATCTGATTAACTTGATCGAGTGTATCGGCAGGAGATTGTGTCTCGAGGCCAATACTTTCAATTTGATTACGCAAATTCGATACACTTTCGGCGTTATCTGCGAGGACTCGCAGCGTCTTGTACGACTCTACACCTGCTGACGTAAACAACCCACTTGGAATAAATATTTCCGTTCCCGCTCCTGAATCGACAACACCGACAATCTCAAATTCTGACGATATTTCTTTAACGTCACTACTAGTTTCCTTCAAAGGAACCGTGATTGTGACTTTTTCTCCGATTGCCGCCCTTGGACTATCAATACCGATTGAATCAAGTGCTGATGTGTTAAGAACTATTTTCTTGTCGTCCTGATTTTTAATCAAACGACCATTCGTAAGGTTCAAAGAAACAAACTCTGAGTACGCCTCATCTATTCCATATGATACAGCATCGACCTCCGCGCCATTATAAGAAAGTAGCCCTGGAAATGAGTAATCAGCACTCACCTCAGCAACGCGAGCAATTGAAGAAACTCTATTCACGATATCCTGGTTGAGCGAAATAATATCTGAGTTTGGTGAGCTTACTTCAATTAACTTCACTGATTTATTTCCCACAATCTCTTCTGTAACGAGCTTTTGAAGCCCTAATCCAAACGAAAGAAGGAAATAAATAGCTCCAATACCAATAATCACACCAACAATAGTTAATGCTGTTCGTAGTTTTTTGCTTATAAGATTACGCCATGCCATATGGAATAATATAGAAAAATGAATTCCTTTTTTTTGTACACGTTGTTGGTTATGATTTTTTTGCATCTGATGTCTTGTCTTTCTTGTTTACTGCAAAATGATCGATGCGCTCGCGCATGCTTCGAATTAAACTCTCGGTTGTGTCGCTAATATTCTTACCCTTCATATCACGTACATCGCCATCTTGAATATTCAGAAGGTGGTCGGCCAGTGTCAGGTACTCCATATTGTGTGTGACCAGAATAATTGTGTGTCCAAGGACCGCCTGATAGTTAACCAGAAAGTCCATAATCATATCGCCGTTTGTATTATCAAGGTTACCAGTTGGCTCATCAGCAATAACAACTGAGGGACTATTCACAATAGCCCTCGCCATCGCAACACGTTGCTGCTCACCACCAGATAATAGCGTTGGATACTTCTTCGCATAAGAATCCATATTAATACGCTTTAACATTTTTAATGCCTCTGCTTCCGCTTCAGCCTTACGATAGCCTTGTAGATAAAGTGGCATTGAAACATTCTCAACGACGTTCAGACTATTTACCCAATAATTCTGCTGATAAACAATGCCGATCTCATTGGCGCGGAAAAACGCTAAATCATCAGAACGAAGATTATAAATGTCTTTACCGTTAAACACGACTGAACCTTTAGTGGGCCGTTGTAGCCCGCTTAAAATATTTAGCAGTGTCGATTTACCAGAACCCGACTGACCGTAAAGAATATTAAAACTACCAGGTTTAATTTCAAAGTCAGCTCCATGAATAACATTTACAGTTTCGTCACCAACCGTAAAGCTCTGTGCGACACCACTGAGCTTTACAACTGGTTTACCTGAATCTTGTGTATGATTACTCATATACCGAATAACCTCTGAAGTGTATTAAATATTGTTGTTAAAATTCCGTCTGTTGCACGACCAATAATTACCGTATCAGGAGCACCAACACCGATATTGTCTCCTTTGTCTCGTGAAACCGGCTGTAAACTATACACTCGCGAGCTTGGCAGGTCGGAAACGACTACAATGTGTTCTGTTGAAAGCTGAGCTTCTTCAGCAGTTCGATTGTTGAATACTTCTGCACTCGATCCTTCGGCGTACGCTACCTGACTCGTTGCTGGTTCATCTGTTCTCCAAGAAACAATCACTTGCCCGCGAGCATCTGCTCCAATACCGCGAATAGAAGATTCAAAAGTCACATCGAATACTTGTGGAGGGCGAGTATCAAGTGCGGTCTTAAAGACCTGCTGATCTGACACAACAAGGTTACCGTTACGATCGCGACTTTCTGCCACAATAAAGTAGTCGCTATCATCTTCAAGATTTTTTATGTTAATTTCATGTTGAGTTGTGAAGCCAGGATTAGTTACCAATGTTCCTGATGTTCCTACTTTTCCGTAACGAACGGCAGTTGAAGTATCAACATTTGTTGCCCACGTGATTTGCTGCGTACTAGTTGGTTCACCTTCAAGTGGCTCAAACGTAAAGCTACTAATACGGGGGCTTGGCGGAGTCGAGAATGACAAGATAGTCCCTTCATACTCGTTACCGTCACCATCAAGCGGATTCATTTTATAGAAGTACTCTGATCCATCATCAAGACCTGTCAACTCAATGGTATACGTTGATTCGGCGACAGATGTATTAATCGTACGAAGACCACCAAATCCTTCACTCTTACCGAAATACATCTTTACCTCAGTTGCGTTCGTAGAAGTAAACTCGAATGATGCAGATGTTAATCCCACTCGTGACGTGCTGACATCTTTAACGCTCGGAGGAGGAAGTGTTGTGAAGCTTTTCTCGGTTGAAGTTCCGGTATTCCCATCACCGTCCGTCCAACGCGCCACATAGTAATAGGTGGTACCTGGGTCGAGATTTGATAATTCAATTGTATGAAGTGTCACTTGATCAGAATTTGAAATTTCTTCAGCACCATACACACCAGGCTCTGTTCCAAGTGCAATCTTTGAATCCGATACACGATCGGTAATCCACTCAATAATAGTTTTTCGTGTGGATATTTCGCCGGTTGATGGCTGTGTGATTATTCCGGGAGCTTCCGTATAGCGTCCAGTTGGGAGCATTTCGACCGGCTCGGTTTGCGCACCACAATTATTTGCGCTATCGCAGGCAGTGATTCGGTAGTAGTATGTTTCCTGGCTCAACCCTTGATCGACATAACTCGTCGCACTGGTTGAAGCAATTTGCGTAAACTGCTCGCCGTCTGTTGAGCGAGTGATAAGGTAGTTAGAAACACCAGCCCCTATATCTGAAGGTGGCTCCCATGACATGGCAGTTCGCCAATTTCCTGTTTGTTTCACACTAATATCAGCAATTTCTATATTCGAAGCAATTCCGGGCGCTGGAGTATTGGCGGTAAAGCTCGTAAACCCATAGGCGGCATAGTTAATGTTTCCGGCTTCATCTTTTGCCACAACATAAATAGTATTTTCACCTGGTTGCGTTGCGTAGGCCGCTTCGGCTAGTGACGTTGTGTTTGCTGCGGTAAAATTACAATTACTTTGGTTCGGCAAGCTGTTAAATACGTAACAATAGGTCAGTTGGTTTTTATTACCCGTAAAGCTTGCGGGTGGCAACCAAGAAAAGGCAAAATTGTTCTCTGTATTTACTTCTGGAGTTGCCCCGACGTTCAAAACTGGGCTTGGCGATACAGTGTTGAGTTTTATCACTGCGGTCACACGTGCTTCAGAAATATTACCCGCATTATCCAGAGTTCTAAATGAGACAACATTGTTCCCCTCACTCAACACATCAAAGTCGACAGGGTCTTGCATGGTATACGTCCCATCATTAGCAAGGAGGTCGGTTTGATCTTCTGTGCCTGTATGCTGATCGCCGTACCAGGTCCCGGCATTACCAATGCGGTATTGCAGGCCTGCAATACCAGAATCATCGTCTGTGGCAGCACTTGAACCTTGAGTGTCCCAAGTTAACTCAACGTCTTTATCAGAAACAAACTGGGATGGAGCAGAAATAAAGAGTGGGTTTTGCGGCTGCGTCACATCAAGCCTAAACTCGAACTGTGCTGATTCAGCATGAATATTACCCGCCAGGTCGATTGCTCGTACATTAAGATAGTATGGGTCTGTCGATGTTTCCAGTGCTGACCCGATGAGACCCTCTAAACTCAAGTCAAGTTCTGGTGAAGCTACTTTAAATTGACAATCGCCGTAAGGATCAACCGGGCTTTCACCAAGGAAACCTTTCGTTGTGACTGGATTAGCGGTACTATCTTGACCAAGGTAAAGACAATAACCGCCAAGACCACTTCCGCCGTCTTCATCTTCACCGGCAATCCAGTTGAAGTATGGCGTTGCGGCGTTCGTCCATTCACCAGTGGTGACACTCTCTCCGCCAAGTGTCTTAAACATCTCGACATCAGAAGCATTAATACTTGGTGCAGTGTTATCGACGGCTGTATAATTTATCGTTATTCCACTAAACACCGGCGTGTCTCCACCGGCACGAAGGCGTACTTCATATTGCACAAAACTGTCACCGTCTGTTACACAATTATTATCACTAATATCTTCTCCGCTTGTCACTGGGTCACAGGTAGAGAAGTCAGGCGCACCACTCATTAATAAGCTCGTATCGCTCCGAACACGTATTTCAACATCATCTGGCTGTGTTGTTGTATAAGTAGCAGCCTCCCAATTAACGGCGTATCCAGCATTATAGACATTTGAAAGCAACACACCCTCTGTCTGGTACCCTTTTTTCCACAGCATCATTGTCACAGGTGTCGTATCGTTCATCGTTCCTCCTACTGAAGAGCCGTTGACTACGTGGACGCTCACAACATCACCCGCTTCTAGCGACAAAGGGACGAGAAGGTTGTTAGAAGATGTATCATGGTCACCTGCGTTTCTCACATACCCTGTTAACGATTCAGCGCCTTGGACAGCGACGCCATTTACTCTCACCTCAGCGTTTGGATTTGTTCGTTGGCCACCACCAGCAGAAGAAAGATTGAATGATAGCAAATAATCGCCTGCTGCCGTAACTGTGACATCGCCATTATTTGTTGTCGTGGAGTGAGTATAAATATCGCTGTCAATAATATTATCTGTCGCCCAATTAACACGAGCAGAGGATGGCGGCGCCCAGTTCGAGCCAGCGCTATTTGTCGTCGCTTCGGCCTGATAAATGCCCGTTGTCCCGGCGGCCATAATATAAATGCTTGCAGCACTATTGTCGGTAGTAACGGTGCCGGCTTGTGCTTCGTCTTCAAGTGTAATAGACAATACTTCCCCCGCAGTACTCGTGGTCACCAAGCCAGACCAATGCATAGACGACTGGCCGTGATTGTTAAATGATCGAATATAGCCTTGTTGGAATTGTCCTCCATTCACCTGACTTCCATCCAGTAGAACACGCCCAATAATGTTCGGGCGTTGTACTGTTGAGTAAAGTGGTACGTTTACTGTCACAAAGTAAGTACCTGGTGAATCGATGGTAATATTTTGCGATGATGAACTGTTATTGTGGGTATACGCGCTATCTTTTCGGCCACTCTGCCACTGTAATGGTGCTTGATTTGAATTAAGATTTGAGCCCGTCGTCTTCAGTGTTCCCGTTGCAGAAAACACTTGTTCAACTGCAGGCACTTTTTCTAGATACAGGGTTGTTACTCCTGTAATTGTATTGGAAGATGGGTTTGTCCCTGAGCGGACAGTTGTCTCGATGTTGTCACCTGGTGATAAATTTTGCAGCAAAACTCCGAGATGATTCGAAGAGTTTACGTGACCAGTATCATTACGTATGTATGACGATGCACTTTCGGCGTAAAAGACTCTGCTTCCATTCACCCGTACCTCGCTAATAATATTATCTCGCACAGATCTGTTTGAGGCGTCGCTATTGACGGTTTGTGTTAAGGAGAGAAAATAATCACCCGTGTCGTTTATTTGAATTTGGCTTGGCGTCGCGGGGTTAAACGTAAACGATTCTTCATCGTAGTTCTGCATCATATTAAATTGAATCAATGAAGCAAATTGATTATTTAAATTTGTACTACCCGTCACCAGACGATCTCCGGTAAATGACCCAGTGGAGAAGCGCTTCTCTAGCTTCAACTCACCAGAATTCGAAAAATCTACGTTAATAGCACTGCTAAATTGGTCTTGCAGTGAGTCGCCTTGCCCGTTGTTCCAGTCGGTTTGAGACCATGTTGTCGGAGCCGCGAGCACATTTGATGTACCAATTACTAACAATGCACCGACAAGAAATACATAGACTCCCAGCGCACTCACATGAACATGTCCATGATACTGCCATTCATGCCAGCGACGATAAAGATCCGACTTACGCAAAAAGTGATGATGCGGACGTTTTGCGATGTGCCAGTGGGTCTTTTTTATGAACCGATGAAAAGCGTGTCGTAACCTCGTCGTGCTACGTGAGGAAATTTTTTGCAATGTTTTTTTTCTCACCATCCGCTCTACCTAACTTCACAAAAAATAATTTAATGTATGTTTTTATCTCCGATTATCTCCATTTTACCATAAGTGTCACCAGTGCTGCAAATACGCTACATTATATCAACGGTTGCAAATGTGATACCAACCGCACGACACCATACAACCACTGTTTTATAATCTTCATAGTTATCAGGAAGGTTATATACTTGGGCACCTTCGTTGGCCTTTAGTGTTCCCAGTGAAGCAAAATCTCCCAGCTCTTCATCTGCTGCGTTAGGTGAAAGATAGACAAATAAATCGGGCCCTTGTGCAATTTCAACATCTTCTCCAAATGAGAGCAGTGGACCATCTGCCGTCTCAATAATTTCAACAGACCCCTTCCCCCAGTGAATCGCATCAACACCCTGGAACGAGCTCTCCACGACAACACGAGACTCCGGCTGATCAATTTCTTCTGGCGTCATCGTATCAACAGTTTGCTCTACCACCACCGATGCTGTTTCGTTAATATTTCTTATAACATACACTGCAGCCGCAACACCTCCAGCGAGGAGTAATACCGCTGCGATAATAATGATCATTTTTTTCTTATTCATATACTAATTATAGCTTGATTGCCCGCGTTAGACTAAATTATTATGCTTCAATTCGATCAACATCTTTTCAATCGCAAGCGCTCGGTGACTAATTTTACTTTTTAATGCCGTGTCCATTTCAGCATACGTCTGCTCATACCCATCAGGAATAAACGTGACATCGAAACCAAACGTGCTGTCACCTCTTGGCGAAACAATTGTTCCCGTAACATCACCGGTAACAGAAATTGTCTGCTGGCCGTCATAGTACGTCGCAGCGCATGAAACAACCGCTTGGGCACCATCTTTGTTACCAGCAAGTTGGTAAAGTGCACTTTGACCAAGTATTTTCATAAAAAACTTAATAAATGGCCCCGGAAGGCCACCAAGCTCAATAAGGCCCGCCGAAACATCTTCAACGATGACCGGTTTTTCAACAACAGCGTATGCCCTCTGTGCTTTGTCAGTTACGATTTCACGCGCATCGTCACTTTGTAGTTCAGGGAGATCCAAATCAACACTGTTTAACGTCACTTCGGGAGGCATCGAATGTTGCCATTCGCGAAGTTTATGGACATTTCCTGTTACAAGAAGAATTTCACTCATGTATATAGTATAATTAATAAATCTTGTTTTACAATTTCTTTTCTGAGCCATAGCTTTCCTGCACGTGCTAATCTACTATCATTAAATTTTACATCTACAATCTTTTCAGCCCACTCGACAACTTTATCATTCGATGCAAAAAAGAAGCTTTGCCCATCACTAATACTAACCACATTAATAAACCAATCTTCAGATCTTGAATGCATTGCCGCCTCGATAGTATCTCGATATTCATTGATTGCTCGTTTTGCATCCCATATAACTAATTGTCCAAAAGCAAGATTATCGGAACGAAGATTATTAAAATTCATAATCTTCGTGTCATTAATAAGTGCTTCCGTAATATCAAAGAAGATCGACTCTTCGCATTCCTGAAAATATTGCTCAGTCCAATCCGAAGGTAAATGAGCTATAGTCATCAACTCTTTATAAGCCTGATGATCTCGATCAGTTGTCACCCCCGCCTTAAAGTTAAGAGTATTATCAAGGATACCTGAAATCAATAAACGTGCACTCATCTCACTCATTTGATCAAACATTTCAGCCTTTACCCAACTCTCATAAATCTGCGTACAGGCTGCACCAATAAATTCAATATTTGATTTTAGTCCTAATCTTTTTTCCCAGAACTCTTCATACCCTACGTGATGATCAATCACCTCTTCTACTCTTTCGATATCAACAGTCTTTTCAAGGAACTCAGGCTCAGAAACATCGATAAGAATAAATGAATCGTCAGAAGATGGTTCGTGATGAGTGACGAGTGGTGCACTCCAAGATCGAATTGTTTCTGTAACACTTTCATTTATATTTGCCGAACTATACGCAATCGCCTCAATGCCTTGAAGATTTAATAGCTCTGCATAGGCAACACAGCCTGCGTAGGCATCAATATCGAGAAAACTTAATCCAGAAGTAACAACTTTCATTCCTTTTATCATAACAAACAAGACTTAGTTTCTATTTCCAAACTGGTCTCTAAGGTATCGGAACTACATTAAATAATCTGTCGAATTTGGTACCCCGGGCAGGATTTGAACCTGCGACCTTAGGCTTAGAAGTCCTCTGCTCTATCCAACTGAGCTACCGGGGCATACCGTATCCGTATTATAACCGAGCAGCAAAATTACCGCCACCTCTGGAAGCAAAAACAAATCAATGCTATACTATCTCGGACGCGGGCGTCGTATAATGGCTAATATACGTGCCTTCCAAGCATGTGATGAGAGTTCGATTCTCTCCGCCCGCACCACAGATGATCCATTGGAGACGTCAGAACTTTTCTGGCGTTTTTTTGTTACAATAAACTTATGAGTGACTTACTCGCACGACAGAATCAATTACAGGCGGAAGCTAAAGTTTTGCTAGAAAATACCACCGTACTCGAGTTTCTCGGGAGATTGGGAGAGCCGATTCAAACAGGAAGTTCAGTCACGGGATTGATGGTGTATCCCGATATAGATTTTTCTGTTCAAAACAATGATTACAATATCCAAGATGCAATTTCATTAACCAGCTCACTTTTTGGACGTTTGAAGGTAACAGCATTGAAAATTGCAGATTTTAGTAATACTGAAGACGAAGACGCTGGGTACTATCTCGGTTTTGAAGTGCCTTACGAGGGAAAAACCTGGCACATAGATGCAACAATATCCAAAGTAGGTCCGATTGTCACGAATCCACCCGAAATGCAGCAATGGATCGATGATATGAACTCAGACCAGCGTCTTAAAATTCTCGAACTTAAAAAACAGCTTATCGATACAAAAAGATACGTTGGCGCACGTTCACAACCCCCGCACACTTTTAGGTCTTCACATTTATATGAAGGAGTACTAAGGGGTGGTGCTAGCACGGTTACTGATTTAGAGAAATATTTCAAATCGAAGTTAGTATAGTCCTTGCATCGTTGAGAATACTTCACCACAGATGAACCGTTGGAGACGTCAGAACTTTTCTGGCGTTTTTGTTTATGCTTTGCATTTTATTCTTACTAGGCCATACTTAATTTAAATGGCAGAACAATTACCACAAACTCCAGAAACCACCAAGCCAGCTAGCGAGCTTACGATTCCGCAACTTGCACTCGCACTTAGAGCGCTGAGCGAGACGATGCCCGATGAGTCGGGAGTTATTGCCGAAGCTGCAAAGAAACTTGATAAGCTACAGAATATCAATAAGTTACTTGGTTTGTTAGCACCAGCTGGAACTGCGCCTCGAACGGCAATTGGGCAACTATGGGAGCAGTCGGATGAGAATGCCGACGAGTCACCAATATTGTTGGAGCTGAGAGCTATACTTGCGCAGCACTGGGGAGAATGGACGCCAGCTATTCGTGAAGCAGAAGGCCTACCTCCTGCTGAGTAGAGTTCTAACTTCCACCATAATGCCGCACCATAGATAGACCATTGAAGACGTTAGAACTTTTCTGGCGTTTTTTTGCTACAATTGTTATATGTTAAAGATATATCTCGCACGCCACGGTCAAAACGAGGATAATGCAAGCGGAATTCTCAATGGCCATCGTGATTTACCATTGACCAAAACTGGGATCACTCAAGCTCATGAAGTCGCTGATAAGATTAAAGATGCAGGGTTGCATTTTGATGTTATCTTGAGCTCGCCACTTAGCAGAGCTTTTGTGACGGCAGAAATTATTTCAGGTACCAATGGTTTTTCTCAACCTGAGATCGTCCCTGAATTGATTGAAAGAGATTTTGGGGTTATGTCTGGTCAGAATCAGTCTCGGATTGAAGAGCTTTGCGCACCGGAAATAATTAAAACCGAAACAATCACATACTTTCTCTCACCTGAGGGCGCTGAGACATTTCCAGATTTACTGAAACGTGCAGAGAAATTACTAAACAAACTTACTGCCAAGCACAAGGAAGGGTCGATTTTGCTTGTGACACACGGTGATTTTGGAAAGATGATTTACGCACAATACTACGGACTTGACTGGAAAGATGTACTGACACTATTTCATTTTGGAAATTCAGAACTTCTTTTACTGTCTCCAGATTCAGATGCTGGTGAGGCTCACGTATTCACGATACTCCAGCATAATACATAAGTTCGGTTCTAACTTCCACCATAATCCCGCACCAGTAATTATCAAAAGGCGTCACCCTGACGTCTCTTCTATTACTTTTTTCGTAGAATAAACACACCGCTCAGTAATGTTGTCGCAATGAGCACTACCCCAAGTCCACCAATGCCGTTTAACACAATAAACACTGTATTTAAGATAATATACAAACTTAGTGAGAC
>Ga0136601_1000558_pt1 | contig 15540 bp, 26 predicted proteins | sample AntRauMFilla2699_FD_181020 | JGI IMG/M metagenome (GOLD analysis project Ga0136601, IMG submission 181020) | Saline lake microbial communities from Rauer Islands, Antarctica - Metagenome Filla 2 #699 | ecosystem: Environmental > Aquatic > Non-marine Saline and Alkaline > Saline | place... | reverse complement strand
GAAGTTTGGTTTGAACCTGCCATATAACATCTCCTTATGTTTTGCGTGGCTTGTAATCATCTTAGATGACACAAAAATACATTCTTACGTTAAATTCTAACTGCACTTGGATCGTGTTGTCATTACTCGCGTCAATTTCAGAAGGTGTAATCGACACGCTCTCAACTGCATCTATATCCCCATTAAATGTTTGAATATTTTGAGGGTTGATTAATTGATGTCTTATACAGTGCGCAGAGTCTAACAAAGAGTCTAACGCCAATAGAGGGTTATTAAACCCCCGTCTAAATAAAGTTAAAATAACAGTGCCCTGATCTTCTACAGATAGGTCTTGGGCTGGTGTTGATGTAACCGCACCAACCTCTATGTGATACCTAGTGTCAAGTAGCGTATTGGGAATATTTTGTGCATCGCTTACTACCAAGGCATCGCGCCATTCTTTAAAGTCAGGCTCAACCTTTAAAATCTCACCATTAAAATATTTTCTTATCTGAGAATAGCTCATCCTCTTCTAATCCTAACCGATCTTAAGTCGATCGCCCCGCTATCAGCTTCGCCGTCGCCATCTTTATCTAGTCTAATAGACGATCTATTCCTTGCAGCTTTTTCAAGCTCTCTATATTTATTTGACTTTTCGCTAAAGATATCATCCACAGCGTTAGATAGACCTTCAAAGATCATTCTGAGTGTCATATACTTAGACCAGTCGTTGACCTCTTCAATGTCTACAATGGCATCTTTAGTTAGCCTAGTGCCGTCAGTGCCCCAAATTCTATGTTCGTCTAGCCACTTAACGATTCTATCTTGTGCGGTCCTGTGAATATCTAGAAATGAGCTTCTTCCGCCCCTAACGTAGTCTAAAATGCTTGGTTCGTGTGGAACTATCTCCTCGTCTGAACTAAAGAGCTTATCGTTTTCTTCTGATATAACTGAAATAGTTTTATTGGTTGCAACCGACCCACTTCCATTGTCCACCCTAAGCGTTACAACCTTGTTGCCGTCCGTTGAATATTGATAATCCAAATGTTTACTTGTTGTGATGTCAATGAATCCAGCTCCGGCCTCTGGCTCAATCTCAAAAACAGTTAAAGCATCTTCTCCAGTAGTCACATAGCTATTTTCTGCATCTAAGCGAGTCTTGTCTCCAACCTGTAGAGTTTTTTCTGTTTTTAACACTGGAAAAATCATAGATATTCCTTACGTGAGGCTTTTGTATATTTCATATATGGTTGAGATTTTATGTTTAACGCCTACATCGTGATTAATTGTTGTTTCAAAGTATTGACCTAGTGACGTTCGAACTAGTTTACCGGCCCTTCCGTCTGTCCTAAGTATCTCGTCGGCACCAATGTATCTTAAATTAATTCCACCCTGTGCAAATGGTATTTCTAGCAAGTCATTCGGCGCTGCTAGCCCTGTCGGTGCAAACAAAGATGTATATAAATATGAATCTGTTGTAACGTTAGATGTTTGTCTAATTTGACCAGATATAATTTCAAAGTCAAAATCAGCCTGCCACTTCATAGTGGTTTTAACACAGCCTGCATCAATGGCCACCTGAGTTGTGAGTTCGTCACCATTTGAGTCGTAAAACTTTAATGATGTATATCCTAAATCATTCCCGTCTCTGTCCCTATTGTGATTACTGTCCTTAACACTCGTTTCAAACTCAACACAGTGAGCTTGATAGTGCCAACCTCTTGTCGTGACAGCTGTTCTGACAACACCCCTACCCGATGGATCTTTTTCTTTTATAGTTTTGTTTGAGTCTGCCTTATAGTTGTTTTCAAAGTCGTCAAGATCAGCAGTGTCACTAGCGTTCTTATCCATTTCATGATCAAGCTGATACCAATCGTCGGACGCTTTAATATGATAGTAGTTCCCAGACTCAACATGTTGAATATTAAGATTTCTACTATCTACAAATGATTTAATTTCACTCCATGAAACTTTCATTTTAATCCTTACTCAGTGCTATTAATCCAGCTCTAAAAGCTTTAAAATCACTTAACTTTCTAACATAAACCTCAACAGATGAGCTATATGGGATAATTGCCCCATTTGGCATTGCTGCTCTTATTGTGTTTCCTCGAAAAGAAATCCCCAAAAAGGGATTGACTGGATCAGATAGAAAACCGTACAAATCTGGATTAATAAAGTCTGTATGAATAAAGCCATTGGGTCCGAACACCTCTACCCCGTCAATAACAAGTCTTATTCTGTAAGCCTTTCCGGGATTGTCATCGTCAAGCTTTTCAAGAGTCGCCAGAAATCCAAAGAATATTCCAGAACCAGAATAGGAATAAAGCCTTGTAAACGTAGTATTAATAGTGGTTCCTCTTGCAACGCCACCACTGGTCGCATTCATGTCATCATATGATATGCCAGTGATGATCGGGAGACCGCCCTTAGAATCAACCAAAAGCCTTTTTTCGGTTCCGTCTTCAATAACGTCCGCTTGGAAAGCCTCGTTCCCGCCAGTTATTGTGACAGGAGACGAAGCTTGCGTATTTGGGTTTATGTCAGCCATTAAAACTCTGTAAGCTCAATTGTTGAATAAAGATCTTGCGCTTGGTTATCAAGGTTAGTCTTGGTGATTTTAATGGATTCAGTGTCAGCCAATTCAACTTCAGCCTCAATGTCTAGAAACTGATATGGTTGAGAGGTTGAGTTAAAGACAACATATTTTAAAACTTCGGAAGCAGTTGTTCCATATGAAATCTCAAACTTAGCATAACCAGAAGCTGCCATGTGAATCCTTAAGCCTCTACCAGACTTAGTAGCAGTAATCGCATAGCTGTGATCAGATGTTGCGTCTTTGGCGACAGCAGAAGCAGCGTCAAAGTCTACAATCCCGTCTCCAGGAATAGCAGTTGTTTGAGTTACAGCGACAGGGTTTGCAAGCGTACCAAATGCAGCGCCGGCATCGTCTCTTAGCTTCGCCTTAACGTGAGCGTCGTTATCTGTGTCAACTTCCATACCTTGAGAGGGTGTGGTAAAGTCAACAATCTTTGACTGAAGCCTTTCGTCGATGTCTTCCTTGGTTCTAATTGGTAATGCTGAATCGATATCTGCCATGATTACTCTCCTTGTAATGTCGCATCTAATTCCATGATGCGCTTGTCTTGGTTGATGATGTTTTCTTTTATTCTATTTATGTCCTCTTCTCTTTCGAGAATCCTATATTCCATTTCTTCTTTTGCGGCCTTAACTTTTGAAAGCTCCAGTCTTATTTTTGCTACTTCTAGTTTTGTCATAATTCTTTTATTCCCATAATTCTGGCCTCATGATCACTTGATCCGGGTCCGTTATGTTCCACTTTTATTTCTAAAACTTGACCCTCTGTTAAAATTAAACGATCAAACTTAAAATTAGTATCAAACTTAGTGTAATAGGTTCTCTTTAATGCTTCAACAGTGCCATCTACTACAGTTTTGTAGGTAGCTATATTTTCACCACCGACATCAACACCCGACAAGATTAGTTGCTCACCGACGGCCACGGTATAAGATATAATTGTTATCTCTGACCCAGATGGAATGGCAGATGATTGCGCAAACTCATTTAATGGCCCAAAGCCCGAAGGTAGCCCGGGTGTAATCTCTGCCTCAACTTGAACTGGAGGCATGTCACATATCTTGGTATTGACTACGACTATCCCAGATCCATCGGGGCACTCACTAAACTTTTGTCTTTCTAAATCTAGAACAGAGCAAGGTATTGTCATTCTCCACCTTCCTCCATTAACTCATTCAGATCGTCTAGCTTTCTATAGTACCAAGCAATCCACTTCATTTTCCCTGACTTGTCTTTATATTGACCAATATCAAAGAAGCGATGAAAGGCACCGTAGCGCGCATTAACAGCAAACATTTGTTGACGGAGACCTTGATGGGTCCCCGCCGTTACAAAATTAGGAAGATTATTGCTGTTCACTGAAACTAGTCAGCAAGCTTCGCAATAAGTGGTGATTCAGTCGCGCCAACGCCTTGTTCACCTAGTTGAAGTCCACCAACACCGTAAAGTTGATCAACAACCACTTTTTGGCCTTGTGTACCATAGTCAAGATCAGTGTCTTGAGCTACGGCCGGCGCTCTTTGGAATGCGAATCCGCATCCTTCGGGAGCAACCATAAAAGCCTGTTGTGCTTTGACCTGTTGATTCGTTACTACAGGTACGCCATAAACAGAGCCGATCATTCCGTTAACGATTGGAGATGTTCCATCACCACGATAATCATAGCGACTAAATTCAGCAAGCTTAAGCATTGCTTTTTCTTGATCGGCAGCGATAACTAAACGAGCAGTGCTCATGTCAGCAAAATTCCCCATTAAAAATTCTCTCATATCGAGAATATTATCAATAGTGATATCTGCTGGCACAGCGGCGTTTAAGTTAAGGCCAGCCACAAGCTCCCACTCAGTGATGATGTCAGTGTTAACTTGACGACCATGAGCACGAGCAGCTCTTGTGATAGCGGCTGCAAGATAATCAATTGTTGATTGCATCTCATCAGCAGCATCATAACCAAACTTGATATACTTGTTTTTATCCAAAGCAATCTCATCTACACTGTCAGTAAGTGGAGAGTTCTCAGCACCGACGGCACCAAAAGCTCTATCTGCAACAGTAAAGCTAGAAAGCTTAGGAATTGAAATTGTCTTAGCACCCTTGACCGCAAGGTTAGAGTAGTCAGACAATAGTGGTAAGAGTGTAGCACTCTCTAAAAGTTCTCTTTGTACGATAGCAGCGATTAAATCCTGCTTCGTGTTTACTAAATTGTTTGCTGGCATTGTTACTCCTTTAACTTGTCCATTAATTCTTTTGTACTTAGTTTACTTAAATCGTCCTTTGGCTCTTTATATCCTAAACCAGAGCTAGGACTCATATCGTTTACACCAACTGGAGCACCGAACAATCTAATCTTTTGCGAACGTTGATCTCTCTTTAAGGTCTCAACAATTCTTTCTAGATCAGGCTTACTAACGTTGTAGTCTTCATCGACTTCAATGCCTTTAAGTTCATCCGTATCAACTAAGGACATAGCTACATCTGATTCTATACATCCTGCTCTGTTGAGTTCGGATATCAGTTGTGTCTTGACCTGTTTCCATGCGTACTTAGAAGTTTTCTCTCTATCTTTAGTTTCTAGAGTTGTGTACTTCTCTTTCCAGTATGCAATTGCCTCATCTTTCTTCCCGTCAACTTCTAAGCTTTGTTGCTCAAACTTTTCTATTCTAGATGCCATAGATTCGTTTTCTGCTTTTAATTTAGCTTTTTGTGAAAGTGCGCGTTTAAGGGTTTCATGTTCAGCATTGGTCATCCCAAATTGCTCGTTACTCTTTTCCTCAGTCTGACCCTTAGTCTCTTGAGTTGCGACCTGATCGCTTTTGGTTTCTTCCATGATATTGTTCTCCATGTCTTAATGTCAAATAGCGTCAGTGCTACTTGAGTACTTTATTAAATATCTTAACTATTCTTTTGACTATATTATCTTGAAGATTGGTTACTATATCTCTACCTTGGTCTGCCTGACCTCTTGCTATATCGGCATTGTTTACAGACTTAGACCTTCCACCATTAATTAGTTTATATCCCCTGTGTTTTCCACGAGGTTTTATGTTTAAGCCGAACCCTTTTGTAAACCTTGCTGTAATTGATTTAATAAATTCACCTGTAAATGTTAAATTAGATCTACCCGAAGAATATTTAGGGTCGGTGCTGTTGACTGTTGCTAGCCGCTTTCTTCTTTTTATTGTTTTTAAAGCAAGAGGAGAATATCTGTTTTCTCTTAACGCAGATTGCACCTGCTTATTGACCTCGCTTAATACCTTTTTTGTCTCTAACTTCTTTTTAACTTTATTGTTAATAGACTTGGCCACGCCACTTCCTATTGTAACCTTAACTGTCGCCATCTTTAATCCTTTCTATTATACGTAAAACCTTATCTTCTATAGCATCTTCGAATCTTTGATTTGGCTTGGGTATAAACTGCCTAACGGGTAGCGTTGCGCTGCCTAAATTGTGGCCCTTACTTTTAAGTTTTTCAATCTCTGGTGCAGTTTCGAAGATGCCAACCTTAACGCCTTTGGGGTGCTCATCAAATGTTATCTGTGAACGCATGTCTCCAAACTCAAATAGTGTTGACTTAGAATTATCAGCCTTCTTCTTTTTAAACTCACCCTCAAAAACAGGGGACTTTGACTTGTCTAGAAACCTATTGATTTCTTTGACTATCAGCGCCCCTATCTTAATTTTCGCCGTTTTCTTCTGACTCGGTGTCAGCTCCGATAGGTCCAGTTTTACTATTTTGGTCGATTCTGATTTGTTGATTGGCATTAAACTCTCCCGTTGAATCTTCTTCAACTTCTCTAATTCTTTCCTTTGCAGACTCTCTATCTAACCCCTCAAGCTCCATAATCGCGTCAATCTTTGACATAACGCCTAGCTCTATCTTGGATTGCAACACGTCCACTCTTTCCATCTCTGTTTGAAGCATCTCAGGGCCAGAGAAATCTATCATTAGCTCTGCATCTTCACTCAAGAATCCCGTTTTATACTTGTCTGCAATTAGGTTGGGGCTTAGATTTTGCCATGCCTTAATGACTTCAAAGATTTGCATTTCGGCACGCTTATATGTGTCATAGTCTTCTTTTGTGGCCTTAAAATGTTTCATCATTCTAAGAAACTCTTGAACACCACTAGTAGAAGAACCTCCAGCAGAATCAGTTGTAACAACGTCAGGATCTAGCCCCCTTGAAGTAAGAAATGCAATTAGCTTATCATTAGCATACTCTAACGCACCCGCTATGTCTGACCCCGGCTGAGCATAACCAAATTCTGGTCTCTCTCCACCAGGCTGAATTGGAAGCTTAACAATTAAATTAGGTCCAATTTGAAAGTTATCTGGAGTTATTGAATCATCACCAATTAAATATGCCTGAGCAAAACCCTGATTCTGTACGATATGTCCAATGTCACTCATCGTTACATTATAATCAATCGTTGCATCTACAATAGCATCGCCTTGCTTAACCCAGTATGTGAAATCCTTTTCTTGCGATATGTCAACAATGGGTATAACTCCCGGTATTGGAGAATCCTCTATTTCAGATAAGATTTTTGCCTTACCGTTCATGATAAAGTTCTTTTCTTTTGTCCAAACAAGATAATGCATGTCCTCACTCATCCAGTCGTCAGGGTCGCCGATCACTTGATTAATGCCGTCTTCTCTCTGGTTGGTGTATTGATTAAACTTGCCGACAGTGTTTTGGTTATTATCACCACGCCTATTCTCATCGAAGAATGATCTATCAAAGCTGTGAATTACATAGCCCTTTGCGTCTTCTGGGTGCATTCTGTCTGGAATTGAGTCTATATGGTGGTTTTTCAAAACCCTCATAACAAACTTTCCATCCTTAGGAAGGATCATAATGTGGTTTTGTTGTTGCAACTTAAAGGATTCGTTTGAGCGCATGAACTTGGTGTTTGCCATCATGTCTCTATATATTTTGTGGAGTGTCTCTTCTTGAGCGTCAGAAACATTTGTAAACGTTCGCACTGGCTCGCTCTTATAAATAGATGCCTCTGCCTTAACTATTCTTCTAGCAAGGTTTATGTAGGCGACAATGGGTATCTGTCTAGCGGTCTCAACAGAGAAGCGACCAGCAACGTTATCCCACACATGATTAAATAAATAATCTCCATAGATTTCTGTTTGTCTTAATGACTCGGCTTTTCTTCTTACGTTTTCAGTATTAGCAATCTCTTGAATTAAGCTTTTACGCTCCTTATCAGACTCTAGCATAAACCTTCCCTAGCGTTTAAATGATTGTATTTTGCTGTTTCTATTGAATAACGGATTGACCGTCCTGTAAATAAGATACCCTAGATTATCACTACAGTGCGTTAGCATCTTGTCACTTGTATCGGGCTTATCAGTTCCCTTTTTGTAGACGACACTCTCTAGATCTTTAATAGTGTACTTGCATCGCGGCGAAATCACAACTTTGCCATTTGAGAATGCTCCGTTGACTGCTGCATATCTATCCACCCTAAAGGGGTTTCCGGCCACTCTTACATTTTTAAAATACCTTTGTAATATTTGAAGATCTGAAACGTTTGCATTTGTGGTCATCTTCTTACCAGTTGAGTCAGGTACGATTGTTACACCATCACCATATTTTGAAATAATGTTTTTACATAAGGCCTCTGTATTGGAGTTTTTAAGATAAAACTCATCCACTACATACAAAATGTCATTGATTACCTGTCCTATTGTTGCGGTCATTGGGTTTACGTTAAAGTCTACCCCCGCCCAAAGTGGAAACCTTTCATTGATCTCTATGTCTTTAACGTGAGCCACCCTACTAAAGGCGTAGTAAATAGAGCCACTAGTAACATTAATAAACTCTCCGCCTAGCTCTTGTGCTAGTAGCTTTTCATCGTATTGACCTCGAATAGTATCTAGGTAACCATCTGGTAAGAAAAGATTTTCGCTTGATACGGCGTGAATAAGAAAATTCTCATCTGTCTTGTCGTCTCCGTTTTCGTGAAACTTCTGGTATAGCCAATTAAATCCCTTTGGGGTTGTCGTCAAAAAGACCTTTAGCGCACCAAATTTATCTCTTAATCGACCCATGATAACGTTATAAGCCTCTTCCTTCATATAGGCACACTCATCTAACCAAATCTCTCCCACCTCAATACCTCTTAAAGGGTCGTAGTTGTCCATTGACTTACAAAGCCACCTCTTTCCCAAAACAGTTAATATTCCAGATGATTGATTATAGCTAAAGGGAATGTTGAGATTCATTAGCTCATTAAAGACCGCAGACAGTGTTGAGTTTCTTAGTTGAGAGAATGTGTTGGCACCGATGAAGCCTAGTGACTTGGGGTATTCCTGAGACATTTTAATGACCCAATGAACTCCAGTCCACGTTTTACCACCGCCAATACCTGAGACTAATGCTGTTGCTTTATGATTTGAAAAGAGGGCTTCACGTTGATGAGATAGGAGCCTTACTTCCATTAGTCATCTTGAACTAAACTGTAGTTAATGCTTATATTGTCGGCCCTATGATCTATCTCTTGTTTATCTTTCATTCCAAGGTGGTTCTTTGCTAGAAATATAGCGACCGCTGCACTCTTTTCGGCTTGCTTCCACATATTTCTTCTTAGCGATATTTTACCCTTTCCCTTTTTTAGTCTGAAAATCTCCGAAAAACTTGACTCTTCGCCATATGTTTCTTTTATCCATCGCGTCAATGTTTCATCATGAACATCAAACCATCCACATATTTCCTCTTGTGTACATTGTAATGCGCATAGCTTTTCAAACTCATCCACACTTAGTTCTTTTTTAGGTCTACCCATTTATAAGCTCCTCGTATGTTTGGCCGTTAGATTCAAGCGTTGCCTTCTTTCCAGTGTTAAAGCTATGGACTTTTCTGTGACATTCTTCACACAATGTTTGACCATTATCGACTTCAGTCCTTAGCTCTGTGTATTCTGAAAAAGGTTTTATATGGTGTGCGTTAAGCATCACCCTGTTTCCCTTTATTGATTTTGACCCACAATCTTGACATGTGTAGTTATCTCTTTCAAATACAAATTTTCTCCAGTCGTTATATTTTGCAGACCTTCTTGCTCTATAGTTTTCACTTGTAATGCCGCCCTTCCATAAATAAGACTTTTCACCAGAATTAGCCTCACCTATTTTATGTTTATGTTCTTGAGTCATTTTCTTTCCACTCATTCCAGAAATATTCAAACCTTTGTTCCACGACCCATCGCCCTTTTTAAAAACGTTTTTATTTGGGCTACCTTTTCTAGCGCAAGGCTTAGAACAATATTTTTGCTTACTGTTTCTTGATTTAGAGTTAAATATATTCGCACAATAGCTACACTCTAGATTTTTCGAGGTCGACATATCTCTCTCCTGTGCTTTCAAGTGTCACATTTTTATCACCAGTATATTTTATATATCTATTAACGATTACATCACAGTAATGTTCATCCAGTTCCATGCCGTAGCATTTTCGGTTTGTTTTCTCGCAAGCTATTAATGTCGATCCTGATCCAAGGAATAGATCAAGGACAACGCCCCCAACTTCTGAGCTGTTATTTACGGCCTCCTCTGGAATCACCACTGGCTTCTGTGTCGGGTGTACATTTTTAGACTTATCATAGCCACCAAAGTCCCATAGGGTTGTTTTTGTCCTGTCGCCCGTAAAGAATGGTTTTCCTTTAACTGCCGTCAGACATGGTTCATGCGCCCACTGATATTTTCCACGACCTAACAGCATGGGCTTTTTCCATATGATCTGCTGGTTGTATCCCCATCCAGAATCAATTAGTGCTTGAGTAAAGTTAATATGCTCCAAGGCTGCGCACCAAACGTATGCCATGGAGTTTTCGCCACAAGAGTGAAATCCGCAAACAAACGAATCATATAAAAACTGATAAAAAGACGCATCGTCCATCTTGTCGTTTTTTATGTGACCAAAGTCGGTCTTTCCTGCCTTTGGTCGGTCAGCGTTTGAATAGTTTACATTATAAGGTGGGTCGGTATGCAACAGGTCAGCCTTCTCGCCATTCATTAACTTCTCGACATCATCAATCACAGTCGAATCACCGCACATAACTCTGTGATCACCCAATAGCCAAACGTCACCCTTCTTAGTAATCGGGTCACCTTTAAGCTCTGGTACATTATCTTCTGTTTCCTCGTCGTATTTCTCAACGGGTTCAATAACAAAGTCTTTAAGACCCAATAGATCAATGTCAAAGTCAGGACCTAGATCAAGTATCTCAGCATTTATTTCTGATAAGTCTTGAATCGACCATTCTGCAATTGCATTGTCTGCTACGATGTCAGCGTACTCTTGAGCTTCATCGTCATAGTCTTGGTAGTCAACGGGTGCCTTATCCCAACCCAAAAGCTTTAAAGCTTCAAGTCTGCCATGTCCCTTCGTAATGAATCCGGATCTCTTAGAAACAACGATAGGACTTCTCATGCCTTGATAATCAATTATCTCAGACAGTCTTTTAATTTGTTCATCGGGGTGTTTGTTTGGGTTTTTTGGATTTGGTATTAATTTATGTATGTCTTCTAGTTTTCCGTACTCACATTTTATCTTTGTTTCGTTGGCCCTAAGCTCCATGATTCACTCCTAAAGTGTTTTAAATAAATGCTATGGACTTCTTAACGGTGTGTCAAGAGTTGAGACTGAATGCGTTACTTAATGTTTTTTCTTAGGTCGTCAAGAATACAAGAAAGCTCACGAAACATATATGCTTCTTGGCTTTTAGAGTTAACTAATCCCTTAATTAAAACGGCCGCTTCGTTGAATTTAGTTCTTAGTTTTTCGTGTTCTTGCAATTGAAGGCGGTACTCGTAAGTGAGATTGACCCTCTTATCTTTAAAGCAAACATCAATTATTTTTCCATACTCCAAAACACCGCCCTTTTCTTGTCAATAACGCTAGCCTCTGTTTCATATTCTATATATGAAATTGTATCATCGTCTGCTATTAGCAGCATATCTTCTATTAATTTAATTTGTACCCGAGTTAAGGAAGCTCCATGATCCATCTATCATTCTCGTTTGTTACCATCTTAATTAATTTTGGGTAACCGTACTTTGTTATAATCATGCACCCAAGTATGGGCTTTGGTATGTGGTTTTTTCCATATGCAAAGGCCAGTGACTTTCTGTCTATTAAGCACCCACTAAATGAATCGAATCGATCCCATGTTGCTGTGGCAAACCAATTTATATTAAACTTACTATGAGTGTGACCTTGAATTGCTCCATATGTTCCCATCTCTTTAGCAAGCTTACCTACCCCAGATGTTTTACCGTGACATACATAAATATCTCCAACATGAGTTTGCAATAAGTAGTCTTCATGCCAATGCCACCCGGGAGTTCCAAGTATTTCTTGATAAGACTTAATGCACTGCTTTGGTATGCCGGCATATTTTGCTCGACGATAAACTAACGAGCCGTGATTTGAATCACAGACATACATTTTAGGGAATATCTCATAATACTCTTGGATTCTTTCGACCGCTGCCTCTAGCTCAGTAGTGGGACTAAATGGCATATCTGGATCTTTTTCATGAAAAGAAATTTGATTCCCGTCTATCTCATCTCCGAGATTAATATAGATAGAGTTTTCATCACAATGTTTTTTTTTGACGGCCTCAAGAAACAGTAAGGCATCTTGGTGGTCGTGGGGACAATGTTGGTCGGGCACAATTAGTATACTTCTACCCTTGCAGTTTACTTTTTTTACGCTCAAACTACCATCCTTGATGTTGTTTAGTATATTCTCAAGGTAAATGAACGCAATATCAACTTAGCTAATTAGTCAGGTTATGATTTTATTCTTTTTCTCTCTCATTTCTCTATTTGGTCTGACCCTTTCATTTGCACAGCTTCATCATATCAAGAAGTATGTCGGCGTATTTTTTAAATGTTACTGACCTTTCTACTGACCATATTACTGACCATCCTTGATGTTGTTTAGTATATTCTCAAGGTAACTGCTGACCGCCCTACTGACCATATTGCTGACCATGTTTCTGGCCATTCTACTGACCATCTTACTGACCGTGTTGCTGACCCTTCTACTGACATTACTGCTGACTCTACTGCTGACTCTACTGCTGACCTTGCATCATCGATAAGCTCACTATCACCGCTCTCTTGGGCAAAGATCATATAATAGACTGCGTTCTTGCAATCTATTAACCACTGCTCGTCTTGATAACCCCTCAACGGGTCGAGCGCTTTAAGGTTTTCTTCCATTATATAAACAATAAACGGGACTTTTATTTTATCTAAATCAGCACCAACGTTAATCGCCTTAGAAAATTCTAGTGTCCACGGTCTGTCACTTGGTAACCTCTCAAATAAAAAGTCTTCAAGCTTTGCAAGCCACTTTGGAGCGCCTAGATATTTTTCATATAAAGAGTGGTCACTCAGCTGAATGTCGACCCCGAGATGCATCCGAATAGAGCTTAAGGAGCAACCGACCGCGCACCCTTTAAAGTTACTTCCTAATCCCTTGCCGTAGGTTACTTTAATGATCGCATCTTGTTCCATATGCCACTTGATGTTTTTAATAAACTGCTTTTTTGTTATTGGTGTGTTTATAAATGCTTTCATTTCTTCTCCTTGCAATAATGGATATTCTTAATTGGTAAACAATCTGACTTAATTAACTCCATTGCATTTGTTACGTCGGGATGGTTTGCTGTTTTTCGGGCGGTAACGCCACCAATATCCTCGCCTCTCTTTATCTCGTTTAAATATTTTAGTGTAGGCTTAGTTATAGATAGATAAAAACACAATAACCTAAACTCTTTAGTGAAATAAATGGTATTAGTTGTGCAGTAATTCTCACCAATACCAACCTCTAATATATGCTTTTTAAATAGAGTTATAGTTAAATACCATTTACCTATTTTCATTTTTTATCTCGTTCATAATGTCACTAATATTATTTCGGGTTTTTACTGTTCTTTTTAATATTAGATGACAGGCATCTACCTTGTCAGGGTTACTACACATACCCACCACGCTCTCCATTAGTAAGTCAGCTTCATTTAAAGCGGCTTGGAGTTTTTGGATTTCAGATTTATTATCTAGTTCAGAAAGCGCATAGCCTTTTGCAAATTCACAACAATTAGAATGGTTAAAATCGGTCAACTTTATTAAGCTAATAGCTTCACTATGAAACTTTTCGATAGGTTCTGGTATATAATCATCCCATGACTCACTCATCTAACTCTCCCTTTTTGTATATAATTTAAAATTTGTTTCCATGTGTAAAACCCTGATACCCTATTCAGTGAGTCGTAACTTCTCCAATAGCCTGACCCCCAATATTTGAATTTCTTCTTTGGTGGGTTCTGTACTTTCATTTCTCACTATCCAGTATATAAAGCGCCTTAATAACATATTTATTCTTTGCTGTTTCGCGTGCCTTTGCTCCAGCGCATCCATCACTCCAGTCCGAGTAACAAATATCGACATCATCTATTACACACGCTGTTTTATTAGAATCGCCTGGCTGCCACCACCAGTTTTCAGTATCACCATAAAACTCATTACTTTTGACCAATTCTTTCACTGCCAGCTTGAGCTTCTTATTTTCTTCTTCCGCCTCTTCTAGATGATCTCTTAAGTCACCTATTATCATCTCATAACTATCACTCATTCAAACCCCCTTATCTCATAACCGCAATCTCTCAAGCATCTAGCAATAGCGCAAATCTGACCTGTTAAATTCCTTCCATTTTCCTCGCACCAATCCAGTGACGATGTCAATGTCTCAGCGAGATAATCGTCCATCACTATACTTAGATCCATATAATTGTCACGGGAGTTGTATCCATGTCTTAGATAGCTTCTGCCCCCGTCAACAAATATTTCACCGCATGAGCATTCCTTATAGTCATGTGTGTATGCTGAATAGAGTTCGTCTCCACACTTAAGGCACCTTGCTTGATTACTTAGTATCATTGATCACCTCTTTATGTTCATTGGGAACGCCTCATTGAAATATGCTTATATTTTAGATGATAAAGCATGTCATTTAAGAAACTTCGGAAGCTTTGGCAACAGCTTAACAAGTCGTTTCTTTTCAGCTCTTAAGTTGGCGTGACCATTTGCCATTAAGCACTTATGAGTTTCGGGGCATCTGGCCATCTCCATAGCTATTATTTTTCTGATCTCTTTGATCTGTGCTATATCGCACTGTTTTGCTCCCCCCTCTAAAAAAGAAATTCTCATATCCACTTGATTAATCTTCATTTTTCCCCCTTGTGTTTTTCATATACCCACATGGCTAACTATTATATCTTAAGGACTCTTTCAAAGCCTAGCTCTAACAAGTCATCCGGCATCCACATCTTCTTTTCTACACTGAAGGGAAGAGACTCAACAACCAATTCAGTGCAATACAAGTTTTTATTGTCTGGTCTAAATGCAATGTCATAGCTTGCACCCTCTCTACTTAAAACTTGTTCAATAAAATAATTTAAACCCTCTTTCAATCTTAATACCTGAATATAGTCGGTGTGAGTCAATAGATCGTCTATATCAATTGCCCTATAGCCACTGGAAACCATCTCAACTACATTGTGACCATCAAAAACACAAGCATGGGAATAAAGACCGGGTATAAATATAGATGTTAAATTAAATCTTGACCTAGTAAGTATAACGTCACCTCTTTCAAGAGAAGCCTTAACATCGCCCCTTTTAATAGAAGTTATTCTCGAATAGAAAGAAAAACTCGGTAAGAACGTTTGAAGGAAGAATCTATATAATTTAAACCTAGATAAAAAACTAATCACCACTTACCCCCACAAAAACCATTCATATTTCTATTCATATTTCTATTCATATTTCTATTCATATTTGTAAACCGTTTAAATCGGCATGAACCTCTGCCATCATTTTATACTTGGTTGCAATTTCTTCTAACTCAGCAACAGATATTTTTATAGTCTTATGTCTTAATC
>Ga0136601_1000557_pt1 | contig 15564 bp, 15 predicted proteins | sample AntRauMFilla2699_FD_181020 | JGI IMG/M metagenome (GOLD analysis project Ga0136601, IMG submission 181020) | Saline lake microbial communities from Rauer Islands, Antarctica - Metagenome Filla 2 #699 | ecosystem: Environmental > Aquatic > Non-marine Saline and Alkaline > Saline | place... | reverse complement strand
AATAAAAAAAGCGACCGGTGGGTCGCTGGTCGTCACTTGGTAATCCAGACTATACTGTTGGCATGTTCGCGCACATTTCCTTCTACAAGATCCCTGCGATTGCTGGCACAACATGGAGCTGCAAAGGTGCAATCTGGGCCAAAAAATTTGATTTGATTTGTCTCAAGCCCAGCACGTACATGCGTAGCAATAATCACCTTTCTTAGATCCAAAGATCTTGTTTCCGCATCATAAAATACGTCTGGTCCGAACTCAGCAAGGTATGCGTCAGCTTGCTCTCGCCCCAATCCGTCGCGGTGCGGTAGATGAGCTCCACAGATTAACCCAGTACAGATGACTTCTAGTTCGTCCACCTGACCGTCGGGAGCAATGCGGTCTAATACATCAGTGATGATGTTTTGACCGTCGATCGGCATGCCAGCCGGCCGACCAACATGGAACAAGATGCTTTCTTGAGTGCTGGGTTTATACACAACACCACTCGCGCAATCGGCACTTTGCAACATGGTCATCGTACCGGAACCACGGACGTGTATTGCGTCCGCATCGATATGCTCACGAGTCTCTGTAGGATACCGATTTGCAATTCTGCGAAACCCGGTACTTTCGACATTGCTGGCTGCGCGCATCAGGCACACATTTGTCGGCTGGACGCCGAGTGCATTTGCAAATCTGGTTGCATCAACAAACGCAGTTGGTTGAAACTCTCCAGTTGTGTGATGCCATAGTTGCTGGGTATTGCCCAGCATCATCATGCGAGCTTTTTGGTCGATTGTGTCTTGTATAAACACGTTTATTTCGTGTGACATAGTTTGTACCACCTCCTAGGTTTGTTGAACAGTTTTCTGATTTCTATAATATGCTACGCTACCTTCTATGGCAAGCCAGATCAACTTAAATCAAGTTAAACAAATTCATTTTATCGGCATTGGTGGCATTGGTATGTCGTCTTTGGCGCGGCATTTTTTGTCCGAGAAAAAGGTGATCAGTGGGTCTGATCGTGAGCTGACTGATCTCACCAAGGCACTCGTACGCGAGGGGATAGTAGTTAAATGTCCTCAAGCAGCCGAGAATATCACCGACGATATCGAAATGGTGATATATACCGAAGCTATGGCAGCTGACCACCCCGAAATGCTCGCTGCCAAAAAGCTGAAGGTCCCAATGCTCAACTATTTTGACGCCCTGGGTCTGGCGATGAATCCGTACTACCTGATAGCGATAGCTGGTACCCACGGCAAGACCACCACCACCGCCATGCTGACTGATATCTTTGCCGCCGCTACCAAAGATCCAACCGCAGTGATCGGCTCATTACGAGCCAAAACTGGCAGTAATTATCGCGCTGGCAAAAGCAAGTATGCGATTGTCGAAGCGTGCGAATTCAAACGTGACTTTTTATCACTCCGGCCAGAAGTCCTCGTGATCACTAATCTCGAACTTGATCATGTCGATTACTTCAAATCCCTGGCCGATGTGCAAGATGCGTTCATGACCCTGGTATCACAAGTATCAGAAACCGGGGTCGTGATTTGCAACACCAAAGACCCCGCTCTCGCGCCAGTGATCGCCAGCGCTCAGGTGCCGGTGATTGATTATATGGAAGCGTTCGACATGCAACTCTCACTCAAGCTGCCCGGGGTACACAACCGTCTCAATGCCGCTGCAGCCAGCGCAGTTGCGACCTACGAAAAGATCGACCAAGGTATCGCCGGTAGCGCACTGCAAGACTTTGCCGGCACCTGGCGTCGGTTTGAATACAAGGGCGAAGTGAATGGTGCACATATATACGATGACTACGCCCATCATCCAACGGCAATCACCGTCACAATCCAAGCCGCGCGGGAGTTGTATCCAGACAAAAAATTAATCACCATTTTCAAACCCCACACCTATTCTCGCACTGCAGCGCTGTTTGATGAATTTGCCAAATCGTTTGCTGGTGCAGACGAAGCGCTATTCCTACCAATCTACGCTGCCCGCGAAGAAAACACCACCGGGGTCAGCGGTCGCGAACTGGCGGTTAAAACCCTCGAGTGGGTACCGCATACTCAGTTCTGCGAGTCGCACGATGACGTTGTAGAGTACGTCAGAGGTAAGTTAAACGATGACACAGTCGTATTCATCCTCGGCGCCGGCGATGTGACCCTCGTCGCAAACGAGTTAACAAGCTAGTTTTCGACGCGTCAACACACTACCCACATATTTATAGGTACGTGCTGTACCCTTTTCTCAATTGTCAGAGTATACTACTCTGACAATTACATAACGTATTCAGAGTATGGACGAGGGATTTGACCCGCTGACTCCATCCGCAACCACCTACAAAGGAACGGTGCGACATTCAACACACTTTTGTGTGAACAATGCTTAACTCCTGAATGCACCCGCCTGGGTGCTTTTGTAATTTTATATTCACCTAACTAAAACAATATGTTAAAAACCGCCGAATGTGTTTCACCCAGCCATCCCGATAAATTATGTGACCGGATTTCAGACACGGTGCTTGATGCCTACCTAACGCAAGACCCAGCCAGCCGTGTAGCAGTTGAAGCGGTCGGTTCCCACGGCAAGATTTTTGTCACTGGGGAAGTCACCACCAAGGCCACCAACATAGATATCTGTGCCATTGTCGAGTCTATCGTCGGTAATCAATACGACATCTCGGTGCACGTCGTCGAGCAAAGCCCAGAGATTGCTAAAGGGGTAGATACCGGCGGAGCCGGAGACCAAGGCATCATGACCGGCTACGCCACCCGCGAGACCGACACCTATATGCCCAAAGAGTACGAGCTCGCGCGCACCCTCTGCCAAGCCCTCTACGCCAAATATCCGTACGATGGCAAAACTCAGGTGACCGTACACGCCGACGGTACAATTCATTCGGTGGTAGCCAGTTTCCAAAATGCCCCGAAAGCAGAGCTACAGAAACTGGTAGAGTCCGTGATCCCCGGTGCGCAGGCCTATCACATTAATCCAGCCGGAGATTGGTATGTCGGAGGCTTTGATGCCGACGCTGGCCTGACCGGACGCAAGATTATCGTCGACAATTACGGTCCAGAAATTGCCGTTGGCGGCGGAGCTTTCTCGGGCAAAGACCCGAGTAAAGTAGATCGCTCTGGCGCCTATATGGCCAGGCGGGTGGCGGTCGATTACCTAGAAAAATATCCCCACGCCCAAACTGTGTTGGTAAAGCTGGCCTACGCTATTGGACACCCCGAAGCACTGATGGCTGTAGCAATTGTCGATGGCGTCCCCGAGGACGTCATCGGATACGACCTCACCCCTAACGGGATCAAGTCGTTCCTCCAGCTTGATGCACCAGTGTATGCAGACACCGCCGCCTGGGGCCACTTCGGCCGCGGGTTTACGTGGCGATAGGTTAAGCAAAAAAGAAAAGGCCGGGCACCTGCGGTGCCTGGCCTTTTCTTTTACCAACCCAAGTGGTACCGTTGCTGACATGGAATCAGGTAAACTTTCGATCGTCGCGACCCCGATTGGGAATCTCGAAGACATCACACACCGAGCCATTCGGACATTGTCCGAGTGTGATTACGTGTTGTGTGAAGATACCCGCGTGACAGGCAAACTGCTACACCACTACAACATCGACGCGACAATGAAGCGTTATGATGCCCACGCTAGCGAGCAGGTGCATGCCCACATCATCGAAGACCTGCTAGCTGGTCAGCACGTTGCGCTCGTCAGCGACGCCGGCACGCCAGGGGTCAGCGATCCGGGAGTGTTGCTGGTACAGCAAGCCCGCGCCGCTGAGGTCTTGATCGAAGCTATCCCGGGTGCCTCATCGGTCACGGCTGCGCTATCAATCGCGGGTATCACCGGAAATCAATTTACCTTCCTCGGGTTTGTGCCGCAAAAGAAAGGTCGCGAAACATTTTTCAAAACCATCACGCAGCACGCACAGCCAGTAGTGTGCCTCGAGTCGACCCACCGGATCACCAAAGCCTTGACTCAACTAACAGAACAGCAACCTGATGCGATCGTGTACCTTGGTCGCGAACTGACCAAACTGCACGAAGAACTACTGGTCGGGTCGGCCGCAGAGCTACTCGAACTTCTAGAAACCACACCCGTAAAACAAAAAGGTGAATTTGTCATGATTGTGGACAGCCGATCCTAAGGTATACTCTGTGCAATATGCGTAAAGCGATGTTTGTCTGTTTGGTTGGTTTTGTTTTATTGGTTCTTCCGTACTTGGGAATTCCTACCGACTTCCGTGAGTACATATTAGTTGGTGCTGGTGTACTGTTGGTTTTGTTTGGCTACATGTTGATGCGAGACGAAATCTTGCGCCGCTCAGACTACGGTAATGGTGAACGAGGCAACGACTCTTTTATCGAGACCACTGAACCATTGTTCAAAGACCAATCTTACTAGCTGCCGTGGTCATACTGGCCTGTTCGAGGGTAGTAAAAAGGCGTAAAGTCATCTAGTAACACTGCTGCGCTACCTGTGAGTGAAACAGGATTTTGGCACTCGCTTCGCGGTATGATTACGGTATGTTACAGAAGCCAAAAGACACCCTACAGCTGATCGTCCACGAATCTGACCAACCGCACATGGGAAAAGGTTCGTTAATTCCGCAGTCGTATACACCATCATCTGTCTCAAAAATCCCGAAAACTAAAATCCCGAGAGTTAAAAAACAAACGCGCACGCTGCAGACCATCGCGCGGGTTGGTATCGCTAGCACGGCTGCGTTACTATTCTTGCTCGCTGGAACCGTAGGTTACGGCTACATGTCACAGGTAGGCCAGATTGCGTCGCCAGTAGTGACTGTCGTCGATCCGTACACCCTCGAGAATACCGCCCTGACCAATGGCCCCCAGGTCGCCCTTTCACAAGCCAATTTTTTTACGCAAACCCGTGACGCCCTTATCGATGACGCGACGACCTTTGTCGAAGTCGACCTGGCTCGTGAACAAGTGCGCTATTTTGAAGCGGGCGTACTAGCCCAAAGTGCCGAGATCATCCGCGCCGCACAACCAGGCACTTGGTGGGAAACGCCATCTGGCATGTACGAAGTCGTCCGTCGTGATGAGTCATTTTTCTCTACTCTTGCCCAGGCTGATTTGCCGTGGACGGTCGCGTTTGAGGAAAACCTGATCATTCACGGTGAGCCAACTTACCCGGGCGGTTCATCGGTCGGCGATGACTTTGGCGGTGGGGGAATCTGGTTAAGTAACGGCGACGCAGAAGCGCTCTTTAGGGCGGCTGAAACGGGCACCTTAGTCGTGGTGCACGCCGCGGCAACTGCTCCAGATACGTTTGTCTATGAGCCGCCGGTGCCAGACATTACCGCTCCGCACTATTTTGTTGCCGACATAGAAAATGACACCATACTAGCAGTCAGCGACCTCAAAGATGAGGCGGCAATCGCGTCACTAACCAAACTCATGACCGCTGTGGTAGCAGCCGAAGAGCTGCAACTTGATAAGCGGATCTTTGTAACATCACCAAATTTTATTACGTCGCTCGTGCCACGGTTGTCTAACCGCAGCAGTGTTTCGATGTACAGTTTGCTCCAGCTGCTGCTGGTCGAGTCGTCTAACGAAGCGTCAGAAGTCATCGCAGCCGAGCTCGGTCGCGAAGAATTTATTGCTGCCATGAACACCAAAGCCCGCCAGTTGGGAATGTTAGACACGACCTTTGCTGACCCGTCAGGGTTAAGCGCCGAGAACATCTCCACTGTTGGCGATATGTATCAACTGACTAAGTATATTCATAATAATCGCCGGTTTATCCTCGACATCACCAAAGACGTCAACCTACCGTCAACTTACGTAGGAGGTGATTTTACCGGCCTGGTTAACTTCAATGAAATCGAAGACACCACCGGGTTTGTCGGTGGTAAAGTTGGTGAAACTCGCGCAGCCGGGCAGACTTCGATCTCTTTACACGAATTGGCAATCAAAGGCACCACTCGCACCGTGGTCGTGATTGTCCTAGGGTCAGAAGGACGCACCGCCGATGTGCAGAGCCTGGTGACATTTGTTGAGGAGCAGTTTGGCGACTAGTGGTATACTCGGTATAACATGGCACCATACGATCCAGAAAAGATAACCTTTTTTGCCAAGACTGATGCCCGTGGGCAACGGGTCCCTTTTGGTATCAAAGCCCGAGACCGCCAGCGTCACATGTACGTGATCGGTAAGACCGGTATGGGAAAGTCGACCCTACTTGAAAACATGGCCGCCCAAGACCTCAAGACAGGCGAGGGGATGGCCTTTATCGATCCCCACGGTTCGGCTATTGAAGTACTGCTTGATTACGTCCCTGAGGATCGTATCGATGATGTGGTGTACTTCGCACCCTTTGATATGGAAAACCCGATTGCGTTCAACATCATGGAAGATGTTGGGATCGACAAACGACACTTGGTCGTTTCTGGCTTGATGTCGACCTTCAAGAAAATTTGGGTTGACGCGTGGTCGGCTCGCATGGAGTACATCCTGACCAATGCCTTGTTGGCACTTATCGAGTACCCAGGGACCACCCTGCTTTCGGTAAACCGGATGTTGGCAGATAAAAAGTATCGCGACGAAGTAGTCGCCAACATCAAAGATCCCGCGGTGAAAGCCTACTGGGTTGATGAGTTTGCCAGCTATACCGAACGCTTTGCCGCCGAGGCACTCCCAGCGATCCAAAACAAAATCGGGCAGTTTACCGGTAACCCGTTGATCCGTAACATCATCGGGCAGCCACACTCATCGTTTGATGTGCGCAAAATGATGGATGAGAAAAAGATTCTACTCATCAACCTATCCAAAGGACTGGTTGGTGAAACCAATGCCGATTTGATTGGGTCAATGCTCATCACTAAAATTTACCTAGCTGCCATGAGTCGCGCCGAGCTACCACCAGCCCAGATGAAGCAAATGCCAAACTTTTATTTCTATGTGGATGAGTTCCAAAGTTTTGCCAATGCCACCTTTGCCAATATCTTGTCCGAGGCGCGTAAGTATCACCTGAACCTGATCATTGCTCACCAGTACGTGCAGCAGATGGAAGAAGAAATCCGCGATGCGGTGTTTGGTAACGTGGGTACGACAATTTCGTTCCGGGTCGGGCCGTTTGACGCCGAAGTGCTCGAGACGGTGTTTGCGCCAGAATTCGAAGCGACCGACCTCGTGAATCTTGGCTTTGCTCAGATCTATCTGTCGTTGATGATTGATGGCGTCGGGTCGCGACCGTTTTCAGCGATTACGTTGCCACCGGTAGAAACGCCACCAAAATCCTTTAAGCAAATGGTGATCAAACGCAGCCAGCAAAATTTCTGCCGACCACGTAGCGAAGTCGAACAAGCGGTGATCGATTCACACTCTCCAGACAAACGGATTGACGCAGCTGTCGAAACCGGAGGTGGTAACAAAGGCAGCTTTGCTAAACCAAGTTTTATGAAAAAGGTCGGCACTGAAACCAAAGGCCCACCAAAGAAAAATAACAATGGCCCGAACCAAAGGGCAGGTGGACCAGATAAACCAGGTAACCACCAGGCCAAGCAACCACCCAAAACCGCTGCCGACCTCAAAGCTGTTCTAGCTGGAATGACTGGTCAGAACAACAAACCAAAACCAGACGCAAACACCGCTGCGACAGCAAAATCAGATACAAACACCGTTCCAGCCGAAACAAAAGCAGCAGAAAAACCTCAACCAAAACCACAGCCGTCGACACCGGAAACAAAAGAAGCAGTCCAGGGTACCAAAGACCAGTCAGACAAGAGTAAACTGACCCCACCGACACCGACACCGACACCGACACCGACACCGACACCGACACCGACACCGACACCGACACCGACACCGACACCGACACCAGATCCAGTCCCAACCAAATCAGCGCCACGCCCAGATACCAGTGCAACCAAACCACCAACCGACGGTAATCAACCACGGTCAGGGACCGACCCAAACCACAAAGCAAACCCAGACCAAAAGTCAGCCCCAGCAGCTCGCTCGAACCAAGGTGCGCATAATAACCAGCAATCAACTAGTGCCGACGACCTGCGTGCGGTTTTGGCAAAGCTGGCCAATAAAACCAACCAAACCAAACTCAAGCCGGATAATAAACTTAACGGAAACGGAAACGGAAACGGAAACGGAAACGGAAACGGAAACGGAAACGGAAACGGAAACGGAAACGGAAACGGAAACGGAAACGGAAACGGAAACGGAAATTCTAACTCAAACTCCAGATCAAAACCAAACCAAAATACCAAACCCACTCCGCAAACACCTCTAGCCGATCAAAAGCCAGTCACATCACCAACGGACCTACGTCACGTGCTGCAAGACATGGTGGCACACAAAAAACAACCTAGTAATGCCAACCAGCAACCGCAATCCAACCAAACTACTAGCAATAACCGTCCAACCAAAGTTCACACAGCGCAACCTGACCAAACCAAACCTGATCTAAAAACTGCCCTGGCAGACGTAGTAGCCAAATCTAGACCATCCACAGAACAGACTCCACCAAACCCGGTGGCTGAAGCTACAACCGGTCAGCCATCAGCTAAACCAGTAGCAGAACCAACAGCAACTATGGCGAACAACCAACCAACCCACTCAACAGCTGGTCGGTCTAGGCAACCAGCCTTTACTCCGCACGAGCACTCCACTGGTCCAGACATAAACACAGCCAAAAAAATCTTGCGGCACAGTGGTAAAGAACGGCCGCCAGGCACCTAATTTGTATGAATCGGCTTGGTCTCATCATCGTATGTATAGTTTGTCTCAATCCCATGAAGGCCATGGCGATCGAGATTTCTGAAGTAGCGTGGATGGGTTCAGCTGCCTCAGCCAATCATGAGTGGATTGAACTATATTCGCCAGAGACCATCGACGTCACCGGCTGGACCATCACCGACGGCAACAACCTACAGATCGAACTCGACGGCACCATCAGCTCGGGTGAGTACGCCGTCCTTGAACGCACTAGCGATGCGTCGGCTCCCGGTACCGCTTGGTACATATATACCGGGGCACTGGTTAATACCGGTGCCACCCTCACCTTACTCGATGCGACCGGTGCGGTGGTTGATCGGGTCACCGGTGGTGAAGATTGGGAGTTAATTGGTGGCGACAACGTCACCAAAGCAACTGCACAACTATCTACCAGTGGTTGGATCACTTCGGCAGCCACTCCCGGCCAGGCTGCTACCGGGATAGCGCAGGCTGCTGCTAGCGACGAGGATCAAAACGAGACAGAAGATCCGGAACCAGCCGTACAGAAGACCACCAGTCGCAAGTCGTCGAGCGCCGAATCAATCCAGTTGACGCTGCCAGATATTACCCTGCAACTTGCAATTGCCGCCCCGCAGACGACGTACGTCAATCAACCAGTGACCTTTGCCGTTAGCCCCAGTGGGGTAGGAAGCACTATCGCTCAATCACTCCACTACACCTGGAGTTTTGGTGACACCGATACTGCATCAGGGAAAGAGGCACAGCATGCCTACCCCCACCCCGGCAACTACGTCGTTGTGGTCGAAGCAGAGTACAAACGGCAAATCCAGCGCACCCGCCACGAAATTGTCGTCCTGCCAGTATCGCTAACACTCACCGAGCTCGAGGGTGGTGATTTTGCTATCCAGAATAACAGCCAGACCGAAATTGATCTGGCTGGATATCGTTTGGTTGGCAACAAAACGTTTACCATACCCGACTACACGATTTTGCTCCCCCGATCCCAGATAGTAATCAAGCGCGATAAATTTCTGACCGCTCCAACATCGCGAATGGTCGCCCTGTATGATCATGCAAAAGGTCAGACAGCAATCCACCTGCCAAAACAGCTCGCAGCGCGCGCGACACCACCACCCACCGAACGTCCAGCAACCAGCCCAACTCCACGTATTAGTGCTATTGATGATAGTTCGCGCTATACCTTCGCAACCAGAGCGAACGCCGCAGAGCCAGAAGGTGAAGCAGACGAGCCTCCTCCAGTAACCTCGACACCACAAAATTCGCAAGTAGCAGCGGCCGGGGCAACGACCCTGCCAACTAACTGGCCACAGTACGCGCTGGTGGTAATTTTGCTACTCGGGATCGTCGCGGTGTATTTAATTCCCAAAAAAGAAAAAATCGCCAGTCCGTGGGACTAAGCAGTACTCATATTCAATAACAATTTAACGCTGCGTAAAGTCACGCATTATAGCGAGCTTTGTTATAGTTTCATGATGCAGAAAAAACGGATAGTAACCATCGGTGGCGGTACAGGAACGCATACAGTATTGCGTGGGCTTAAACAGTATCAAAATAAAGTCGACCTCACCGCCGTGGTGACGATGGCTGATAGTGGTGGTTCGACCGGCCGTCTGCGAGACGAGTTTGGCTACCTGCCGGTGGGCGATGTGCGTATGGCTCTCGCCGCCCTGGCGAGCGATATCGACCAGCACGAAGAACTTGTCCGCGAATTATTCCTGCACCGCTTTGCTAAAGGCAGCGGTCTCAATGGTCACAACGTTGGCAACCTACTCTTGGTGGCGCTGACTGACATTCTCGGTTCAGAAGAAGCCGCCATTGCCGCCGCCGGCAAGCTCTTGCGAGTCCAAGGCCGGGTGTTGCCAGTCTCGACCGACCCGACCGACCTTATCGCGACCTACAGCGATGGGGTAATCATCACCGGCGAACATCAGATCGACGAACCACATCCAGATCGACATCAGCACCAGATACAGCAGATTGCGGTCAGCGAAGCGGTACAGGTCAGCGAACGGGTGCAAAAAGCTATTGCTGAAGCTGATCTAATAGTACTTGGTCCGGGGGATCTATACACTAGCGTGCTAGCAAATGTGGTTGTCCCTGGGGTCGCGACAGCGCTACGTGATACCACCGCTACGCTCGTCTACGTATCCAATCTTATGACCAAACAAGGTCAAACCAGTGGTATGGGAGTCAGCGAGCATCTGGCCGAAATTACCACCTACATCGGCCGTGCTCCAGATGCGGTGTTAGTAAACGTCAATCATCTGCCAGCCGACCTGCTGGCAACGTACGCCGCCGATCAAGAATTTCCGGTGGTATTCAATTACGAAGCCACTACCACCAGAGTCGTCCCCGCCGACCTACTCGCGAGCGAAACCATCCCCACCAAAGCCGGCGACACCCTCAAACGCAGCCTAATCCGCCATGACCCCGACAAAATCGCCAGAAAGTTAATCGACTTATTATAACTATGACCAATGGCACAGGTGACTCCTAGACCAATATACACACTATGAAATACATCCTCGATTTCGACCGCACCTTGTTTGATACCGATGCTTTTGTTGCGGCCGCACAACGAGATGGCTTGACCAGTACAGAATACATATCGCCTGATATTTGGCACAGCTATACTGTCGAAGATTTTTTGTACCCAGAAGTGTTGCAATGGCTACACACAAAAAACAAAGCCGATGTCCGTATCCTCACCGCCATCACACCAAAGCAAGGTTTCGAAGCCGCAGAATACCAAAAAGCAAAAGTTGAACAAGAACCAATCATCAATCTAGTCAAACACATTTACTACGTAGAAAGCGACAAAGCGACCATGATGCAAACCATCGCCACCACCGGTGATCCAGACGAGCAGCTGATCTTCGTGGATGATTTACTAGAACACTGTATAGCAGTCCAGGCGGCAGTACCAAATTGTACGTGTTTTCTAATGCAACGTACCAATAGCAGCAGCGCACCACCCCCACCCACTAGTATCAGGGTAATCCAAAGCCTGGCAGACCTCGACACCATCACCCCAAGTGGTCCAGGTGACTCCTAGACCATCATGCAAAATTTGACGTTAATGCTATTACACCTAATACATATAAACCATGCAAGATCCAAAACTAACGATCTATTTCGTCCGGCACGGTGAAACGGTTGGTAATGTCGCCGGTCAGTCACAAGGTCCGAATGATCCATTAACCGAGCTTGGCCACACCCAAGCCCGGATTTTGGCAGAACGAGCTCTGGGCATCGATGTCGATCGCATTATTTCAAGTGATTACGACCGGGCTAAAGCAACAGCAGAAACCATTCAAAAAACCACCGGAAAGCCACTAGAACTTTCTGAGTTCTTTCGTGAACTCAGACGACCGTCAGCGTTTCAAGGTCGGGTCCCTAAAGAGGATCCAGAAGTGCTCAAAGGCTACCAAGAAATGGAAGCGCATTACTTTGAAGTCGACTGGCACTATAGCGACGAAGAAAACTTTTTTGACCTCAAACAAAGAGGTCAGCTCGCCCTGCAGTATCTCCTTGATCAACCAGAAGAACGGTTGCTGGTTGTTACCCATGGTAACTTCTTGCGGAACTTGCTTGGTCTGATGTTGCGTGGTGATAAGTACTCGCCACAAGACTACCTAGATATCGAGACCACGTTTGCACTGAACAATACGTCTATTACCGTCGCTTCTAAACTCTATTACTGGAGACAAGACATGACCTCATGGACAATCAATAGTTGGAACGACGATGCGCACCTTGGCAAGATCACGTAGACAGTGGTAGAAAGTGAAACCAGTTGATCAGCGCTTATTATGGTGTGTGGTGAGATTGAAAATTCTTGAGCGCTGCAGATTACCTAGATACGAATGACAACTACCAATACCATACTCCGAATCAGAGCAAACGGCTGGTATACTACCAACATATGGCGCGCAGGGATCTTTATAACAATTCGACCAGTCACGCAGCTGGCGAATTAGACTACATACTGAAAAAAACTGCCAAAGGCGGCGATAAAGAGGTTGTACCAAGCGTTACCGCCGAGCAAGCAATGAGAGAAGCTCGCCTGGTGCAGCACCAGTCAAATCGTGACGTGACCCGGGTACTGTTTATTTCTAAAAACCCAGAACTCCTCAACCCCACGCGTCCGACACTCGATGGGTACCTCGACATTTCAGACATATTCGACGAGGTGCACGTACTGGTCTTGCGACAAGGAATCAAACCGACCCAAGAGGTCCTGCGCCCACACACAAATGTTTGGATATATACTGCAGCCAGCTCATACTGGTGGCAGATGCCCAAGCGCGGCCGAGAACTAATCCAAGAGCAGCTTGTGTTTGCTGATGGATTCCGCCCAGACTTAGTCGTCGCTCGCGACCCGTTTGAATCAGCTCTGGTCGCATTAGCAGTCAACAAAAAATTTGGTACCCCGATCCAGTTGCATGTCTTGATCAATTTCTACGCCGCTTCATTTTCCAAACTAGCGTCGTACAATTGGCTGCGCCGGTTTATTGCTCGATACACCATACCAAAATTCCCTAGCGTCAGAACGGCTACCCAACGAATTCAGCACCTACTTATCGATAAATATGATGTAGCAGATATCAAACGCCTGCCGCAGCTTAATGTGTACGAATCGATCGACACTGTCAGACAGATACTCGATCTCAAGCAAAAATATCCCCAGTACGTGTTTAATATTCTATTTGTCGGAAATCTGACTCATACCACCACAGCGATGCAGGTCATCGATGCGGCACGCTTTATGTTGCTCAATAAACGGATTGGGATGATCGTGCTTGGTGACGGTCCGTCGTACCGCGAGTGTTATAAGCGAGCAAAACTACTAGGGGTAGAAAAACAATTAGTATTCGAACGAGGTAAGGTCGATCGGGTACAATACCTCAAAGCCGCCAACCTGCTGGTGGTTACCGATACCGACCCCCAAAGTGAAGAGCTGGTCCTGCAAGCCGCCGGCGCCAAAATCCCTATGGTGATGACGTGGACCGAAGCGCGCGAAGACCTGTTTACCCACCTCGAGTCAGCCTACATTTGCCCCCCTGACGATGTGCAGGCGGTCGCCGATGGTATTCACGAACTCATGAACAATTACCCAGTACGTAAACAAATCATCGAACAAGCATTTTCTGTCGTCACCGAACGCTTCCACCAGGACCCAGAAGAATACCGCAAGGACTACCGAGACAGTATCGAACAAGCATTATTTGTCGGTGAAGAAATCACACCGGCAAAAGAAGGGTAGTGTGGTACCATGCATCCGCTATGCAACCCTTACTGAATCTCTGCAAAACCGCCGACATCACCGAAAAGTCCGGTATCCATATTTCTAAAAACATTGCCAATAGAACCGTCTGGGATACCTTCGCCATCGAGCACCCAGACCACCCAGCCATTTCTCCGACCGATGAAGCGATTGACGCGTCAAAGTCAATCACCCAAATCAACCACATTAAACAGTACGTCACCGATTCGACAGTGCTGCTCGATTATGGATGTGGCTATGGTCGCGTAGCCCAGTATTTGCTGCCAAAGGTAACCCTGACCGGATACATTGGTCTTGATAGTTCGTACGAGCTGCTCAAACTATTTCGCGAACGCTACGATAAATCAGAAACCGAGCAAACCACTCCGCTTCTTTTGCTCAACGCCGACACCAACAGCCCACCGCTCAACAACAACTCGGTTGATGTAGCGGTTGTAGCGGTAGTATTTCGGCACAATCACAAATCAGTGGTCAAACAATCCGTGGCCGAGCTCGCCCGGGTAGTCCAGCCTGGCGGGACGGTGTTGGTGTACTCAGCCTTTCCACGAATGGTGTCGCTGATGGGTATCCAAGGGCAGTTGTATCAAATTATTCTCAATCTACTTGGCCGCCCGTTTAAAAATGGCCCCGTGCGCTACTACACCCAAGGCGAAATCAAACGCCTGTTTAGGGATTTTTCATCGGTAGAACTAGTCCCGGTTGGCTATAACGTATTGCCGCACAGTATCATCATCCTCCCACGACCACTGCAGGTCGTGTGGCGTAAAGTGATCGCCAACCCCGCCAACACTCTCCTTGAACGCCTCACCCCAACCCCATTGCGCCGCTACTTCGCCACGCATATTGATGTGATTGCCAAGCGGTAATCACAGCAAAAACTAATTCTCCAATCGCAACGCCCGGTTTTTAAGGTTTTTTAAATAACTGAGCAACATAATAAAAAGCGGGGTAAAGCTATCGCTTTACCCCGCTACCGCAAATCAAGATACCCATGACGACGCAGCAACTGTTCCAACATATCGGCCTCATGTTGCAGTTGACGGTGCAGTTGATGGAGACTTACATCACGAGCTTGTATCCACCTCATACCAAAGTCATTTGGCTGAATACCATAGAGACGGCTTACATTATGGTAGATGAACGCACAACACCCAGACGATATTCCCAAAGTCGTCTGCATTCGACACAGGTGTTTATTATTACCAAATTCATGTAAGTTGCGAAATTCATCCGGGAACAGTTGGTCAGTCGGTCGACAAACTCATAGGTGTTAGTATAACGCACGTCTTCACACGGTACGATTTGGGTTCCAGTCTCTGGCATTACAATCTCCCTTTGACCTTTCTTTTATCTTCTAAGCGCACTATAGCAAACCAGCTACAAAATTGAAATACTATATCCTAATACTGAAGTTACACAGTAGTATCGTGCCACTTTTCAACACCAAATTTTCAGAAGGCGAAAGAACCGGCTTCATGTCTACAATCACGACGAACTAACTAGCGTATTCAGCCATCCGCTCATTTATTAAAACTCCGGAGGAAG
>Ga0136601_1000555_pt1 | contig 15584 bp, 32 predicted proteins | sample AntRauMFilla2699_FD_181020 | JGI IMG/M metagenome (GOLD analysis project Ga0136601, IMG submission 181020) | Saline lake microbial communities from Rauer Islands, Antarctica - Metagenome Filla 2 #699 | ecosystem: Environmental > Aquatic > Non-marine Saline and Alkaline > Saline | place... | reverse complement strand
CGGAGAGCGGCCCCGGAGAGCCAGAGAACGGCCCCGGAGAGCCGGAGAGCGGCCCCGGAGAGCCAACAAAAGGCCCGCGAGCCCCGGACCGACATTCGGAATGACCCAAAATTCAAGGACTACTACGAGCCCACAATGACCGAAGCTCAGAAAAAGAGACTCGATAATATTGTCGCCAAAGCACTGAGCCACCCAAACGATTTTGATAAAGAATACACCATTCATGATGAAATCGAAATAGAAGCCAATTTCGCAAGCATTTATGAACTCGACGAACACGTCGATTGGCAAAAAGTCCAAACGCTCCCCGTGGATAAAAACGAACGACAACGAGGCGTAGCATACTACGCCCCTTATACCGATAATTCAGTTGGATCTACAACCACTGCCGCGAAACCAACTTTAGCTGATTTCAAGGATTTGGCCACTCAATTAATGAAGGTTCCGGCGATGAATTGGGACCCTCTTGATAACTCTGCTAAACCAGCTGGAGGGAATACGCTTAAGGATAGAATCATTGCTGATATGGATAAACTGTGGAGAACCACGAACAGTATCCAACCCAGGACGTCGTATAACCGTGATGCTGGGTATCAGTGGGCCTTGCAAAACAACAATGGTTACGAAGAGGAAAAGGAAAAATTGCTTCGTCAGTTTAAGACTGAATTAATCGAGGCTAATAGGTCTGAAGATGAAGGAGTATTTAAGCTAGGCTTTTATAATTTGGATCTTGTTCGTAAGATCGACACTGATCACCAATACCATTATCTCATTGGCCATGCTGCATTCCAAAGTCCTTACAACGTTTCGGATTTGCAGACCATCGTTGATGAGCGAAACAAAGCGATTGAAGATATCCACATTCTTGCTGATGATAAAATAACTGTCGCAGAAGTACAGTTATTAGAATTTATTGAATGGCGATTTGCTAGACGATTGAGTCATTTGGGGGAATTATGTGACTCTTTCTGCAGGTGGTTGGGGATGGTCCCAAAGCCGGAACGTGTGGATGACGTCCGAATAGAAATACCAGACAAGGTTAAAGAATATTGGAGTGAACTACATGACATTGCTTTCGACATTCGAAGCGTCACTTACCACTTGGATTCTTTTCAATCTTGGAAATGGTCCGATTACGGCGACAACTGATTAGCCCAACCAGCTCCGCCCTGTGCTTCGGGCTCTTTATATTATCTCGAATAGTCAAGATCTCGCCCGGCCCAATCTTAGAGTTTCTAGCATAGCTCACTGCGTCCCGGCCCTCGTCCAGGACGAACTTTTCCATATCGAGCTTTACTTCTACCCCGAAATCTTGAAGCCACGCGATTGTGGCTTCCGGGTCTATGAAGGACAACGTCCTTCTTTCTTGTGGGTGGGTCTTCGCTACTCTACAATCGATTGATCTCAAGGTCTTGACTTTCGATTTTAGCAAAAACCCCGTCGATTCTGAAGCTCTTCTTCTAATCACGCCCGCTTCGCAGTCTGGTAGTCTCCCTATAAGGTCCGTGCCGTGGATGGCACTTCCCTCAGAGAAGATTAGGATTTTGGAATTCAGGTACAAATTTAACTGTTCTGAGTAAGAGGTCCCTTCAGGCGTGAAATCTATAAAGCCGTTCTTGCTCAGCTCTCTGGCTATGTAGGATTCTCCTGCGACGTAACCCAGATCTTTCAAATGTCTCCTTGTTACGAAGACCTTGAGCTTTGGATCGGGTTGGGTCGTGGCCATTGATGACAATTTGTCTAAATAGGCTTCTGTTACTTCGAATTTGTGCTCCATCTGGGAGCCTCTATCCGGGATTATCAGGTGGTCATAATTGTAGGGCTTGTGGCGGTCTACGAACAGGATCTTATTTAGGTCGCCGCCTAAATAGAGCACGGCGTCTCTGATTATTTGTTTGGTTGCTTCGCGGTTCATTTGTTTGGCGAAGATCAGATGGTCGTATTTATAATCTGCCATGGCCCATAGTCTGTGCATGTCTTCGGCGAACTGGTGGCCAAAATGTATAAGCATCTGGCCACAGTAGATCGACGTGCCATGGACTTTTTCGCCGTTCTTTAGATTTAAGACTTTGAGGTCGTCATTTCTTTGTAGAAAATGATCGTCTATTGACCTATGTGATATGGCCCTTCCCTGCATTAGACAGTCAGTGAAGGACCATGTTTGAAAGTTGAAGTCGTACATTCAACTATTAGCCCATGAGATCGGCGATCTGGTCTTGGGTGTTTTGGCCCTGGAAGTCGGCGTCGGCCCATTTGTGGTCTTCTGGGAGTCCGTTCTGGCTGGAGTAGTCGACCCAGGCTTGGTACCCGTGGAGATTGATGTATTCAGAGCGGCGGAGGGGTCGCATTCCCTCGATCTTCTGCAGGAGGGCCTTCCGGGCTGAGTTCAATCGTTCGTAGCCTGGCATTCCGCTTGCGTTGGCGGCTTTCTCATTCATGACAGCGATTTGCTTCTCGATCGCTGGCCCGGTCATTCTCGTGTAGTGGTGCATTCCGTTCTCCGTGGGGGTGATGTTAAAGATTTGTTGCAGCGGTGGGATTACCGTATATTTATAAAAGTGCAGCCCTGGGATATGACACCCAGGGCTGCTATTCACCACCACGCGAATATTCTAGAGGGGAGATACCCCATCAGCACTCATCAGAGCCTTGACCGTCGCAACCTCCGTGGACCTGATCCAGGCGTAAACCTCGTCACAAAATTCCTTGTCGTACTTGTAGAACTTGGAATCGATCTCATCAAAGGGATCGTCGTAGTCTCCTTCGTCCTCCATGTCGGGCATGCAAAGTTCATCGCCCGTGACCCTCAAGACCGCGTTCACGTTCTCGATCACCTTCAGGGAGTACGGCCCGCCGATCATGGCGAGGACAGCCAGGAGATCTTGGTGATCTGAAGCCAAATAACCATTATCTGTGTATTGCTGGTGGCCACCATTTAACACCTGGCTCGTGTAGTTCAGGACCACGACCGCCACGTTCTCACTCAGGGACCGAATGGGGGGCCTAAGGCGTACCTTATGGTCGGGTTTGATCGTGGCTGGTAGAGTGGCTTTGATCCGGGCGTCGGCTCGGTCGTAGATCGCACAGAGGGATTCGTAGGAGTTGTTCATTTGGTTCTTTCTCGGGGGTGGCGGTTTGTTCTTTCTCTTGTTACGAGCGTTCTGGATCGGTTAACTTCCCCATCATCAGGCCCCATTCAGCCACGTTCAGGTTCATTCTCTCCACGAGCTGATCCCTAACGGGGCTGAAGTTGAGTGATCCATCGATCGCATCGAACCAGATGAAACCGAGGTTGCCTTCGATCTCGGTCATGGGGTGCTCGACGACGAGGACGAAGTTCCCAATTTGAGTACGCCAGACCTCGTTGGGCTTCGGAAGGGGGAAGAGTTCTTGTGCTAGAACTTCGAATACTTCGCCCTCAGGGTAGGGCCTGACGATGATGGTCTCAATGTTCATGGGTTTTCCAAGTTGGAAATTGAAGCCCTTTGATTGTGCTTCGGTCGCCTCAGCTTCGAGCTTCTCCATTTTGGCGGCGAGCCGAGCCGGGGCTTTTCGGGTTTTGACTTCTTTGGTGGGATGCTTGAGCATCTGAACTCTGAGATCGGTTTTATCTCCATAAACGTAAACATTCATTTCGAATGTGCAGGGCTTCATGCCGTAGGATCTGCAGATTCTAGCACAGGTGACATTGAGATCCTCGATCATGGGATCGAATTGGCCGCTGTTGGCTTGATGCTTTTTGATTTCCTTGCGGATTTCTTCGACTTCGGCTTTCTTGGCTTTCATGGTATCGTAGCACCGCTTGGCCTCAGCAAACAATTGATCACTGAAACTAGAGACCGCAAGATCAAGGATTTCGTTCCGAGTGAGCTTCAATTTTGTCACGATTTTCTCCGAGGTAGGTGTATTCACTGTCTTCCCACTCCTGTTACACCAGTGAAAAATCTGTAAAACGCGGATCTGTCGGGGTTTACAGCCCGGCTCCCCCTGCAACAAGAGGGAGAACCAACCACGCCAATCACCACGAGGCCACGATGACTCAACCAATCCTGATCGAAGCACTGCGGATCACCCCCACGACCCTGCTGGCCAATCTCAAGGCTGCTTGTAAGAAGTGGAACTTGAACCACCCGAACCAGGAGAAGAAGGAGACCGTCAAGGACTTCGCCATCAACATCCTGTCTTATTGGGATCAGTGTGCGTTCTCCGAGTGGAAGCCCTGTGAGCTTGCTTCTTACATCGCCGATCTTGAAATCAAGGGCTGCGTTGGTTACGATGACAAGTCCGTGGACGACATCATCGCCGAGTGCTTCGAACGTGGGGTCGTCCATGATTACGTCGAGGAAGGCAAAACGCTTGCTGCTCTGCTTGCTGATCACCCCTGGATTCTCTACCAGGGTTAACAGCTCCTCACCCCTTGCAACAGTTGGGGGAAGAATTCGCCACCGCCTTTTGGAGAGAACAATGCAAACTGGACCGCACAAGCCCGAACTCGATGAGATGTCCCCCGTCCCAGATCCGAGTCCTATGTGAGCAGCTGCTCTACACGATGGACATCGAGCAGCGGATCAAGGTTTCGACCGAGATCCCTGGGATCTACAGGATGGTCTTTGGCCGATTGCCTGAAGTGGTCGCCAACAAGATGGCCTTCGAAGCCGAGGAAGCCCGGCAGGACAGTCTTGAGGCCAAGACCTTGGATGCCCTTGATAGGGTTGGCCTCTAAATACGACAAGAGCCCCGAATCGTGTTTGGTCCGGGGCTCTCGCGTCGCTTCGGCGGGGGAACCGAAAGGGGTTAACCTTTGAGAAGCAAGCCGCCCTTTGTGGGGTCGGCTGGCATGTCACTAGCTGAAGCCATCGTCAGACCGCTCGTGGCTTGACGCCAGTTGTTTGCACAATTGTCATCAGGATCGATCGGACCGAGTTGGATCGAGGATGCTTTGAATTCGAATTCCCGTGTTTTGCTCATCATAGCAAAGGGGAACATGGCGGCTTGGGGGACGACTTGGTCGTCTGGGCCTTGCATGGGCTGGATCGAGACCTCGAAGGGCTCTGAGATTTTGACTACCCCGTCGTCGCCCGCTTGGACGTCGCCGATAAGGAATTGGCCGCTAGCTAGTTGGATAAGCTGTGGATTCGACATGTGGTCTCCGGTTAACGAGTATTAGACTCTTGCAACAAGTTATTGACAACTTATTTAACACGCACACCAACCCTATCGAGAGAATCTCATGTTTTACACTAGCATCGCACTAGCTATCATTCTCACTTATCTAACCTTCGTAATCCGCCCCGGCGAAGTGGTCTACAGCTGCAGTTAACCAGGGATAACCCCCAGTAACAAGAGGGGAAGGGGGCCGGGAGCACCGGCCCCCATTTTCCAACCTGGTAACCACGTACGCGAGAGAACACCCGATGAGCCAAGTCCACGACGAAATCATCCACGAAGCCACCGACGCCAACCCCGAGAACAGCGACAACACCGAAAAACTCGTCATCCAGCCCGACACCCACGGTCTATCCATCGAATTCCCCCAAGGCCAGACACTCGTCGTCGATCTCTCCCAAGGGTGCTTCAGCGTCCTCCGCTTCGATAGCCAAGGCCAATCCAACCCCGTCGTCCTCTGGAAGCTCAAGGCATGAACAACTACCCCGGTTTCGGGATGATCGAAGGTCCCTTTGCTCAGGAAGTCCTGGGCAAAACCTTTACAATCATCCAAGCTCAAGATGTGAAACCCGGCGACACGCTCGTCGATTTTCAATGCATCAACTTCGCCCACCAAATCCCAGCTGTTATTACAAAAGCCAAGAGGAACGGTGATTTTGTCCACATCTGCTGGAAGGGTGGGGAAGGCAAATTCGGCAAGCAATACGCCTACACCTGCCTCTTCGGGAGATTGACCGATGGATAAGCAATTCACCGCCGACGAGATCCGCGACCACAAGGGTACAGTTGAAATCTTCTGCCCACACATTGAGCACCACAAATCGACATACTCGATAGTGATCAACACCAAAGTAGAGGACTTCATCCAAAGAGCCTTTGCGGAAGACTCATCATTCCGCCCGGTTGGTCGGATCGAGGGCAAGAGGATGCTCATCTACATGTTACCTCATAGGTCCGGTTAACCTGGGCCTGGCTCTAGTAACAATCTGGTAGACAATCCCCCACCATCCGGAGAATAAAATGGACAAGACCACGCTCACCAACGCTCAACGTCAAATCCGAATGAACATTCGGAACTTTCTCCTGGTCGCCACGATCGCCGAATTGGAGACCGAAATCGAGATCTCCAACCGGACCGGCGATACTTTCCGGGCCGCGTGTGTCCAGGAACTCTTGGCCCAGGCGGTCGCCGAAGAAACCGAAGCCGCGTACTCTCAAATGGTAGATGGAAAGCTCTGATGTTACCCAAGAAAGCCTACAACAAAGTCATCCAGGGCCTCAAGCACATTAAGGCCCAGTGGGACGAGGATCGGGCAGAGAATCCTACGACCGCCCCGTACGAGATCGACTGTCAATTAAGAGCTATGATTGCTCGCTGTGCTCGTGAAGAGCATGTGCACGTTGGCGGGAACAAGAACATGGAGATCCTGTGTGATCAAACCATCAAGTATCTCGTGGGCAAGAAGATCCTGGTTGGGAGCCCCTATGGGGGAGTCTTTTTCCCGCTGCCCGAGGGTCACGCTCCACTTCCTAGCAAGGAAGAGTTGAGGAAGGATTATCTCCAGAAGTTGGGTGACATAGTTTTTTTTAAGAAGGGTTAACGGTCCCTCTCCCCCCGTAACAAGAGATTGCCCGAAGTTCCAAACAGTCGGTCGAGATTCCCACGAGCTTGGTCGTTCTTTTGAACCACCCTGTATGGATGGGAGAGTGAAGGCTGCAAGGCCGGGCAATTTCTTCTTTCTCTAAAGGAACCACGATATGAAAGACTGGTTGTGGAACGCACTTGATGCGTCTGACTTGATGCAGAACTACGTAGGAATCGCGTTAGACAGAATTGATGATCTAACTCAAGACCAAAAAGATGAATTGGGCCGTGAACTCCAACGCACTGATCCCAAGGGTCCCGAGGAAGCTGCGGCTCTAGCGATCATCACTTACCTCTTGAATGAGAGCCCCATTTAACGGGCCTGAGGCCCTTGCAACAGGGAGGGGAAGGGGCTGACAACCGGCCCCGCCCCACCAGGAGAAGAAAATGAGCTACAAGAGTTACAGCGTTTACTACGCTTGCCAAAGCAGCCCAGATTACCTCGCCGAGATGACCGTCCCGACAAGCATCATCGAAAAATACGGCCACGAGGGCGATATCATCATCGGCGGAGGTTTCAACGGGACCTACATCCTAGGCCGCACGTCACTCGAAGATGAAGACGGCGAGTGGCTCGGATTCGACGAAACCGAATACGGCGGTGGAATCGACGACATCGTTGACTTAATCAACGAGATCCAACTGCAAATGGGACACGACGGCGGAGGCTTTATCTACAAAGAATTCCTCGAATCACTCAGAGAGAAAGCGACCCCCGAAGACTTTAAAGAAGTCATCGAGAGCCTCGCTTACCCGATCCAAGAATACAGCGGTGGCCCAAAAACCACGGTTGAAGAATTCCTCAAAAAGAAAACCGCATGAACAACTACCCCCCACTACGGGATGATCCAAGGTCCCTTCGCCAAAGAAGTGCTCGGGAAGACCTTCACGATCATCCAAGGGAAAGACATAAAAGTGGGAGACGTTCTCGTTGACTTTCAATGCGTGAACTTCTCCCACCAAGTCCCAGCTGAGATCACCCAAGCCAAGCCCAACGGTGACTTCATCCACTTAAAGTGGATCGGGGGAGACGGCAAAGAAGGGAAACAATACTCCCAAACCTGTCTCTTCGGGCGATTGACGAGCCCCGAGCCCTCGTAACAGTCCGGTAGACAATCCCCCACCCACCGGAGAAACGACATGGCACTAGAAGACCTACCAGAGAATGGCGGACGTGGCTGGTATCCAGACGGCACCGGCTACGTGCTGAACCTCAGTGGCGGTTACTACCTCCACCGTAACGGGAAAGACCGGACAACCTGCGTCCAAGCAGCCAAAGTCTGGAGACGGAAACCCAAAACCGGAAGACCCACGAAAGTGGCAGTAGCCCGGCTCGCTCGAAATCGCCGTCACATCTTCGCACTCCACACCATCGAAAGCCCACAATTAACCGGGGGCTAGCCCCCGTAACAATCCAATAGAAGAAACCACCACTCCCCAGGAGACCCCAAGACGCAAAAGCTCGAACTCGCCCAGTACGCCCACGAAAACAAGCCCCACGGCTTTGAAGCCCACGTCTCGATGCAAGACATTGAGAAATCCCACGAAATGCGGGATGGCCGGGTCAACGTGGGCCGGGTCAAGATGTTCGACGAGACCACCGGGCAGTTCACGTGGTTCGTGGTCTGTGCCGTCAAGAAGAACGGTCGACCGGTCCTTGAGATCACCAACATCCGGCGTGAGCAGGACAAGATCACTCACTGCACGGGCAAGTGGCGAAACGGAGAACTGGTTGAGCTATAACGCTATCTAACACGAGCGTTATGGTCAACGGTGTTCCGAGCCGGATTCTGCCCCAATCCGGCTCTTGTGCTCTCGTTTTAGCGAAGAGCGGCACATATGGGTGTTAGGGCGGGCATGATACATTAGCCTTATACATTAGCCTTTGGGTGTTAGGGCGGGCATGATACATTAGCCTTATACATTAGCCTTATACATTAGCCTTATACATTAGCCTTATACATTAGCCTTATACATTAGCCTTATACATTAGCCTTATGTATCTGTTTCATAGGGTTTTCCAAGCTGGAAATTTTAACATACGAGAGAATTATGAGTCTTGCGAAGAGAGCTTTGGAGTTGCCGAGGAAGTCTGCTGTGCGTAAGCGGATCGAGTTTTTCCTTGGTAGCTTGAGCGATGAGAGTATCGCTGCGAGGAAGGCGGAAGAGGCCGCGAAGAAGTTTGGGGAGGCTCCGGAGGAGGGTGGATAAGGGCAAAGCCCCGTTCCTTGCGGTTCGGGGCTTTGCGGGTTTCCAGCTTGGAAATCAGGCGGTGGTGTGGTTCTCGGGGAAGAGTTCCCAGCACTTGTATCCGGCGTTACCGAGGTCGATGTAACGCTGTTCTCGGCAGAGCTTGTCGAAGAAGAGGTCGCCGTTGACTTCGTCGAACATGGGGTCGTATTCGCCGGGGGTGGTGGGTTCGCTTTCGATGTCGCGTCCGTCGCATTCTTGCCAGACGTCGACTCTGAAGGGCTTGTTGTTCCAGCGGCCTGCGACTTGGTAGTTGAGGCCCGCGTCGTCGACGTTTACAAGCTGGATGAGGTTGAATTCGTAGTGTATTCTTGTTCTTTCTCTCTTGTGGTGGTGTCGGGGGCTCGTTGCCCCCTTCCCTCCCTTGTTGCAGGAGAGACAATCCCGTATATTCCTCACTCCCGCCGCTCGCCCCTCGTCCCCAACCCCAAACCGGTTTCCAGCTTGGAAAACGAGTAATACCAATGGGGGTCTACGACAAGGCCCCCGCACCCTTTCGGGCCGGGGGCTCTCGCCCGCCTCGTTTAGCTCATCGTGACCATCGCCATCAGGTCCGCGGACCTGATGGCTGTTCTCGTCCAGCTTCTCCGTCTTGGAGAACCGCTCCCCGGCGACCACCGGGACCACCGGGGCCGCCGGGGCCGCCTCGCTCTTCTTTGGGGCCTCAGCCTCGCGGGATCACGCGGAAGATCAGTTGGTGATGTGGCCGTTGTCCATCGAATTTGCAACCAGGACCCCATCCTTCTGATGTTCCCTCGTCCATGAAGACCGTTTCGCCGGGGATCTTGATCGTATGGAAATCGCTTTTCTCTTGGTTAACAATTTCCCGAGAGAGACAATCGTCTCTTCCTTGTGAGTCCGCGAATTTTTCGGCAGCGAGTTCCACACTCTCCGCTTCGATTTCACAATGTTGTTGGATGAAATCGTCAATGATGATAAACTTCATTCTTGTTCTCTCGTTGGTGGTCGCGGGGGCCGGTTGTCGGCTCCTCTCTCCCTCTTGTTGCAAGAGGGGACTGGGCGTTAACCCAACTCCCCATAGCTCCCACTGACCACCGTGCACCCAGCCTACCCAGGATTCGAGCTAATCCTGCCCAAGCAGCAAAAAGAAAAATGGCCCCCAACCTCACCTGAACAAGACCCATGACGTTGGACCACGGGGTTTACGGTGGCCACCCCTCCTGAAACAGGGAGGGGAAGGGGGCCGACAAGCCGCACCCGCTTGACAACCATACAACACACAACACCAACGGAGATTAGAAATGGTCAACACCAAAATGAAACCAACGGAAGCCTACGAATACGCATCAAGCTGGGGATCACTTGTCCGAAATGGCGACCCCGGTGCTTGCATGTACGGTTTCCAATCGGACTGTCGCCCTCAATCTGAAGAACATCGTAAATCCGTGTTGGAATATATGAACGGTTGCCGAATGTATGTCGTCGGAAATCCAACTCAATACGATAACGATGAAATCGAAAAGATGGATGCTTTCCTCGAATTTATCAAAGAACGGGCAATCGACGGGCAAGAGCGTGAATCATTCATCATCGAAATTAGCAGTTGTGGCTCTGTCAACGCTTGCAAACTCGATGGTGAAGCAATCGACGGCGACTTGCTGAATGATCTAATGGATTGTACGGGAAGTGGCGATGCTGAGGGACCGTGCCAATACGTTCTCGATCAATATAAGCCGCAAATCCGAACGGTCAAACAAATCAATGGGGAATATCAAAATGTCCTCGCTGATGCCGAAGATAAGGCCGCTGTTTGCCGGGAAATCGTTTGCGATTCGGATACCGACTTCACCGACGAAGATAACGCCAATCTTTATATCGTATGGGAAGCCGCTCATTCGGTGGAACGGGAACAAGACGAACAAGACGAACAAGACGAAGAATGACACCCGCTTGTAAAGAAACAACACCAAACAAAGGAAAACAATGAACAAACGATTCAACGCTCTCTGTGACCTGATGATCTACCACTTTTGCGACCTGCGAAGGCCAATCACTACCGGAAAAAGCAAATTCGCTCGTTCCGTCAAACTACTCAAAGATGAAGGAATTATCGAAAATCGGAACGATATAGGAACTATCGCCGATGAATACAATCAAGCTCTCGAAGAATATGTCGAAGAACATATTCCCGAGTTTACCCCACAATATGACTATTGGGGAGCAAAATGCCTCGACGATCATAAAGCATGGAATGCTACCAAAAATGGCAAGTTTGCCGGGGATGCTGGCGGTTTCTATATGCTCTTTGACGACTTCAATGCTCTCGAAGAATACACAAAAGAAAAACAAGAGGAAATGACACCCGCTTGCTAGTTGTCAACAAACTTCATATTCGCATAGAAGAACCCGTTCTTCTATGCAAACAACCCGAACCCCTGAACAACTGAAAACGGTTTTATGAACTGGAAAAACATTGACTGGAATGAATACGAAAAACGTGTCAACAAATACGAAAATGAAGGAAACTACTCGTCGAATTGGCGAAAACTGTCAGTCTATCCAATCATGGTGAATTACCGGGATTTCTTCTTTTGAAACACCCAATCAGACAAACAACCCCTTCCACCAGCGAGACCGACATGAACCACCTCCTAACCCAAATCAAAGCCGAAAACGCCGTCAACACCCTGATCAAGGCCCGTGCACCCCGGCTCTTCGAAGCCGCCAAGGGCCTCGTGGGCAAGCAGATCCTCAAAGCAGACGGAAGCCTGCGGAAAGACGCTCTCGCTGTTCTCGACGTGCCGACCTTCCCAGATCGACACGACATGATCTACTTGAGCCGTTCAAGTTCCTCGCTCGCCTTCACATTCAAGGCCAGTGCCTGGACCAAGAACGAGCGAGAGCATATGAGTGACCACTGTTCATATTCCGAGACCACCGTCTACATCGGCGACATGCAAAACGGCCTCCTGGAGAGCCTCGAAGAGTTTGACCCCAGCGACTACAAGAGCGACTACGACCTCGAAACGATCAAGGACCTCCGAGCCAAGTGTGAGGAAGCTCGCAAGGCGTACGAGCAAGCCCGATCCGACTGCAACCCGTTTGGTGAACGATAACTCCGTGGTGGGAGTCTGGGGGCTCGGTTAACGCCGAGCCCCCTTTTGAAACAAGAGAGGGAAGGGGGCCGACAACCGGCCCCCACAACCACCACCCGGAGAGACAAGATGCTGACCGCAACCAAGAACAACCCAGCTGGACGCCTCGCTGCCAAGTACGAGACCCTCATGGCTGAGAACGACACCGAGACGCTGATCGAGATGACCCAGGACTGCGTGGATGGCACGGGCTTCTCGCCCAAGAATCGGGCCAGGCACGAGCGGACCATGAAATGGATCGGGGACGATCTCTTCGGTCTCAAACAGTACGTGACGAACTTCATGCTGGCCGCTGACGGGCTGGCCACCATCAAATAACTCCGTGGTGGGAGTCCGGAGGGGCGGTTAACGCCGCCCCTCCTTTTGAAACACTCAGTCAGACGAAAACCGCCCCATCACAAAGGACAAGACCTTGAGAGCCCAACACTTCTACGACGACCCCCAACTACTGGCTCCCAACATGAAAAACGACGACAAAGTCGAAACCCCACTCGGGGTTGGCAGAATCTCCGAAATCAGGAATACCCCAAGCGGAACAATCTTCCTCGTCGTCATCCAAGAAGGCGGATTCGGCAGAGGCTACAGCGACGTCTTCCGACTTGATGAAATCGCCCCACTTCAGCAAAAGGAACTCACCCCCATGAAGAACTAATCCCCCCCAGTTTCTAATCTGGAAAACCCAGTGGTAGTCTATACTACCCCTGTCGTCTACCAGACTCAAAGCTACTACCCGACCCCGCTCCAGCAATTTTTTACTCGAACAGCAACCGTCCCAGTAGTGACCGCCAATTCAACAGGCCAAATCACATCAGCCGGTTACTCCACCGCTAGCGTCCGAGCCGCCTTCTTTCCGCGACTCAAAGCACGACGGTTAGCCCTAGGCTACCCGATCGTCGCAAGGGCAACTGGCACCCAAACTGTCCTGTTCAAGTAGTCCACAAGACCACCAACCAAGACAGATGATCAACGAGCGGACCGAGCGGAACGAGGTGATGGGCGTCGTCCTTTTCGAGTCCACTTCCGTCGATCGGTTGGCGGTCAAGCAGGCTTTCGCCGATTCTCGCGACATGGACGATTCTAGTGTCCTGGTTTGGTGCGAAGTCGATGTTAAAGGCCGGGGTTAACGGCTTGGTTTTCCCTGCAACAGTTGGGTAGGCGAGACGAAACCACCACCACACGGAGAAAAGACATGGGACACAAGACAGTCACGATGGAAGAGTGCGGCAGGGGCTTGAACGGTTGCGTTGAGTGCGAGATCGAGTACGATGCTCAACCGGGTGAGGCTCGGACTTGGGATTACCCTGGGTCTGATCCTACGAGTGAGTTGTGCTCGGTGCACGTGACGAGCTACATCAGCGACACCCACGAGTTCAAGCGGGAGGATCGACCGGATTGGTTCGAGTGGCTGGACAAGGTGGCTTTTTCGATGTTGGAAGCGGACTGGGAAGCCCAGGAAGAGTCGATCTTCGAGGATCTGGCTGCTGCTGAGGAAGATACGCGATGGTAAACTCCGTGGTGGGAGTAGAGAGCCGGGTTAACGCCCGGCTCTCTTTTGAAACAACAAAATAGAGAGGGGCGGACAAGCCGTCCCCGGAATCCTCGAACCTGAGAGAATGAAGAATGCTGACCTTCACGATGACCGAAGCCCAAGCCGAGATCGTCCGGACCGCTCTGACCGAGTATCATGACGACGTGATTGAGGTCATTCCAGATATCCGTAATGACGAAGGAGACCAAGCAGCCAACGACCAAGCGACCTACGCTGCTGAGATCTATGCCGTCATCGACGTCTTCGCCCCAACCCCAGCTTAACGAGCCACCGGCTCCTGAAACAAGTAGGAGAAGGGGGCCGGAAGCACCGGCCCCCAGTCCCACCAGAGAGAGAGCCAGAATGAGCCGAATCTACGTCGTCTACGTCGGACCCTACCTTGAGTGCAAGGTTGTGAAAGTCCCAACGACCCTCAACACCACCTGCTGCGTCAACCACGAGTGCCCCAACTACCGGTGCCGACTCACGGGCGAGCAAGACCCTTACTGTTCAAAGTGTGGGGAACCGATCGGTTCCCACGCAACCCCGATCTACCGGGAAGAACCCGACAACGACTGTTTCTACGACTCAGACGACACCGATTTTGTCGACATTAGTGAACACTTCCAAATCCTCAGTGGCGAGATCATCGAACGAGTGATGGACGACCGTCTAGTCCACATCTACCTCCCCAACGAGACCCGATCCCCAGGGATCACCTTCGACCCAAGGGACATCGAAGACATCAGGGAGCTGAACCCCAAGAGCCTCGTCTACGAAGCAGCCAAGTTCAAGGCCCAAGTGGACCAGACTCCGGCGTACCTGGCGATCCGGGATCTGTACGGTCCTGATGCACTCAGCTGGAAGTGGGGCGTCATCAACTACTCGAATTGACGAGCGTCAGGCTCTTGCAACAGGAAAGGGAAGGGGGCCGACAACCGGCTCCCAGTTCCACCCAGGAGAGAACGATGCTTCCCGAGAATATTCCAGCTGCAGTGGACGCCGTCCAAGACGACGTCCGAACGGCCACGAGCGGCCAAGACCTGATTGTGCAATGCCCCAACACGGGGGACGATATTGAGGTTCGGTTCGACGAGTTTGGTGCTGCGGCGATCCGGAACGACGATGGGGAAATCGTCGCTGTGCTACAGGTCCAAGTGGTTCGAATTGACTAGGGGTTCTCCCCTGCAACAGGAAAGGGAAGGGGGCCGACAACCGGCCCCCATCCACCACGAGGAAATGAGACAATGGCAGACCTGATCACACGAGCCGTCGAAATCAGCATCAACGGCGGCGAAATGAACGACGTTTGGAACGCACTCCACAAGGAATACGGCCAGTTCGGCAACCCCCACGACGTTCACGCACTCGTGCTGGACGGGGCGGACGCCGAAATCCGCAAGATTTACCCAAGCTAACTCCGTGGTGGGAGCTATGGGGCCGGGTTAACAGCCCGGTCCCCTTTTGAAACAATTGGTTAGACGAGAAAATCTCTTCCTTCCACCAGGAGAACAGCAATGGCCAAAGCCCCAATCTACAAGCAGTACGCACACAATCCAGCTGCAAGTCGCATCCAAGCTATCCAAGAAATCGCTAATCAGCTCAAAGGTCAATGCCCCGACGAGCTGCATTCCCAACTCGACGCCGCGATCTACGCTCTAGAACAAGATAGTGCCGCAACTAAGACAATTATGAGGGGCGGCAACCCCGTGAGATACGCTGTTGATAAATCCAAAAAGCCATCGCGTGCGATACAATAAATAGAGCCCCGGAACCTAACGGAACCGGGGCTCTTCTCATATCTATTTTCCAAGCTGGAAAACCCATCCCCCCAAAGATAACCAGGGGGAACGCACCATGAAAGTACGACCAATCGGTA
>Ga0136601_1000554_pt1 | contig 15592 bp, 14 predicted proteins | sample AntRauMFilla2699_FD_181020 | JGI IMG/M metagenome (GOLD analysis project Ga0136601, IMG submission 181020) | Saline lake microbial communities from Rauer Islands, Antarctica - Metagenome Filla 2 #699 | ecosystem: Environmental > Aquatic > Non-marine Saline and Alkaline > Saline | place... | reverse complement strand
CTGGACAAGAACCCGTAGAAGCAACGGTACAGGTGTTACCAGAGTTGTATGAGACGTAACGACAGGACGTAGCGGGATGTGAGAGATGATGACAAGTCGGCCGTTGTGGTTGGCTTGTTTTGATATATGAAACAATCTCGTATACTAGGGGTATGAGAGGCGTACGCTCACTGTTTTTAGGATTTGACTGGTTATTAGTAGTGCCAAGCCTCATCTTAGCCACTCTTGGTTTAGTCACCATGTACTCCTTTGCTGGTGAGAATATCTTTTTCGAGCGACAAGTTATCTGGATAGGAGTAGCGACACTGGCGATGCTGGTGGCGATGGTGCCTGACTATCGCTTTTTGCGCTCCGGTACGGTGGTGTTTAGCCTGTACGTACTGTTTGTAGTGCTGCTGGTGCTGGTGTTGTTTATCGGTGAGGTGACGCTGGGAGCACAAAGTCGTTTTAACCTAGGTTTTTTCAGTCTGCAGCCGTCTGATCCGGCCAAGCTTATCTTAATCATCATGCTGGCTAAATACTTCTCAAAGCGCCATGAGTTTATAGGTGACTTTAGACATATTTTTATTTCTGGTCTCTACACCTTTGCGTTCTTTGGGCTCGTCTTTATCCAGCCTGACTTCGGGTCAGCGATCATCTTGTTTTTTATTTGGTTTGGGATGGTGTTAGTGGCCGGGATCAAGTTGCGTCACCTGGCAATTGTGTTTGTCCTTGGAACTGTTGCGTTTGCCGGACTGTGGCAGTTTGGCTTTGAGGACTACCAAAAACAGCGGATCATGACCTTTCTCGATCCGCTGGCTGACATCCAAGGGGCTGGTTACAACGCCTACCAATCGACGGTAGCGGTCGGTTCAGGGCAACTGCTAGGAAAAGGGATCGGCTATGGTACGCAGAGTAAATTGCAGTTCTTACCGGAGTACGAAACCGACTTCATCTTCGCGGCGTTTGCTGAGGAGTGGGGGTTAGTAGGCGTGCTCTTACTTTTTTCATTGTTTGGCTTAGTGATCTGGCGCCTGTTGTGGCACGCCATTAAAGCCGCGACTAACTTTGAGCGGTTGTTTACCACTGGTGTGGCGGTGCTGTTTGTGAGTCACTTTTTTGTCCATATTGGGATGAATATCGGGTTACTGCCAGTGACCGGAACGACGGTACCATTTTTAAGTTATGGAGGTTCGCACTTGCTGACATCTTTTTTGGCGCTGGGGATGGTGATGGCGATGCGTCGCTACCGGCGTTCCACGTATGTTACTGAAGAATTGTTTTAGGCTAGGTAGAGAGCCTCGGTGGCTGTAACCATGTTCTCCATAGAAAAGTGCTGAACTCCATGCGAAGCGGTGTCTTTGAAGTCTGCAAACCGTTCAGGGTGCTCACAAAAGAGCTCCAGAGCTACAGTAAGCGCTTGGCTATCTCCCGAGGGGACCAAGTAACCGCTCTCGTTGTGAGTGATGATTTCAGGTATACCACCGACATTGCTGGCAATGATTGGCACCTGGGCTTGGGCGGCTTCAATAGCAACGTATCCTAACGCTTCGGAGCGTGAGGGGAAGATAAATACATCGGCTGCTTTGAGGTACCAAGCGGCTTCGTGGAGGTGACCAAGGAAAAAGATGTTCTCACCAAGGTTAAGGTCAGTGATGCGTTGTTGCAGTCGAGCGTACTCCTCTCCACCACCGATAATGAGATGGCGAAGGGTGGGGTAGGTTTTGACCACTTGTGCTATAGCATCGATAGCAGTGTCGTGTTGTTTTACTGGGTGGAGTTCACCGATGGTCATTGTCCAGATGTCCTCGCGGTATGGTTTCAGGCGGGGTTCTACGGTAGCTAAATGGGTACGGGCATCGTCAGGGGAAAGAAACGAAGGTAAGGACCGGCCTAGGTGTATCGTCGTCATTTTGGTTTGGACGAAGGGCCACTGCATCTGTGTCCGGACTGCGTCTGAGACAGCGATCGTCCGGTGAGCGAAAAGTATAGTGAGCCAGTGCAAGAACGCAAAGAGAATGCGACTTAGCTTCCCGCGGTCTTCGTTGAATGCCCAGCCATGGGCTGTGAAAATAACCGTCGGCACTCTGTAGAGGCGGCCAAGCAAAGAACCAAACAGACCGGCCTTAGAACTGTTGACGTGGAGAACATCGGGTTTGTATGTGTGTATGATGGTAGCGATCGAGCGAGTCGACAGCAGTTCTTTCTTAAGAGAGATGTCTCTGGTGAGGTTGGGGATCGGGATCACAGTAATACCAGCTGTTTGTAGCTTCTGTACGAGCTGTCCGTTACCCCCGAGCGCGACCGCCACCTCAAACCGGTCTGGAGAAAGGTTAGTAGCGAGGTCGTATACATAGCGCTGCGCGCCGCCCCAATTACTTTTCGTGATAAGAAATAGAATTTTCTTTTTAGATCGAGTTTCCATACAAATAATTTACGTTGTGGAGGGGCTTATGCGCTCGCTTACAGCGTTGTGGCTATTTCTGTTCGCAAGCTCCAGATATAGCAGACAAGGTCTTGCGAAGCTTCAGATGTTCGCTTCTCACCCCAATTACTTTTTGTGATGAGGAGTAACACTTTTGTTGTAGCAGCTGAAGCACTCATAGGATACAGTGTATAGTACCAAGGCAGTGGAGGCACAGCTAGTCTAGTGTTGTCATACGAATATATCTAACATGTTTGTATGTGCATTGCGTAGTACTCTCATTGCCCATACAATTAATGAACGAGGCATTATGTATAACCACAAATAGAGTATGGGAGTTACTTTTAACGGAGATAACACTACGGCTAGCCGTCCACGGAGTGTTAAAAATAAGACAGGTATTATTGGACTGCTGATCAAAACCGGCATAGCAAAGGATGTCAAGCAAGCAAATCTGGTTATGCTGGTACTGATAGGATGCCTTTGTGTGGTCACGTTTTTCTCATTGGCGTCTTTAAATGATGGAGGTGAGAGTGTTGAAGTGATAGACCCAGCCAGCCGAGACCAGGATCTATTACCGTAGATGAGCAGTCGTTTCCTTAAGAGTACAGTCACAACTAGCTACTTAAGACTTGTGATTTTCAGGTAGTTAGGTACGATAAAATCGCAGCAATAGAATATGGGAGAACGAACACGAGAATTACTCTTACTGATCACCGGCGATGTGATTTGTTTTGTGGTGTCTCTCTACATCACGCTCTTGGTGCGGTATATAGATATACCAAGTAGCCAGCTCCTGTTTGATCACCTCGGACCATTCTTACTGTTGTCTGGGGTGTGGCTCTTCATATTTTATATTGCCGGTTTGTACGATAAACATACGGTCTTTCTTAAGAAACTATTGTTTAGCCGCATACTCAATACCCAAGTGGTCAATATTTTGATCGCGGCGTTACTATTTTTTATATTGCCCTTTGGGATCACTCCCAAAACTAACTTGGTGCTGTATCTCGTTATATCAGTGGTGGTTGTCACCCTGTGGCGTCTGCGTTTCTTTAACTACTTCAGACCCAAAAACGTACATCGAGCGATTCTTATAGCAGATGGGGAAGAGGCTGTTGAATTGGTGGATGAAGTGAACAATAATGATCGCTACAATTTTACCTTTGTACGTATGATCGATTCGGCTACTGCCGAGAAAACTAGAGAATTTCAGACGAAGCTGCTAGAACTCATCACGAAAGAACGGATCACTATTATTGTTGCTAACCCCCGCACAGAGTATGTAGAGTCGGTCATGCCGCGTCTGTTTGAGTTGTCATTTTTGGACTTTAAAATAACATTTCTTGACTTTAACAAGGTGTATGAAGATACCTTTGATCGGGTGCCGCTCTCGAGCTTGCGGTACGACTGGTTTGTATCGCACGTATCGCAGACAAAGAGTTTATTTTATGATGTCTCGAAACGAACTATCGATACCGTTGGAGGGTGTGTGCTAGGAATAGTGTTTGTGCTGCTACTGCCACTCATCTATGCAGCTGTGAAAATTGAGGGCCGGCAAGCTGGACTATTTATGACGCAGAAGCGGTTTGGTCAGTACAATCAACCAATCGAGGTACTGAAGTTGCAAACTATGACTGTAAATGACGCGGCATCAGCTACGTGGACAGACGAAGATCGGGAAAAAGGAAATGAGATAACCAAGGTTGGTCATGTCATTAGGAAGCTCAGTCTCGATGAGGTACCGCAAGTGTGGAATATTCTCAAGGGCGAAATGTCGCTTATTGGGCCGCGCAATGATATCGAAGGGCTGGGAAAACGATTGGCAGAAGAGATTCCGTACTACAATATCCGCAATTTTGTGAAGCCGGGTATTTCTGGCTGGGCCCAAACGCACCAGCACTACATGGGGGATAACATCAGTCCGCAGTCGATTGAGGAAACACAAATTCGTCTTGCGTACGATCTGTATTACGTTAAAAATCGCTCTTTTTTGCTTGATGTAGAAATTGCCTTGCGGACGATTAAGACGCTGCTGTCGCGGTTTGGTGTCAGTGTCCGGTTGCCGCGGTAATAAAGTAACCATGTTACTGTAGCAGATGTTATACTACACGCATGGAACAAAAAACTATTTTTATTGTCGGTGGAGCCGGCTACGTGGGCGAGATGCTGTGTGAGCAGATGGGGAAGCGGGCAGACGTCAAAACGATTATTACTCTCGATAAAGAGCCGCAAAGTGAGTACAGCCAAAGCTTACCTAAGGTGCAGTATGTGCAGCACAATATGGCTGAGGATGGCTGGCAAGAAGCGGTGGACAAGTACGAACCAGACGTCATCGTGCATACGGCGTGGCAGATCCGGGCTATGTATGGCGAGGCAGATGAGCAGTGGCGTTGGAATGTGGGTGGTTCAGATAAGGTATTTGAGTTTGCTTTCAGTGCGCCGTCAGTTAAAAAACTGATCTATTTCTCTACTGCTTCGTCCTACTCAGCTCGAAAAGATAATCGCTTCGCGCACCTCTTTACGGAAGCAGAAGGGTTCCGGGACGACGACTACATCTATGCGCACGAAAAGAAGGTAACTGAGGAACACTTGGCGAAAAAGTATGAGGAGGTAATGGCCGCTGGCCGCCCGGTTCCACAAGTCACTGTCGTACGGCCAGCGGCCATTACCGGACCGCGGGGTCGCTTCATGCGCATTCGGTTTGGCTTGCAGTCAGCGCTCCAAGGAAACCTCAAGGGTGGCTTTGTCAACCGCATGATTACACTGCTGACGTCGTTTGTACCGGCTACCAAAGGGTGGGTGCGACAGTTTATCCACGAGGACGATGTCAACGACATCGTGATGACATTTGCGTTTACCGAGCAAAACTGGAACTACAACGTTTTTAATATCACTCCAGTCGGAGAACCGGTCTACTCCAAAGACATGGCGGAGGCAGTGGGTAAGAAAGTGTTATCGATCGAGCCTTGGATGGCCCGAGTAGCGTTTTTCTGTTTCTGGCATGCTACACGTGGCAAAGTCCCGACCTGTCCTGGTTCGTGGCGCTTTTACTCCTACCCACTTCTTATGAGTGGCGAGAAATTAGCAGAGGTGTACGAGTGTCGTTACTCTAGTAAAGACGCCTTTCGCTATACTGACGGACGTTACGAAGAGTGGGTACCCAACGAGCATAAGCGATCCAAGGCTGCTGTAGAGAAATAACGCGACAACAGGTGGCTATGTTAGTACTATAAGTCCACAGTTTTCTATGGTACTTGTACAAAAAAGAGGATTTACCCTTATAGAGTTGCTAGTAGTGATTGCGATCATTGGTATGTTAGCTAGTGTCGTGTTGGCGAGTTTGAATAGTGCCAGAGAAAAAGCTAGGGATGCAAACCGATTGTCGCAACTGCGAGAGATACAAAGAGCATTAGAGCTGTATCGTCTAGAACATGATCAATATCCACCAGATGACACAATAGTTGTTGCAACAGGTGGAAATTATCTACTTAATCATTTGCAAAGTTACTTAGTGCCAAACTACATTGCTGCCATGCCCGTCGATCCTTTAGTTAACGATCCTTTGGACACTCGTGGTTATAGATACCAGTCGGACATACCCTCTGGTGGTCCGCCAAATCAAACATATACAATCTTGGTGCGTTTTGAGACTGATGATCAAACGTCTTGGTGTAGCCTTTCAGGTAACGGTGGTTCTTCCTGGTCATCTTACCCAGATGTGAGTAGCGACGTTTGTAGATTCTAGTTAAACAACGAATTAAATTTCTGCTACAATGCCGCCATGATTGTTGACGGTAAAGTACTAGCGCACAGATACCTTGGTGAGCTTACAAACACCATTTCACACCTCGGTGTACGACCACACGTGACGGTACTTACCTGTCAACCTGCCTTTGCAACCCAAAAATACTTAGCGCTTAAAAAACGACGAGCGGAAGAGGTGGGTATCGGTATCAATATCATCGAACTGCCGGCAGATATACAGACTGCGGATGTCGTCGATGTGATCAAGCGCGCTACTATGCAAACTGACGGCGTGCTCGTGCAATTGCCGCTCCCGGCACACTTAGATAGGGATGCTGTCATTGCAGCGATTCCCCCAGGTTGTGACGTCGATGGTATGCACTACAGTGGCCAAAAGACGGAACTACTCCCGCCAGTTGTAGCGGCTATCCAAGCAATAGCGGTTGAAGAAGGGGTTATCTTTAGTGGAAAGCAAGTAGTCATAGTAGGGAATGGGCTACTAGTAGGTAAACCGGCAGCCCTGTGGGCGAAGGCACAAGGAGCTCACGTGCAGGTGGTGACGGAAGACACGCAAGATCGAGACGAACTGCTTATAGCTGCGGATATCATCATCAGTGGAGTTGGGAAGCCGGAACTAATAAATGAGACCCACGTCAAACCGGGAGCTATCGTCTTTGACGCGGGCACGGCTGAGGCCAACGGGGAACTCAAGGGTGATGTGCATAAAAACGTTGCTGCCCGAGCTGCGCTACTGACACCGGTGCCTGGCGGTATCGGTCCTTTAACGGTCGTCATGCTGCTTCGAAACGTGCTAGCATCTTGTGAACAAAGTGCTATGATGGGACATACGTAAATAAAAGAGTATGCCTGAAGATACTGGACGAACAGCAAAAGAAGACTCATTTATCAGAAAATTCTACGCCCTCGCTGCAATTCTAGCTCTGGTGGCTATTGGTTGGTTTGTATGGAGTAACGTAACTGCAGAAAATGCCAACCGGCCATTCAAGCTCGGACTAGACTTAGCTGGTGGTGCCCACTTGATCTACGAAGCAGATACGAGTGACGTCGACCCCGAAGAGGTGCCGGAGCTTATGGGGGTGTTGCGGAGCGTCATTGAACGTCGTGTCAACGTATTTGGTGTGTCCGAGCCAGTGGTGCAGGTAGAGCGCAGTAGCTTTGCTGCTGAAGAGGCGCGTGACCGTCTGGTCGTGGAGTTGCCTGGTGTCACCGATGTGTCAGAGGCTGTGGCTGAGATTGGTCGTACGCCACTTCTAGAATTCCGGCTTATTGATGACACAGTTCTGGCCGCCCAAGACCAGTTGGCAACCATGGAAGCGTCGATGAACGAAGCCAATTCTGCGAGCGGTTCAGTTTCTATACAGAATGCCACTCTTGACGGCGAACCAGTGTCAGAAGAGGAGCCGTACATTGATACTGGACTGACCGGTCGCTACCTCCAGAGTGCTGCACTTGAGTTTGCGGCCGGTCAAGGCGGGCAACTCTCCAACGAACCAATTGTATCGATTGTATTTAATAATGAAGGTGGTGACCTCTTTGAGCAGATCACCAGCGATAATGTCGGTGAGCAGTTGGCTATCTTCCTCGATGGTGAACTTATCTCAGCTCCCACCATCAACCAACAGATCAGCGGCGGACGAGCCATCATCTCAGGAGGGTTTACGCCAGATGAAGCGCGTGATTTAGCGCAAAACCTCAACTTTGGCGCCTTGCCAGTACCGATCGAGCTGGTGAGTACGCAGACCATCGGTGCCTCACTTGGTGCCGAACTACTTGAGCACGGCGTCATGGCTGGGGTCGTGGGGATTACATTCATCATGACCTTTATGATCCTGTGGTACCGAGCCCTTGGAGTAGTAGCAGTCGTCTCACTCTCGGGCTACGTCGTCATTATGCTCGCGCTGTTTCAGCTGATACCGGTCACGCTGACTGCGGCTGGTCTGGCTGGGTTTGTACTCTCGCTTGGTATGGCAGTTGATGCCAACGTGCTGGTCTTCGAACGCATTAAAGAAGAGTGGCGTTCAGGCAAGAACTGGAATGAAGCTACGAGAACTGGCTTTGCGCGCGCGTGGTCAGCCATTAGAGACGGTAACATCACCAGCCTCCTCTCAGCTATTATTTTGTTCTGGTTTGGTACGTCGATCGTGAAAGGGTTTGCGCTGGTCTTTGGCTTGGGTGTCATTGTGTCTATGTTGTCAGCTGTAGTAGTGACGAGAACGCTTGCGCTCACACTGCCCGACGTGCCCGCTGAGTCGACAAGTAAGTGGCGATGGTTATACGGTTCAGGAATCAAAAAATAGTATGTGGTGCATTAGAAACAAAACGACGTTACTGTTGATCGCGCTGGGCATGATCGTTGCGTCAGCGGCTATTATCCTCAGGTTTGGCATTCCATTCGGGATCGACTTTACTGGGGGAGCCTTGACCGAAGTAGTGTACGAAACAGCACCTACACAAGAAGCGGTTGAAACTGTGCTTAACCCGCTCGGCTTGGGTGCGTACTCGCTTCGCGAAACTGCCACCGATGAAGGTGAAACTGGCTTTATTGTGCGCACCCGCGACTTAAGCGAAGACGAGCGAGTGATTGTAAACGAAGCCTTGACTGCGCTTGGAGAAGAGTCGTCGGTAGAACGCTTTACCTCCATCGGTCCAGTGATCGGACAAGAGTTAGCGAGTAAAGCGGTGTGGGCGATCACTGGGGTCAGTCTTATCATTATTTTATACGTAGCCTTTGCGTTTGCGGGCGTATCATACCCGGTCGGTTCGTGGGTATACGGAGGTATCACGATCGTGGCGCTCCTTCACGACGTTATTATTCCTGCAGCCCTGATGACGTTGCTGGGTGTGTTTATAGGAGTGGAAGCAGACGTGTTGTTCATCATGGCTCTCTTGGCAGTCTTGGGCTATTCGGTCAATGACACCATCGTTGTGTTTGATCGCGTCCGGGAAAATCTCAAAGCCAACCGAGAAGAGAAGACGATCAAGGTCGTCGCCACCGATGGTTTAGAGCGAGAAGAAACGGAGTACACCCTCACCAAGCCGTTTGGGGAGATAGTAGGAATGTCTGTTGAGCAAACCATTACCCGATCGATCAACACCTCAGTCACGACCATCTTGGCACTTGTGGCCCTGTATGTCTTTGGTGGAGAGATAACCCAAACCTTCACACTTATCTTGATCGCGGGTGTAATTGCTGGTACCTACTCCTCTATTTGCTTCGCCAACCCACTGCTGGTCTGGTACGCCGAGCGCCAAGCTAAGAAACAACCTTAAGTATGATCATTGGGATTACAGGAACAGACGGAGCGGGAAAAGGGACAGTTGTAGAGTATTTGGTACAAAAAGGATTTAAACACTATTCTGCACGATCGTTCATTTTGCTCGAAATTGAACGACAGGGCCTTCCTACAACCAGAAATCAAATGCGTTTGACTGCAAATGAGCTCCGTCGAACCCACGGCAATGCGTTCGTGATCCAGCAAGCATTTGCAGCCGCTCAAGCCACTGGTGAAAAAGATGTGATTATTGAGTCGGTACGAGCTTTAGCTGAGGCAGAGTTTCTCAAGCAAAACGGTGGCATCTTACTAGCTGTCGACGCCGAGCAAGCACTTCGTTTTAAACGAGTGCATGCTCGGCGCTCAGAGAGTGACCAGGTCTCATTTGCAGAGTTTTGTGCGCATGAAGAATTAGAAAAAAATGACCCTGATCCAAACGGTATGCAAAAAGCAGCAGTCATCGCCATGGCTGACGCCACGATTGAGAACAATGGTTCGCTTGAAGAACTACATGCCCAAGTAGACACTTTTCTAGAACAGTTTCATTCGTCTACTCCAGACTAGGGTGCTTTAGTCAGTCTGGCTCTCCATGCAAGGTTAAACACATTGTATACGGGCTCGATTACTTCGTTGAAGTATTTGAAGTAAGTCGTGCGTACAGGTCTAACAACTGTAGTAGTGTTGCTACCTATTCAGTATCTTGCCAGCTAGTGTATAAACTTGCATAACTCCACTTTTTATTGTGCTACACTTTTTCTATGAATCACAATCTTAAAAATATTTTGATTGCGATTACCTTGGCTGCGTTAGGGGTGGTGGTAATGGCTATATTCGGTTATATCATGTTTTATGTAGTCGACAGTGGTGAGGCTCGAAGAGAGGTAGAAGTGATTGGCCAGTTGGAGGTGTACCAAGGTTTGTCTAAAACGTATTACGCCCGATTAGGGTTTTATGACGGTCTCTGTGAAGAGGGTATTGCTGAACGATATACTTGTCGAGACAGCGACGAGGAATTCAAGGTCTATACTCACTTCCAAGACAGCTATTATTGTACAGATGCGACGGGTGACGTCGGGGAAGTGCAACGCGTACCAAGGGGTATGACGTGCCAGTAGGTAGTGAGATTAGTTATGAATGCGGGTGCCAGTAAAGGGCTTTCCGTCGAGATAATTCTTCAGCGACAACAGCTTAGTTCCATCAATACACGCTACTTCAATATCTTTTGCTTCAGCTTCCTTGGCTGCTACGGGGTCGAAGGGAGAGTTGAGTCCAGGATCCCACTCGTCAGGGATAAGTTTTCGAAAGTCTTCCCAGGTGATGTCTTCGATTTTTTCTGCTTCTGGGTGTGTCTTTGGGTCAGCTGTATAGACGTACTCTATGTTCGATAAGTTAATGACTTTTTTAGATCCCACCCGCTCTGCAATCTGGATAGCACGCAGGTCGGTAGAAGACCCAGGGCGATACCCGGAGGCAATGACAAGCTTGGCACTGTCGGGAACATCGAGGACATCATCGGGGTTGGTGACGAGTACCGGATGGGCGAGTTGTCGGAAAATAGTCCGCACTAAGTGGGCGTTCAGTCTCGTGGCATGGATGCCGAGCCAGTCCAGGTCCTCGTTCTCAAGCGGCGCCACCTCTTTTGCCGCGTCTGCGTACTTGCGAGCCGTTTTGCCACCGCCAGCGATTAAAATAAAACGACGACCATTGGCCGTTTCAGTTTCCACTAAGTCTTTTAATGATGATAAAAAATGGGTATCAATCTCCCCGGGGACGATGAGTGATCCACCAAGCGAGATCACAATGGTTTCAGTTGAATGCATAGCATGACGTATTGTACCCAAGAACCTGCAAGATGCCAAAGGCAGTACCCAGTTGTAGCTTTGTTTCTAGTAAAGTATAAGTACTGTAAGACAGTGGAAGGCAGTCACACTGTAGCCAGGCAGTGGCTACCGTATCATGATTCGTGATGGTGGCAGCTCCTCCGCTATCGACCGCACCGGTATGCTGTTTCTGAGCAATTGCCAAGGATAATACCTCGCTGCTGTTACATACAAGGTGTGAGTAAGCACATATATGCCATATGTTAACGGGGTATAGTGTAGTAAAAGTTCCGTACCTGTATTTATTTTAGTAAGTAAAAAATTATAGTATGATCTCCCTCAGTTAATTGCCGATGCTAAGCAACGATTATCAGCCGGCGAAGACGCCGTTACCTTGCAACAACAAATGTTAGAGTCAGGACACGATGAAGCGACGACTCGGGCAGTATTGGAGGAAGCTGAGCTGCAACTGGCTAGCGAAGCTCCCCTTGAAACAGCTCCATCGACAGCTGAACAGTTTGAAAGAACAGAAACCACCTCTGCGAGCGATGCAACAGCGACTGTACCAAGTCGAACCGCCTGGCAGCTAGTACAGCTTTCATTTGAGCGGACCTTTGCTAACCCAGGCCTCATCGCTCAGTATGTACTGGCATCGATAGTGGTCATGGGCGGAGCGTTTGCTGTCGGAGCCTTAGGGTACGCTACCGGTAACGATTCTGTATTTGTGGCCATGGCAGTGCTCGCAGTAGTGACTGGGATTGTGCTGGTGATGGTGAATGCACTGGCGCTCCTAGTGACAGTGGTGAATGAGCAGCGTTTCTCGTACTGGCAAGCGTGGCAAGCATCTTGGCCGTTATTATGGCAGTTTTTATTACTTTCCTTCGTGAGTACAGTAGTGCTATGGCTAGGTCTGGTGTTCCTCATCGTCCCCGGCATTGTGCTGGCTGTGTATATACTTTTGGCGCAAGTGGTGTTTGTGAAAGAGGGTCACCGCGGGGCTACAGCACTGGCACGTAGTACTGAACTCATTTACGGCGCGTGGTGGGGTACGTTGGGGCGCTTGGCGCTACTTATGCTGACGATTTTCCTCATCTCTTTTATTGTAGGGTTTGTTGAGGCATTTTTCACCGGCGATGCTGCAGAACTAGTTCTCTCCTTGGTAAGTATCTTATTGCAGCTGGTTGTGAGTATTGCCATGCTGCACTTGATCTACGCTTGGTACCTGGAACGTGTACAGCTAGTCGGTACAAACAATCCTTCTCCCAGTACAGTTAAAAAGTTTAGAATCGCGGCTTGGGTAGGGGCAGTAGCTATACTGTTCTTCCCACTCGTTATAGGAGCGACGGTGTTCTCACAACTCAATGACGCGCGCGAGAGAGCAATGGAAGCCCAGGAAATGATGCTCGAACAGCAGCTAGAAATGGAACAGATCTTAGAAGAAGAAGGTGCGTTCTAAGATGCTCGACTGATGGTATAAATATTGACTTTTGTCAATGTTTATAATACAATAGCAGAAGAAAAGAGGCTCACGACGAGCCTCTTTTCCGTTCCCGCGGCGCTTGTCGCATCATAGGGCTTTAGCCCTCAGTTGCGGCAAGGATGCCGTTTTGACAAGGAGAGAGAAGATGGCGAAAGAAATCAAACCCCTCGAGATCGGTCCGAAACTGTTTTCCGGCGGTCAGGTCGTGATCGACAAGAACGGCAAATACACGCTTATCGAGCCGGGTGAAGTTGAGCTCGATAGCATCTTCAACTCCGCCATTTCCATTCTGGGCGGCGTCAAGTACGACGTCGAGCTCGAAGGCCCGGCGGACAACAATCAGATCACCATCTATGGCAACGTCGGCGACGACGTCATCAACGATGATGGCTGGAACAACGACTGGAACATCAAGGGTCCTGTCGGCGGTACGATCGAAGTCAACGATTCGATCGGCACCTGCGTCTCGGCCTGGTCGGCGAGTGCCGTCGAGGCTACCAACAGCAGCCAGCTCGAGTTCATTCTCGGCTGGATCGACGAGCTCGAGTTCTGGAAGACGGACAACTCGGTCGCCAACATCGGCTGGCTCGAAGAGGGTTACGTCAAAGGTAACAGCAACGAATTCAACTTCGGCGGTGTCGAGGAAGAATTCGTTATCGACGGCAACGGCAACGACGCCTTCTTCGGCTACGCAGCCGACGCTGAAATCAGCGTCAAGGGCAACTTCAACGACATCGACGTCGACTACGCGCCGGATGTCGAGATCGAGGTCAAGTCTGGCTATGGTAATTCGGCCACAATCGACAACGCCGACGGCGCCAAGATAGAGATCGAGAAAGAGGCTGTCGCAACCGAAGTGTTCGACCTCGGTGAGGGCGACACGTTCGTCTTCGATCAGGGTCACAACACGAAGGCCCGGCTCGGCAACGGCAACGACAAATTCGAGGCTGCGGGTACTGGCCAGATTCTGGCTAATGGTGATGCTGGTTTCGACGAGCTCGAGGACAACACGAATGGCGACCTGGTCGCCAAAGCCTTCGAACATTTCTCCGGCGAAAACCCGCAAGGCCATACCACGCTGCTGACCACTCCTGTTGGAGGCTTTCAGCAGTTTGGTGAGTCCACCTTGTGGCTCGCTGACATGTTCGCTTTCTTCGGTGAGGCCAACGAGCACGGTGATGCTGTCGTCGACTATAACGGCGGCAGCCTGACCGTCATTGGTGCTGCCGAGCATTACGATCTCGAGATGCCCCTTCCGGCCGATGACTGGGATTTCGGTGGCAAGGGCTGACCTCTCTTTGGTGGCGCGCCTGCGGGCGCGCCACCAACACACTCAAGCTTCGCGTTCGCGCGGAGTTTTTTCTTTTATATAAAATTTAAAAAGTGTTAATTTCAGCATCGTTTGAGTGGTAGTTTTCCTGTAAAAATTTGTAAGTGAAGACTGAGATTTCTCTTACGCTTTGTCTCAGGATGGATTCCTAAAAATAATCCTCGCTACGGACTTGCATTATTTTTTCACATCTGTATAATAGCGGTCACCTGTTTACGGGAGTTGGTAGAGCTGCATTAGTGCGGCCACAAGTACGGGTAAGTTCCGGCACCACTCACGAATGAAACATGGAGTTTGTTTGACAACTTCATCACGTTATAAATTCAGAAGTTTAACTTCTGTACATTTGTAATGTGATTCATAACCTCGATCACAATTTCCTTATTTTGTGATCGAATACGTTGCGTTGTAGAACGTTAGTTCTACAACGAGACGCAGCATCAAGACAATCGAAATTTTTTAGTTTCTTTTGTCTTACCCTTGGATTAGATTGTAGGTGCGTAGAGACAAGTACACTCCGCACAACTACTACAATCGAACAGAATCTAAAGCTTATGCTTTAGTTCCTGTCTTAAATTAGAGTTTGATCCTAGCTCAGGGTGAACGCTGGCGGCGTGGATGAGGCATGCAAGTCGAATGGGTTTAGACCCATGGCAGACGAGGTAGGAACACGTAGGTTACGTACCGTAGAGTCGGGGATAACCTGTCGAAAGGCAGGATAATACTCGATAGTCCCTTCGGGGTAAAGATTTATCGCTCTATGAACGGCCTGCGTTCTATCAGCTTGATGGTAAGGTAACGGCTTACCATGGCTACGACGGATAGGGGAGGTGAGAGCCTGACCCCCACCGATGGAACTGAGACACGGTCCATACTCCTACGGGAGGCCGCAGTCGAGAATCTTCCGCAATGGACGAAAGTCTGACGGAGCGACGCCGCGTGGTGGATGAAGCCCTTAGGGGCGTAAACACCTTTTATGGAGGAGAAAGTTTATTGATGTTACTCCATGAATAAGGGGCTCCCAATTCTGTGCCAGCAGGAGCGGTAATACAGAAGCCCCAAGCGTTACCCGGATTCACTGGGCGTAAAGGGTGCGTAGGCGGATATATTAGTCAGGTGTTAAATTGTAGGGCTCAACCTTACAGCCGCACTTGAAACGGTATATCTAGAGGATGTAAGAGGTGAACAGAACTCACGGTGTAGGGGTGAAATCCGTTGATATCGTGGGGAATACCAAATGCGAAGGCAGTTCACTGGTGCAATCCTGACGCTGAGGCACGAAAGCATGGGTAGCGAACGGGATTAGATACCCCGGTAGTCCATGCCCTAAACGCTGTCTGCTAGCTATAGGGGGAATCGACCCCTCCTGTGGCGTAGGTAACCCGTTAAGCAGACCGCCTGGGTAGTACGAGCGCAAGCTTAAAACTCAAAGGAATAGACGGGGGCTCGCACAAGCGGTGGAGCGCGTGGCTTAATTCGTAGCTAAGCGAAAAACCTTACCAAGGCTAGATATCATAC
>Ga0136601_1000553_pt1 | contig 15607 bp, 14 predicted proteins | sample AntRauMFilla2699_FD_181020 | JGI IMG/M metagenome (GOLD analysis project Ga0136601, IMG submission 181020) | Saline lake microbial communities from Rauer Islands, Antarctica - Metagenome Filla 2 #699 | ecosystem: Environmental > Aquatic > Non-marine Saline and Alkaline > Saline | place... | reverse complement strand
GTACGGCAGTGCACAACACGTTGGAATATACGACTGCCTTTCATACCACCCACAAAGCGTTTCCCACAACGGCAGCCATAAAACAAAAATTTGAGCAAGAGCTGAGACAACTACCAATAGGAGTAGAAGAGTACACTCGACTCCACGAAAAAGGATTTTCCGCGCTCCTTTTGTACGTTGATCATCTACAAAATGAATTGCCTGAGGAAACCAAAGAAGAGTTGAAGCTCCGCGTGCATCTCCCAACCGGTATTCCCGAGTTGCCGGAAGTAATTTTGACCGGGAAACTGGATCGGATAGATATTCGCAGCGGACAAGCCTTCCGTGTGGTTGATTACAAGACCGGGAAACCAAAATCGCGGAATGTCATCGAAGGAAACACCAAAAGTTCAGACGGGGGATATAAACGCCAACTCGTGTTTTATGCACTGTTACTATCGTTGCATGATGATGATCGGTATCAATGTCGGACAGGGGTGCTGTCTTTTGTTGAATCAGACGCAAAAGGAGTGATAAAAGAGGAATCGTTTACCATCACTGATGAAGAAATTGAAAATCTCAAACAAGACATTATCGCTTCTGCTCAGTCAATCATCCACGGAGACTTCTTAGCTCAAACCTGTGATGATGCGACCAGTGAATATTGTCATTTTGTGCAGCAACTCAAACGAGAGTAGTGTAAAAAAAGAAGCACCCAACGGGTGCTTCTTTTTGAGACATGCTGTGCTTTATTCAATCACCGGAAGTCCTTGCTGGTTGGTTTGAGTTTCTTGTGCCTCAACGGCTGAGGTGTCAAAGTTTCCTTCTAACTGGTCAATCAGATTCTCAACAATTCCTTTTACAACATCATAAGGCTGTGCACCATTGACGACCGCCTGCTGGTTCCCGATGCGTAGGATTGTGTACGGTGTGCCGCGAGCGCCTGCATCAAAACCGTCACGTATGCTGTCCTCGACCGCTTGCTTCATACGACCTTCACTCATACAGGCAGCGTATTGGGCACTATCAACCCCACTTTTTTCTGCGTATTGTGGAAGCTTCGTGACATTGGTGGCTTGGTCGATGCTTCTCCCGTCAAATATTTGATCTGAGAAGCTCCAGAAGGCTTCGTTGCCACCAATATCACCTACGCAAAGGGCAGCTTCTGATACTTTCGGGGCATTTGGGTGTAGTTCAACTAACGGAAATTGTCGGTATACCCACGCAATCTTTCCCGTCACACCGTATTCGTCCATAATTTGGTGCATGGTGCGATGATATTGCTTACAAAATGGGCAGTCGTAGTCAGAGTATTCAATCATGACTATTGGTGCATTGGGATTTCCAAGGATATAGTCAGATTCGTCAACGACACGGGCTTCGCCGTCAGTGAGTTCATCTTCAGCAGTCTCTTGGCTTTGACTTACTGCTGGAGTGGTACCTCCACCTTGATTCGTAAAAAAGATTGCCAGAGCAATCATGGCGAAGCCGACGATGATTGCAATTGGGAGAACGAGTGAACTATTTTGTTGAGTTGGTTCCATATGCCAAGCACTTATTCTTAATATACCAAAGTATAGCATGTGCTTGTCGTGGTATACTCTGCGTTAATGCAATTAGTGGATGCAATTATCCTTGGTTTAGTTCAAGGAATCACCGAGTTTCTCCCGGTTTCCTCAACTGGGCACTTAGTGTTGGTGCGAGATTGGTTGTCGATGACTGATGTCAACGCTCTGGCGTTTGATGCAATTTTGCATTTTGCTACGGTAGCAGCTGTCATTTTGTATTTCCGAAAAGATTTATGGGTGCTGTTGCAAGCTGCACTGCGGAAACTCAGTCGATTGCCAGTAAATGAGCGAGATTTGACGCTGCTCTACGCATTGATGATAGCAACCGTCCCGGCAGTGATTTTTGGGCTATTGCTCGAATCGTTGATTACCGAATATCTGCGGACCTCTCTGATAGTGGCAGGAGTGCTCTTTGCTGCCTCTATGCTCTTTATGTATTCGGAGTGGAAATACTATTTGCGACCAGTACATGGGTCTATCACTATCAAAAGAGCCATCGGAATTGGTGTATTTCAAGTGTTCGCCTTGTTGCCAGGAATGTCCCGCTCCGGAGTGACGATTGCGGGCGGTATGTTGCTCGGGTTGAATCGATATGAAGCGTCTCGATTTTCCTTCTTACTCGCGATTCCCATTACTTTCGGAGTGGGGGCAAAGATGTTGTTGGATTTATTAAAAGAAGGGGGAGTGATTGATTGGTATCTCATTGCGATTGGAGCGACGGTAGCGTTCTTCACAGCTTTATTGGTCATTCACTTCTTCCTCGCGTTTATCCGGAAATATACTTTATGGCCGTTTGTGTGGTACGGCATTATATTGGCCGGAATGGTTGGCTACGTTTCGTTGTTTACCATTTAAAAAACTCCCAGCTGGGGAGTTTTTTAAAAGAGGAGTGAGTGCGTCATGGCGACATCATCCGGTTCTTCCCAGTGAGCAATATCCAACGGGATTTCTTTTTTACGATGACCGTCTTTGAATTTCACATGTCCGTGTTGACGGGCGTAGTCAAAAATATCTTTAGTCACTTTTACGTCTTGCTCACAGTACTTCATGATTTCTTTAATTTTTCCTTCTCGCCACCAGCGTACCGCCTGCAGTCCATCGGCCGATTTTTTTGCTCCGAGTGTTGCTTGGGCGATACTGTCGAGGCGTAATCGTCGACCGAGTGAGGCTCTGATGTCTTCGAGAATATCAATACTTTTTATCTGCGAAAGATCACCGGGGTAATATTTATTTAACAATGGAATATCAAAGTGGTTACTGTTGTAACCAACCAGAGCATCAGCCTTTTCAATGATAGGCCACAGGTCGTCAAGATTATCTATCGTGACGGTGGTGTAGGTTTCGGTGCCAAAGTCATAGACTGTACCCACTGAGATATCTAGAGCAGTGGGATCATTGGAGCCAACGTCTTGAAAGATATTTTGCGTTTCCAGGTCAAATACTACGTAGCGCATGTGGGTGAGAGTATAGCATATTCACCTATACCGGCAGTAGGTACCTTTGAGTACTGCCTCTATGCCACGCTCATGAAGTTCATGAGTTCGGAGAGTTGTCCTGACTGTTCTTCGCCCGAATGAAGATTCTTCGCGGTGAGATTTCCCGAGTCGATTTCATCTTCACCAAGCACAATGACAAACTTTGCTCCTCGCTCGCCAGCGTTCCCGATACGCTTGCCGACTTTTTGTGTACCAATATCGGTAGAGACCGCCAGACCAACTTGTCGGATGCGGTGCGCAATAGCTTGCCCGGCTAAGTTTTGCTTGGCAGACCACGGAATAATCACCACGTCTGCCGCAGTATTCTTAATCGTGGATGGAAGTAAATTGTGAGTTTCCAGAAAATCTCGCATGGTCACGTCGCCCATACCAAAGCCAATACCAGAGACAGCTTCTCCACCAAACATACTAGTGAGATTATCGTAGCGTCCGCCGCCCAACATCGAGCGGGTATTTTCACCTGAGACATCAAAGATTTCAAAGATGGTGCCAGTGTAGTAATCAAATCCCCGGGCCAGGCTTTTGTCGAACACGACATTGGTAATACCTAGCTCAGCGAGGCCCACAACAACATCTGTTTGCTCATCGCTCTGCTCCAGCATGATGATAATTTCTTCGGCGATGGTGTCGTCTTGAACAATCTTCTGCAGCTCCTGCATGTACTCACTTTTATCAATTTTATTTTTCCTGTCGTTGAGTCGAGTGATGGCTGGAATGTCTTCTGTCTCGACACCGAGTGAAAGGTACAACCGCTCCATCAATTTCCGGTCATTGATACGTATCTCAAACATCTCCGGTGTGGCTCCCATATCAATCAAGGTTTGTTGAGCCAGAGCAATCATCTCTACATCAGCAGAAAAGTCGGTCGCACCAAAGAGGTCGCAGTTGAGTTGCCAGTGTTCCCGCAGTCGACCTTTTTGTGGTCGCTCGTATCGAAATAAATTGGGAATAGAGTACCAACGCAATGGGTAGGACAGCGTGCGGGCTTGCTTTGCCACCATGCGCGCGATGGTCGGAGTCATTTCCGGACGCAGGGTGACTTCTCGCTCTCCTCGGTCAACAAAGGTATAGGTTTGTTCGTTTACCATTTCCTCATTGGCCGCGCCTTTGGTCCGATATAAGTCAGATGGTTCTAAAATCGACGCGTCGTAACGCTCAAAACCAAAACTCTCAGCCGTGCGACTCCACATATCAAAAATGTAGCGTTGTACGGCCATGTCCGCTGGATAAAAATCCCGGACACCTTTATAGGAATCGGTTGAGAGATGAGTGTGTTTCATAAAATAGATTGTAGAAGAGTCGGGAGACGAAATCAAGCTAATGCTGTGGTGCGCTGGGGTTGTAGTGAAGTGTCTGCAGTCGAGCATCTGTCGCTTTTTGAATAAGTGCCTGTAGTCCACGTGGGTCAGGTAACCCGGTTGAACGGAAATTACTCTCAAAGTGGCTGGCTGTTTGGGCATTGAGAGTCCCGAAGTTGAAAAACGTTGGCAGCAGTCCCTTGATAGAGAATTCAATATCTTGCAGTCGTTCGAGCCGAAAAATACTCACGTTGCGACTAAAGAATCGAATTTGGTCAATCAGAATGATTCGTCGGTCAGTGATAATCCACAAATCAAGATAATAATGCGTCCAGATAGTAAAGCCAGTCATGAGCGTCAAGATCAGCCAGCCTGCCATCACAAACATGATCACGGCCGTATAATTGACCAGGCTAATGTTGAAGTTTGTCAGTGCGTCCGGAAACACGAGCAATCCAGCCAACAGAAAAAAAGGAATCAGAAGCATGACAAAGGTGGCAAATAATTCGGCCATAATCACAAACCAGTGCTTGCGTACCATAATCAATACTTCTTCATCAGGCTCGAGCTGGATTTTTTCAAATAACATACAATTAAATAATAAGCAGGATTAGCGCCATAGTAAGCAGTAGCGGAAAGGTACTGAGAAAAAATGTAATCAGGGTGATGTGACTGACTCGTTGGTCAGTGCTGTAGGTGTTCCAATGGTAGTACAACACGGCGGAGAAAATCACGTAGATGCCGGCAATCACATATAAACCTAAGAGCATCGTAGAGTGCAAAGAAAGAGTCGGTCCAGAGAATGTTGCCAGGTCCTGCATACTTAATAGTGTAGCACTGAAACTCGGTCAACTTCGTACTGGTCTTGGTGAGTTTCTGAGGTGAATCCGCTGCGTTCAGCAGCGATAGCTATTTTGACGACTTGTTCTGGTTCGTGCTCAATCCATAAGTGACCACCGGGCTTGAGGTGTGCCGGCGCTTCTGTAATCAGCTGTTTGATGATTTCCATCCCTTCAGAGCCGCCATAGAGCGCAAGGTGCGGTTCATTGGTGACGACTGACTCATCAGTTCGATTGAGTGATTTGTCGATATACGGAGGATTACACAAAATTACATCAAAGGTGTCGGGTATATCTTGAAATAAGCTTGTTTGAAAAATAGAGTATCTTGTGTCGGGAATATTATTTTCTTGTAGATTTTTTTCTATCGTTGGAATATGCGCGGCGTCAATTTCTGAGAATGATACGTGAGCCTCTGGGAGTGCTTTGGCGATAGCTATGCCAATACAACCTGACCCTGCGCACAGGTCCAGGACCCGAATCGCTTTGTCACCGAAACTCAAGGAAAGGGTGGTGCCATGTTGAATGGTTTCAATCGCTCGCTCGACCCAGAATTCTGTTTCGGCGCGAGGAATCAGTGGATGTGAATCCAGCCAGATGGTGCAACCAAGAAATGGAGTAAACCCAATCAGATAGGCGAGTGGTTCACCCAGGGCGAGACGTTTGCAGTCAGCGAAAAATGCTTCACTTTTTTCACCCTGATATTTTTCTTGCAGTAACCACTGAATTTCTTTCTCTTCCATTGATGTAACTATGCAGAAACTAAGCGCAAACGTCAATCAGTGCCGATGGGTACACCGGTGATTTTTCACCTGAAAACGTGCTAATTTTTCAGTCTGCCGAACTTTTTGGTATACTGCTGCGATGTCTAATGTACCAATGCTCGAGATTACGAATCTCATCAAAGAATACGGAGTCGGAAAAGAGAAAAAGCGCGCCGTCGATGACATTTCACTGACGGTACCCAGAGGGAGTTTTTTTGGCTTGCTCGGTCCCAATGGGGCCGGGAAGAGCACGACCATTCACTGTATTACCGGGATTGCTCAGCCGACCTCCGGTCAAGTGCTGATTGATGGGACTGACGTAGTCAAGGATTATCGCACTGCGCGCACGAAGGTAGGTCTGTCGCCACAAGAATTCAACGTGGATATCTTTGCGACTCCAGAACAGCTCATGGACTATATGGGAGGATATTACGGTATCCATAAAGCACAGCGGCAAGAACGTATCGAGGCGATGATAGAACGGTTTGATTTGCAAGAACACCGGTCAGTAAAATTTCAGAAATTGTCGGGAGGACTCAAACGTCGAGCGCTGCTCGGTCGAGCGCTGATTCACACCCCAGATCTACTTATCTTAGATGAACCAACTGCAGGGGTGGATGTCGAACAGCGACACGATTTGTGGAATTATCTCAAAGAAATGAATCAGCGCGGTAAGACCATTATTCTTACATCACACTATCTCGAAGAGATTGAATACTTATGTAATCATATTGCCATCATTAATCACGGCAAAATTGTCGCCAACAAATCCAAAGCCGAATTTATGCAAGGTGGTCAGTCGGTGGAAGAGGCGTATCTAAAAATTACCAGAGAGGATAATCAGTCAACGAAATAATATGAACATTAATTGGATTGGACTCTACACTATGTTCAGACGGGAAGTGCAGCGCACCAAACGCGTAGCGATTCAAACCTTAGTCGCGCCGGTCATTTCAGCGGCGCTGTATATCTTTATTTTCGGTACAGTTATCGGTACCAAGATTGATGATTTTGCCGGCGTGCCGTACATCTCTTTTGTTTTTCCCGGTATCTTGATGTTGTCTATTATCAACGCATCATTTGCGAGCGCTTCTTCCGCGCTCTATTTCATGCGCTTTACCAGAGGAATTGAAGAGGTGCTCATCGCCCCTTTCTCGTACTTTGAGATGCTGCTGGGGTTTGTCGGGAGTGCTATTCTGCGGGCTTTGATGGTGTCAGTGCTGATTCTCTTAGTCGGAGTGGCCTTTGGAGCGGTACAGCTCGTAAATCCATTGGCCTTCTTGGGCTATGTCTCAGCCATCGCGGCCATCTTTGCTATGCTCGGAATTATCACTGCACTCTGGGCCGATGGATTTGAGCAACTGCAATCACTCAATACGTTTGTGATCACGCCACTGACATATCTAGGAGGTATTTTTTATTCTGTAACCATGCTGCCGAGTATGGCTGCGAGTATTACTCAGTTTAATCCATTTTTCTATTTCGCAGACGGAATCCGCAGTTCCATGATTGGCTATAGTGAAGCGAATACCGGAGTGGGAATACTGGTCGTGCTCGGACTATTGACTTTCTTTGCAGTCTTGGTGACCCGGCTATTCCAAAAAGGGTGGAAGATTCGCTCGTAAGCACTCAAAAGTTGCCCACAGAAGCACGACACTAAAAGTGTCGTGCTTTGTTACACTAAGGGAACTATGAAACAGAACACCAAATTATATGAAACCGTCGCAGCGCTCTTAGCCTCCGGTAAAGGAATCCTGGCCGCCGACGAAAGTAACTCAACAGCTGGCAAGCGGTTGGCGATGGTACATCTTCCAAACGAAGCGGAAAACCGTCAAGATTTTCGAGAAATATTATTTACCGCACCGGGAATTGAGGAATATGTATCTGGGGTAATCATGTACGATTCGTCTATTCGAAACACGACCGACGATGGTGTACCCTTTGCTGATGTTCTGACAGCAAAGGGAATCGTGCCGGGGATTAAAGTTGATGGTGGGACCAAAGAGTTCGAAGGATTTAAAGGAGAGGTGTTTACCCAGGGGCTCGATGATCTCGAAGCTCGGTTTGCTGAGTATTACGATATGGGGGCACGATTCGCGAAGTGGCGAATGGTGGTAAACATCGACGAAGACGAAACACCAACTGACGAAGCGTTGAAGATGAACTGCATGATGATGGCTCGCTACGCGAAGATTGCCCAAGCTGCAAATATCGTACCGATTGTGGAGCCGGAAGTCATTCACGCCGGAGACCACTCACTAGCCAAAGCAGAAATGGTCACGACTCGTACGCTGCAGATTCTGTTCCAAACACTGATTGAATATAAGGTAGATATGCCGGGTCTGATTTTAAAGTCATCGATGGTACTCGCTGGAGATGTGCACCCAGAGCAAACCTCCCCGCAAGAAGTGGCGCAGGCGACATTGCGTACTTTTCATATGAGTGTGCCACATGATTGCGCGGGAATCGTGTTCCTGTCTGGCGGACAAACGCCACAACGCTCAACCGAGAACCTCAACGCGATTGCGCAAATGGGAGCACAACCGTGGCCGATTACCTTCTCATTCTCACGCGCTCTGGAAGAACCTGTATTAAATGCGTGGGGCGGTAGCCCAGAAAACGTAGATGCTGCCCAGGCCGCTCTACTGGAAGTGACCAAGCAAAATAGTATAGCTTCTCTAGGGCAGCTGTAGAATCTCTGGTTCATAACAAAAGACCGACGCAACGCGTCGGTCTTTTGTTATTCAGAGTAGGGAAAGCTAGTATTGGTACTTCAGACAAGCAAACAAAAAGCGCCTTTTGGCGCTTTTCACTATTTCTTCTGAACGTATACGCAGTGTGATTTGGCTACAGGATTGAATTTGAGCGACTGGTATTTTTTACTCGGGTCCTTCTTGTTTTTGTTATTAAACCGAGTGTAATACACATGCCCCTTTCCAACGCCTTTTTCGTCGCCCTTTGACACCATCTTGATGAGTAAATCCTGTGACATAGTCGGCAAATACTACCAAAGGCTTCACAAAAGGTCAATACAGCCCGAAGGAGATGTGGGTTAATCAACAACCTGCGCACAGTGGCAGCACGGCAGCTCACGCGCTCGTGGTACTATTTGGATATGCTAAGCGCGGAACTTTCTAATTATAATCTGCGAATAGTGGGCAAACTACAATGAGAGTACTGACCTTTGGGTGGGAATTTCCCCCACAACGAAACGGTGGTCTTGGCGTAGCCTGTTACGGCCTCACTAGAGAACTTCTTCGTGATGGAGTCGAAGTGATTTTTGTGCTTCCCAAAACGCAAGAAATTACTGGAGATGCCCGATTTTTGTTTGCTGATGACGAACGTCTTATCAAAGTGCTACATACCGATGTGTCGATTAAGCCATACATGCAGGGTGATAGTACGGTAGACGTGATTGTAGGGTATGACAGTGAAGGGAAGCCAATCATTCGCTCACGCACGATTATTGAAGAGGCACACCGTTTCGCTCACCAGGCTTCAATCATCGCCAAGACTGAAGAGTTTGATGTCATTCATGCTCATGATTGGACATCGTATCTGGCTGGTGTAGCCGCCAAGATTGCCAGTGGCAAGCCATTGATTTTGCACGTGCACGCCACTTCATACGACCAGGCAGCCAGTAACAATGTCGACCCATCAATCTACAAAATTGAAAAAGAATGCTTTGCCATGGCAGACAAAGTGGTGACCGTAAGTCAGTTCACCAAAAACATTGTCGTGAACAAACACCACGCCCCAGCCGAAAAAGTCGAAGTTGTCTACAATGGCTGCGATATGTTTGAACCGAAGCAGCTTCCGCCGACTTTGGCTGAGCTGAAACAGCAAGGTAAAAAAATTGTGCTTTACCATGGACGTATCAGTATTCAAAAAGGAGTAGATCATTTCATTCGAGCGGCCAGGCGAGTCGTAGATGTTGACCAAAATGTAATCTTTATCATCTCTGGTTCTGGAGATATGCTGACACAAATTATTGAGCAAGTCGGAGCAGCTGGATTGTCCGATAACGTAAAGTTTGCCGGCGCTTTGTGGGATGAGGAGCGTGATCAAATGTACCAAGCAGCAGACTTGATGGTGATGCCGTCCGTCTCTGAGCCATTTGGTCTGGTGCCGCTAGAAGCCTTGCAGCACGGGACTCCTTCTGTGGTCACCAAACAATCCGGTGTAGCAGAGGTTCTCACCCACGCCTTGAAGGTTGATTTTTGGGACGTCGATGAGATGGCCAACCAAATCCTATCCAGTTTGCGCTACCCAGTCATCCGCCAGCAAATGGTGAATGAAGGGAGGGGACAAATGAGTAAAATGTCCTGGAAAGTAGCTGCGCAAAAAATGCAATTGTTATATAAAAGTTTGATACAATACGTTACAACCTAGTTATGCTTACTGTTTGTCCTTATTTCCACGTTCATCAACCGTATCGAGTAAAAAAATATCGAGTATTTGATATTGGAAACGATACGGAGTACTTCAATGACAACAGTGAAACAGATTTAAATAATCGCCGAATCGTCGAAAAGGTAGCCAATAAGTCCTACCGACCGACCAACAAAATCCTCAAGGAGCTCTTGGATAAACATCCAGAATTTCGCTTCAATCTCTCTTTTTCTGGCACGGTACTCGACCAATTTGAAGCCTATGCTCCGGATGTACTGGAGTCATTCCAAGAGCTTGTAGCGACGGGGCGAGTAGAGATATTGGCTGATACCTACCACCACTCGTTGGCCTTCTTTTATTCCGTACCAGAGTTTAAGCGCCAGGTACAAAAGCACGAGCGCCGCATCAAACAGCTCTTTGGCGTGAAGCCACGCGTCTTTCGAAATACTGAGTTGTCTTACCGCAATGATCTTGCAAAGTGGTGTGAAGATAACGGCTACCTCGGCATTATGTCCGAAGGATGGGAAAAGTATCTTGGCTGGAGAAGTCCAAATTATCTCTATCATCCACCCGGCTGCAAAAAGATTAAAGTTCTGCTCAAGAATTATAAGTTGTCAGATGATATCGCGTTCCGTTTTGGAAACAAAGAATGGGCAAATTATCCACTGAGTGCTGACACCTATGCTGATTGGATTCACGCTCACCATGGAGACGGGCAGACAGTAAACTTATTCATGGACTATGAAAGTTTCGGCGAGCACCAATGGGAGGAGACGGGCATCTTTGAATTCCTCAAAGTATTACCAGAGATGGTCATGCGACACCCAGACACGAGCTTCAAGACTGCGACCGAGACAGTCGAGTCTTACGATGCGGCGGGTGAGTACGACGTGCCAGATATTCTCACCTGGGCTGATACTGATCGCGATCTCACTGCTTGGATTGGAAATGAGATTCAGCGCGATGCTATTGCCGCTACCTATAGAATGGAAGAGGCAGTCATGAAAACCCGTAAGCGTGACATCATTGAAAACTGGCGCAAATTGCAAACATCTGATCACTTTTATTACATGTGTACCAAGTGGTCCGACGATGGAGATGTGCACGCCTATTTCTCACCGTACCAATCCCCATATGATGCATATATTGCTTTCATGAATGCCCTGAGTGACTTACAATTACGAGTAAGCTATGCAGTGGCGCAGCGCGAACAACAAGAGCTGGAGAAGCAAGAATCTGAGGCAGCCGCAAAAGAACCTCAGAGAGATTATCCGGACGTAACAAACACGCCAGATGAAAATGAATCTTATGAAGCTCCTGAAGCAGATGAGCCCGAGCCAGAACAAGACCCGAGAAGAGAAGGTTGGTGGGGAAAACTCATCAACAAAATCCCGTTCTTTAACAGCCCTCGACAACAGAGGACAAGTTCTTAAAAACATGCCAACATCAAAAAAAGCTGCAGCCAAGAAGGTTGCCAAAAAGAGTGCTGCAAAAAAAGTTCCAGCCAAAAAGAGTGTGAAGAAAGTTGCTCCGAAGAAGAGTGTAAAAAAAGCAGTGCCGAAAAAAAGTGTGAAAAAGGCACCAGCGAAGAAAGTAGCAAAGAAAAGCGCTGCCAAAAAAGCTACAGCAAAAAAACAAACTAAGAAGCCATTAGTGCTTGCTTCTAATGACGAATCATTTTGGGTAACAAACGGTGCTGTCCTCAATAGCTTAATTGCTCTCCGTGATGCGTTGGATGAAATGGAGAAAGATGTATATTCCTATCATGTTTCAAAAGAACATAACGATTTCGCTAATTGGGTAGACGTAGTTTTGTGTGACTCTAAATGCGCTACTGATTTAAAGCAGGCAAACAATCCAGTCAAAGCCAAATCAGTAGTGACTCGGCGGCTTAAAGTGTACTCAATCTAAGGTATGGCACGTTCCGTCACAGTAGGAAACGGAAATATGCTCGTTGGTCTCGATAATCGAGGGCAAGTGCGGGATTTGTATTTTCCTTTTGTAGGAGAGGCCAATCATGTCAGTGGTGCCAGCGGCAATCACGTACACCGGATTGGAGTCTTTGTTGACGGGAAGATGTCGTGGCTGGATAGTCCTGATTGGAATATTACTATTGGGGCCGAGGAAGATACTTCTATTGGTTCGATGTTTGCTGAGAATTTGAAGATTGGTATTACGCTCTCTAGCCGCGATGCGGTACACAACGAAAAAGATATTTTCTTACGACACTTTACAGTGCACAATAATCAACCACAGACGCGTACCTTCAAGTTGTTTATGGCGCAGCAATTCCGCATCTATGAATCACGTCGGGGTGATACCGGATTTTATGACCCGCGAGTAAAAGCCGTCGTGCATTACAAAGGCGAAGCCACATTTTTAGTCAATGCCATGGCTGGTGATCAGACGTTTCAAGAATACAACATTGGACTCTTTGGGATTGAAGGGAAGTTGGGTACATACCTCGACGCAGATGATGGGGTCCTCGAGAAAAATTCAGTGGAGCATGGTTCAGTTGACTCCGTTATTGGACTCACTCTTTCTATTGCTGGGCACGAATCCATGGATGCGTATTACTGGCTGGTAGCTGGCAAGTCTATCTCTGAAGTACATATGCTTGATGAGCATGTGCTAGAAGAAACGCCCGAGCGGTTGATTCACTCCACCGACGCCTACTGGAAAGCGTGGCTAGATAAAGAAATGACTGATTTATCGCTCTTACCGCAAGATCTACAGACGCTCTACCGACGTTCTTTGTTAGTGATGCGGGTACATACCGACAACCGAGGAGGAATCATTGCCTCGAGCGATACTGATATGCTTCATCATGGGCGTGATACCTATAGCTACGTCTGGCCGCGTGACGGTGCGATTATTGCTAATACATTTGATAAGGCTGGCTACGGCGATATCGCGCGGCGATTTTATGAATTTGTCGCCAAGTGTCTAGAGCCAAACGGCTACTTAATGCACAAATATCGGACTGATGGAGTGCTAGGAAGTTCGTGGCATTCTTGGATGAACAATGGCGAACCAAGACTCCCGATTCAGGAGGACGAAACAGCTACGGTTATTTTTGTGCTGTGGGAACATTACGAACGGTATCGTGATATCGAATTTATCGAATCGATGTACAACAGCTTCATTGAGCCAGCCGCTGAATTCATGTGCGAGTATATTGAATCCACCACGGGGCTGCCGCACGCATCATTTGATTTATGGGAAGAAAAATACGGCACTTCGACCTACACCGCAGCTTCTGTATACGGTGGGCTGATGGCCGCCGCTCAATTTGCAAACGTACTCGGGAAAGATGAGGCCGCCCGTACGTATCAGGTGATCGCCGAAAGAATCCAGACCGCTATCACAAAAGTGCTCTTTGATGAAAAAACTGGTTCGTTTGTAAAACAGGTGCTGCACTTAGCAGATGGGGAACTTGAATATGATCGAGTAATTGATACCAGTAGTTTACACGGATTATTGTTTTTCCGAGTATTTGATTTTGATGACAAAAAAATTATCAGTATGGTCAAGGCGGTGGAAGAAAAGCTACAGGTACACGGTAATAGTAAAGGGTTCGTTCGATACGAACGAGATGGCTACTATCGAATGCACGATGCAGCTTCACCAAATCCTTGGGTCATCTGTACGCTGTGGGTCGCTCGCTACTACATCCAAGCCGCCCAGTCGCCAGCAGATTTAGCGTACCCCTTACAACTCCTAGAGTGGACCTGTTCACACGCCACCAACAGTGGAGTGCTTGCCGAACAAATGCATCCCGACACCAGAGAAAAACTCTCAACCGCCCCCTTGGTATGGAGTCACTCCGAGTTCGTGCTAACGGTCCAAGCCTACCTAGAAAAAGCCCAAGAAATTAAGTAAGCAAAGGCCCAAAGGGCCTATTGCGAACTTATGCCTGAATTGGCGGCTTTAGCCCGCCGCCAATTCCTAGGCGGGGAAGTCAAACGCAAAAAAGCTCGGTAGATGCATGGAATGAAGTCACAAGAAAAGGGCCTATTGCGAACTTATGTCGGAATTTGTTTTGCCTCAGGCAAATTCCGACGAAATGACAATGAAGTGACATTTCTGTCCGAATCGACGGCTTCGCCCTGGTTCTTAAGGAGCGCAGCGACGGTAAAAAGGAATTGCTCTTAAGCGTGAGCCTAGCAACTACGAAAACTCACTGCTCCATGTCCGAGTAGTGGCATCAAATGTCCCAATCCTCGTACGATGAATACTCCACGCCAAGGCCGGAATATGGAGTCTCTGTCCGATCAGGTGCGCGAGGGTACGCATATATGTACCGCTTGAGGCAGTGCAGGTAAAATGCGCAATTTGGTATTCAGTAGGCAGGGTCTCGTCCTGATTGATGCGTTCCCAGTCCGCTCGTACATCAACTCGTCGAAAGTCATTTCCCAACGCCTTTCGCTCTTCGGTCACTTCAGGAATAGAGTCGATTTTTGTACGCGCTTGTGCACACACGTCTGCTCGCGATTTTTGTTGCACTGATTCCAGAGCGAGGTCATAAATAGTCGACTCTTTGGTGGGAATTTCAATCTCATCGAGGCGCCCCTGCAACGTCCACATATGGAGCGGTATCCCTTGGACTGTTTTGGCTGAAAAGTGCGGATAGGGGAGTTGGATATCACCAACGAGCGTTTTTGCGATTGTGGCTAGCTCTGCTGACAGACCTTCTGGAGTGCGTGCTGGCAGCGCCTCTGGAGCCGTATGTAATCTTCCTAATACGTCATGACTATCAGACCCAATCCCGAGGAGTACCGAAAACTCGTATTCCTTGTCGAGACTATGGTAGGTCGTTTGGTTCTTACATTCATCACCGAGGAGTACCAGTAGTTTTCCCGACGCCATAGGGTCGAGTCGTCCGGCGTAAGCCATTGAAACTCCCGTCAGTTCAGGGTGTTCCGCTCGATACGCTTCCGCGCACGATAATGGAGTTTCCCCGACTGCTTTATTGAGCATGATGTATTTCTCCATATTTGGGTATCATTACACGTATATTGGTCCGAATCAAAGAGATTGGCCTGCAAACGCGGAGTGTTTGTATGCACTGACGAATCACGTAGGTACAAACAGCGTAATATGAATCGTTCGCCTAAATGAAGTGGGCTGTTATCCTAATGGGTTTCCGCCCAGAAATGCGTTAATCATCATTAAGAGAATTAATCCGCTCAGTACTAAAATGACCGTTTTCATATGATTTTATAGTATAGCGCATACGCTGACAGGAAAGCGTTGATTATCACTCAATTC
>Ga0136601_1000552_pt1 | contig 15609 bp, 23 predicted proteins | sample AntRauMFilla2699_FD_181020 | JGI IMG/M metagenome (GOLD analysis project Ga0136601, IMG submission 181020) | Saline lake microbial communities from Rauer Islands, Antarctica - Metagenome Filla 2 #699 | ecosystem: Environmental > Aquatic > Non-marine Saline and Alkaline > Saline | place... | reverse complement strand
ACAAGGTGGTATATAAACAACGTTTTGTTGTGTGGTTTTTTGATGTGTTGTGGAGTCCCCTTCATCACTTCCTAGTGTAGCAGGGTTTTCCCCGATGCAAGCATGCGGGGTAATTTGGTGGAATATAAAATACTTGCTGTTTTGTTTTCATAAAAATACGATTTTAATTATTAATTCACATGCCAGTTCCAGGAATTTTGTCTGGGCCTAAAGCCAAAATTCGGAACAAAATTCATCATAGTCGCTGCGCTCGTTGCTTCATTTTTACAACCACTCATTTTTCTTAAATACCGCCAAAGCCAAGCCAACCAGCACCACAATCAACCCCAGCACCGCCCCAAACGCCCACGGTTCGTTCATGCCTGGCATAGGTACATTCATCCCGTACAACGACGAAATGATGGTCGGAATGGTCAGCAAAATAGTCAAAACAGTGAGGGTTTTAATACGGTTGTTCAAGGTATTAGTCAAAATTGCCTCGGCGGCATTACGCACGTTTTGAATGGTATTTAAAACCGACCGCGCCGAATCCACCAATTGCGTGTTATCGATCATTAAATCCTCCATCAAATCAACGTCCTCACGGTACAACTGAATCACTTGGGCTTTAGTAATCTGCTGGAGTGCTATATTAGTCGGAAGCACCGCTGCAATCATGTCACTCAGTTTATGCTCCACAGTTACAAATCGTTCAATCTCGCGACCACCAATCCGACGCAACTTTGCTCGATCTTTATGGACTGATCGTCGCAAACGTACCAACTCAGCCTCAAACGATCGCACAATTTCTTGCATGATCTGAATAAATAACTTGGTTTTTTGGGTAGTATGAATGATTTTTGTACCATCAAGCAGCGGTGTGAGCTGAGGCATCTCACGCTGCACGACCGTCAGTACAAACGACTCCCCAAGCACCACCAACAATGGCGCTGTATCGGTATCCTCTTTCTTTTCTGCAAAGGGGTACCGGGTAAAGAAAAAAGTGGCACCAGAAGTCCGTTCAAACCGAGGCACTTCATAAAAATCAAGCGCATCTTCGACTAAGGCTTCATCGAGCGCTAATTCAGCAAATAACGTTTGGAGCTCTTCGTGGCTAGGTGAAACCGCATGAATCCACACCCCCGACCGCGTCTCGGGCACCGTTTTTAAATCAGAATCTTTGAGGGTTCGAAAGTAGCGGGTAATCATATTCTTAGGTTACAAACGGATTTTCCATACTAAATATAATCTTTGGCGTGTGATTGTTGATCTGATCAGTCGATACACCATACTTTTCGCTATAAAGCGTGTCAACTGCACAAAATTTAGCCTGACTCCAGTCAAAACCCAGCTTTGCTGCCACCGCTTTAACCTCTACTTCAGACGAGCCTTCTACTTCCACAAACGGTTCTAAAAATGGCCACGTATCAATAGTGACCTCGACTACATCGAGCCGCCATAGCTCTCGCGTGGTTTCTTGGTAGGCTTTCTTTGTACAACCAAGCTGAGTCAATAAGGACTCGGCTTGCTGATAATTATCTACCGTGATACACGACTCCTTTTGACTCTCAATCCCCTCACCCTCGATTAACTTCACACTCATAGTAACCTTGTCACCCGCATCACGCACGCGAGCCCAGCCATTTTGAGTCGCTACACTGTCAGGCAGATTAAAAGCCGATCGCGTTTGCAAATATTCAGCTCGCGCTAGTTCTGCCCCAGCATCCTTCAGTACTGCGCGAAACGCATCTATGTCAACGTTAGTAAATACCGCCTCGTACTCAATTTCCATCGGGCTAGTATAGCAAACTAAATCTATCTACCACGAATCAAATCCTAGAGACGTCATGATTCTTCACGATCATCCCAAACTGTTTTATAGATACGCTGGCTCATTAATTTTATGTCAGCGCGGGCTGCATTTATATCCGATTGGATAGAGGTTATTTCGTCATCAGTCAATGGGGTCTCTTGGTACTCATCAACCCTTTGTACAGTTTCTTGGCTTACTATCTTTTCTATTTTCTCTTGCTGATTATCATAAAGAGTAATGCCAGCAAGTTCATCATACTTTTTTGTACTGACAGATCGACCTTCAACCATAACTGCTTTATCTATGCGACTCGGAAATATCTGACGCGCTTTTCCCCGTAGAGATTTTACACCGCTATACATTTCATGACCTTCATCAAGCACTGATATAATTCTTGCTTGTGGTGCAATAAAATTAACCCCACGCTCAAAAATGTCATCATCTAATTCATCTAATAATCCAGCGTTAAGAGCCGCCACTTCAAAACTAACACCAGCCGCAGCTAATTGTTCCGCAAATATATTTGCTGTGCTACCTGTACGCACAAACTGTGAAACCACCAACACCTTATGTGATTCTAAAGATATGGAATCAAAAATTGGTTCTAACTTCTGCCACAATTCTCTCGAACGACCAGCGCCAATAAATAATATTTGTAGTGATTTACCTGGATGTACTTGTTTATATACGTCCCGGACTAGTAACGAAAGTACTCTACCTCCAGCATCATCACTTAAGATCAAATCGAAAGTATTATTATCAATACGATCTTTTAATAGTTTAATAAATTCAGTGGCCTGCACTTCAATATCGGCTAATGATTCAAAATGATATGACTTTTTTCCGTTTCCGGACTTAGTGGTAATGATTCAAGCTTCATAAACTAGTAGTGAGGGAGGGTGTTATCATTTAACTCCAGGTTAATAATTTGCCTCGTGTGCTACTTCCATCGCATAAGTATACACCCACTCGCATTTTTTTGTGAACGATGGTATATTTTGCGGACTTTGGCTGTAGCACTGCAGTCATAAGTGAGATCTAAATATCTTCGAGTCGCGGGAGTGTAAGTAAAAACTTTCACCTCTTTGCTACTCGATCGTATTTGTTAGTGTAGAACGGAGAATAACTATTGAGGCATCGTCTTGCATCAACGAATTATCCGCCCAGGATGGTGCAGAACATAATAAGTAGAAACGTTAAGGGACTGTTGGATTGGGTATTTCACTCAACGAAACAGTCTCCCAGACTGTTTGGGGTGTATGGATTCTGAGCTATCGCTACGAACCATACCTCCCTCTTCATTCGGTCATGTTGTGCCCTGCAGGCAGAGCCTGCAGCAAGGAAATGAAAAGAAGCTCTTACAAGTGAACTTGCAGAACTTCCTTTCATTTTCTTGAATTCAGCACAACGCGACCCTCATTTCATCGGGGTGTAGCATAATGGTAGTGTACGCCGTTTGGGACGGCGTGGCCCGGGTTCGATTCCCGGCTCCCCGACTAAAAGTGAATCAGTCAGACAATGTGTCTGGCTGATTTGCTTTTTGTGGCCGGGATCGAAAAGGTTAGTCAGCTAGTTTGGAGTATGCGAACAAAATAGCGACAACCTGCACTGATCCTGTAAGGATCGATTCCCGGCTCCCCGACAATCAATAAGCAAACCTCCAGCAAAGCTGGAGGTTTGCTTAGTTCAAGTCTCTCAGCGCGCACTGGCATTAGAGTCTCTCTTGGGAATCCATTTCCACATAGTCTTTGATACAATTACCTCTATGAAGAAGTATTGGTTTAAAACGACTGACTTTCCTAAGTTTTTTATATACCCAATTTATCCAGTTACTTTGGGTGCTTGGTTATTAACCACCTTTACACTCGCTTTGTGCATTTGGCTAAAATGAAAGGTACCCCATTCCATGGCTCAAAAATTGTAGACATGGTGCCTGACTCCAAACTGAAAGAGCTGTCTCCTGCCAGTCATATCATCACTGAGCAAAATAGAAATAATGAAGTAAACAAACGCATTATTTCAATCTACGGGATGTTTGATAATCATGTCTGGCCAACCAAAGCTTCACATCTCGATGGCGCTGAAAATATTCAAATTAAAGTCGACGGCCACCATAAAATGCTGTGGCATAAAAGTGTGCGGGACTTAATCGTTGAGAAAATCAACGCTTTAGGTGAAAACAAATAGGTTCTAATAACGTTTCAGACAACGAGTTTTACTGAATGTTTCCCTTAATAATTTCAACAACTTCTGCTGAATTGTTGTTGCCAGTGTCAATTTCAATACTCAAATCAGAGGGATTCTCTTCATAAAATCTGTTATTTGGTTCAAAATATCCCTGCAGTTCGGCGACTTTTGATTCCGGTAACTCTTCAATTTCCATCATCTGTCGGGTTCGTTCTTTCACCCTCTCCCATCTTGTAGCTTTTGCAGCCGTCATTCTGTAAGCAAAGAAGGGCGCATTTCTCTTTTCAGCAATTTGTTTTAATTTCTCAATACCATCTTGTTTACTTACCTGCTCAACCACAACACTCACACCGCACTCTAAATACTTGTCAATCATGACTGCCATCACATCTTTTATAATCGGAATAGTTTTTGAATTCTCTCCATAATTTGGAATTAATCTTTTGATATCAGGAAAAGCCACTCGTGCAGTATCAGGAAGTTCAGAATTGAGTAGTTTGGTAGTAGTAGTCTTGCCCGAACCCATCGGCCCATCGACAAAAATAAGAAAAGGTTGTTTCATTTCAATAGTATATCAAGATTGGTGTTAGATATAAATTCTAACGTCGTCACACGATATACACAGGCAATGTTGATATACTGAAACGTATGCAATACACACTCATTTCAGACAAAACAAAAATCGATGATTTATTGGGAAAAGAATCTCGACACGGCAACTTTGTGTATCAATATGATGCTGACACGATTACGTTACTAAAACGCAATTTCTCGTTACCGGACAGCCTATATATTTGGGTTACCAACGACGATGAATTTGTTGGCTTTGTTTCCTGTGATCGTGATTGGTGGGAAGATGGCTGCTTTTTCTTGAGAGAAATTTTTGTAGACCCGGCTTTTCAAGGTCACGGTTTAGGCAAATCACTAGTATCCCGCTGTATTGATCATGCGGAAGGAAAAGGTGCGCTTACCCTAGTTACTCAAACCGCCTTTGAAAATATTCCGATGCAAAAACTTTGTGAATCATTAGATTTCCAAAGATGGGAGAACCCGCAATGGGATGATGGGATCACCTACAAGCTTTTTTTGAAATAAACTGAACGTTTCCGGTGAAACTAGCAAAATACGCTATTTTGTGACCATTAACTCACTAACCCGCTCTGCTAATTCGATATCTTTGTGAGTTATAGCGTTACCAGCGTCGTGCGTAGTAGTTTCGACGGTAATTGAATTGTAGTCAAACGTAACTGTCGGGTGGTGATTGAGTGATTCTGCTAGTATGCACAGCTTGGCTACAGCAGACTGAACTTCAGCAAAATCAGTTAATTGCCAGTTCCCTACCAACGTTTCACCAGAAACACTCCAAGCTGGGTAACTGGCTATAAACTCTTCAAGCGTTGGTTTCATGTGAAATAGTTTAACACAGCAATTAGAAGTACCGCATTTAATACAGAAATACGTTTCACGTGGCACGCTATTTCTTGTTCCACATGGAACTAAGCTATGTAACTATAAAATTATATTAGGAATATACTTTACAGAAGCATACTTTTCACGGGGAACGATTCGAACAGCTACTATATCGATCTGCCAATCCAAATCGCAGTGGTTTTCTGCCAGCCACGATTCAATGGCACGATTCATGCGCTGAATTTTCTTAAAATGTACATTATCTTCTGGAGACCACGTTTCATGTGTAACAGCGTGTGATAAATCCGCTTTGGTTTCATATGAAACTGTTTTAACCTCGACAAAATGGACGATTTGCGTACCAGCAATAGTTTCCCGTGCAACGATGTCTAACTCTCCCCACTTTTTGAGATAATTGGTGTCTAGAGCGGTAAACCCATTGTTTATAAGGTATTTTAGGGCAATTTGTTCGCCCCAGGCACCAATTTGGTTCTTAATACCCTTTTTGTTAGTTTGTTTCATGTAAAACGTTTCACGTGGTACACTTTATATAGTTTCCCGTGGAATACCCTTATATTATACCAAATATAAATAAAGGACAGATTTGCAACCTGTCCTTTATCCACATATCCCCTGTCTTTTCCCCAGTTATACACTGTCCTCTAAGAGTCTGTTTTCAAACTGAACCGTATTAAAACCACTATCAAGAATCCACGCTTCAAACTGTTTGTCTAAGCCGGTGAATATAGCCAGACCAATTACTAAGAAGAGAATGCCAATACTACGCTTGAACCAACCGTGCGGATCAGCGGCCCAGGTGATATTACCAACAAACTTTTGCCCAAGTAGAGCAATGAGTAGTAGCACACAGGCCAAGCCAGCGATGTAGGCTAGTAGATACACGGTGCCAAGGGTAAAACTAGCTGGTAGCACCGCGGCTAGAATCAAGAAATAGGTCGGACTACAACTAGAGAACACCGGTCCCAGCGCCGCACCAATAGTGATATCGCCCCAGAGGCTCATTTTGCTGTAGCCGCTACCAACGACCGTATTACCACTGACTGACAACTTGCTCATACCAGGTACTTGGTTCCACAGGGTAGGGAAGGTAAAGGTGATACCGATCAGAAGTAGAATTGAGCCTGAGAAATAAGCCCAAAAGGAGGTTGGTATATCAATTAAAAGCGTGCTGGCTTTGAGTAGATAGGTAAATAACAGGATCGAAAGGCTGAGTGACCCGATAACGATGTAAGGCGTCAGCTTGCTCCGGCTACCGGCACTACTGCCAATAATTACCGGTAGGAGAGGGAGGATACAAGGGGCGAGTACTGTCAGCACTCCAGCAAAGAACGAGAGGGCTATAAACGACAGTGTGAGTGTTTCCATACGGCTACAGCTGATCAACTACCTGATCTAGCGTATTAGTTAAACCAGTGAGCTTTTTGAGCTCTGTACCGTCCGCATCCACTACCACCAACGTGTGCTGACGAATTACTTCGTAGCGGCGTTTCAATTCGGTCTCTGTATCGTAATCAAGCTTTAAAATATGGGTATTGTTCGATATTTCACCTAATCTGGCGTTTAAATCATTCTCTAAACCACGACACGACGGACACCAGTCTGCGTGAAAGAACAGCACGACTGTACCATTGTTAGCCAGAGCAAGCTTTTCGGGGCTATACGTTTCAAAGGTGCCGGGGGTAGTTGCAACTTCAGCTGAGGGAGGGGTAGGCGTAATTTCTGAAACCGCGGCCAGATCACTTGTCCCAGGGGAGGTAACGTCCACCTCCATTTCGGCTTCGACTTGTTCATTTCGTTCGTTTACGGCTTCCGTAACTGGTTCTGCTTGCGCTTCGGCTATATTTTGAGCTATATTCTCTAATCCAGATTCTCCACTAACAGCATCGCTATTACTTTGTGTGACCAGCTCTGTATCACCAGCGCTATTCAAAGTGGCGACCAAACCAATAATAAAGGCTATGACGGTCAAAATAATGATAATTTGCAGGGTACTGAGACCAGATTTAAGATTAGATTGCATGGTGAAAAGATAGGTTGATATATCTGTAGTATACGGTAACGGTGAAGGGATATTTCACATTTGTACAAAAAATACAGACTGATGGGTCTACAGTGAGTGAAACAGGCTACATAGACGGTTTTGGCTTTTTTTGCTGTCATGAACGGTGCGTGGCAGCATTTTCAATATCTTCCTATAAAAACAAACAAACGGGTAACCTATACCAACGGGGTGGATGTAGGGGTTTCCTGCTGGGAGCAGGAAAAACAGGCCGCAGCTATTTTAATAGAAAAACCCAAAAAGGGATTTTCTTTAGAATATGGTGCGGCCTGGGGTAATCGCCTCCTTACAGGAGCAGTAGACCTTTTGGACAGATTCATTCGCTACGCTCTAAATCTGACTCAAAAGCTTTTTCGATTGCCATGCAACCTGCTCCCAGCAGGTTGCTCCAGGCCGCAGCTATTTTAATAGAAAAACCCAAAAAGGGATTTTCTTTAGAATATGGTGCGGCCTGGGGTAATCGAAACCTGACGGTCTCAAATTCGCTACGCTCATAAGAGCCGCGGGTCACGCCTCAGCTGGTGTACTCGCTACGCTCCGTGCACCATGCTTCCGGCGGTTTCGATTACCCCAAAAGGTGCGCAGGCACCTTTCTCCAGGCACACAAAAACCCCTTTCGGGGTGTTTTGTGCGGCCTGGGGTAATCGAAACCCCGACTGATCCTTGGCAAGGACCCGTTATACCACTTAACCAAGGCCGCATATTGTATTTTTTTACCTGATCAGATCTTTTTGCATCAGATCAATCCAGGTTTGTAGCTTGCGCTTCAAACCAGTGCTGCCGATTATAGTATTTCCAACCCCAAAGTGCAATGATTTTGTTTGTGTACTTGCGATTACTTGGGTGCGGTGAAATTGGGTATAGGGCAATTTCAAAGCCTTGGACCAACGCTTCATACAAACAGCTTCTTTGTGAGCAGGGTAGAGCACCAGCTGCACACGAACCTTTGTACGCACTACACCCAAATATTCTTGAGCAAACCGCAGAAAAATGGCGTGGGTATCCATATTAGTACCAGTCAATCGCACACTATGCTCGCTTGCAAGGTCTCCGTGCCCAACATACAGCATCAGTCCAGCCACAAACAGCGGGTCGGCTTGATAGTGCTTGAATTCAGTCATGGCCGAGCGCTCTAGCTCAACGTAATGAGCAGTGCGTTGTGAACCTCTCGCTTTGTTGATTAAGCGCAATCGCTTGGCGTTTTCTTGACCGGCGCGACGTTTGTTTTGCTTGGTGACATTGGCTGAAATAGCGTTACTTTTCAACCATTTTGAGATGGTTGACTTGCTCACATCACATACCTTGGCAATCTCTTGTAGGGTAAAACCCCGTTCACGTAAACGGACTGCTTGATCGTAATTTTCCTCATTCCGAACCATATAGTTAGTATATTATACACTATATGCATATGTTTCGTTTAAAGATTAAACCCGCCATTTGTGGAGAAATGGCGGGTAAAGGGTATTTTAGGGCTGATTTCCATCAAAATCACGGTCCTTCTTCACACTCTTCACCGACGACTACCACCCAGCCGCGAGGACCAACTACCGCACTATGTAGCTTTCCAATTGGGACATCAAAGCGATCCCCGGCCTTTAATTCTTTAAGCGTACCCTCAAAATCAAAGGTAATCGAGCCATCGGTAACAAACAAAGACACCTTACCAGTGTGGGCATGCTCAGGGTATTCCGTGCGAGCTGGATCAGTCCATTCATACACGTTTGCGAAGCCTTCAGACTCCAACTTTGCAATACATCTCTCAGATAATTCCATAATATTTGTATTCCTTACAGGAACAGTATACCTTTTTGCCATTTCTTTTCACCAGTTCAAGAAATTGCTCAAAAGGTCTTGCAAACGTCACCCAGGCATTCTCACCTTCCGCTTCTAAGGTTTTGATACAACGTTCTGAGAGTTCCATACATCGTAGTATAGCAATAAAATGGATTGCTTTTAAATGAAAGTAACGTATGATATCGGTCACGCACCGGTAAGCACAGCTTTCAGGTGCTATGATCAAAACCAATATACAAGTCAGCTTGTATATGTTTCCAACTTGCACCTGTAGTGAAATGGATATCATAACTGACTTCGGATCAGTCGTTCCAGGTTCGAGTCCTGGCAGGTGCACATAACAATAAACTCCCACCTTTTGGTGGGAGTTTATTGTTACAAGCCTGACAGGACGTGAAAAGAGCGAATATATCACCCGGAACGTAGTGAGGACGATTTGAGCGCCAGGGTCGCGTGACACAGTATTTTTGGAGCGTGCGAACAAAAATACTGATGTAAAGGCGACCGAGTCCTGGCAGGTGCACCAATAAGATTAGCCGGCGAAAGCCGGTTTTTCTTGTGCGTCTGAAGGAAAGCCGGGGAGGCTTTTTCGAAAAGGTTACCGCTATAGCCCAGAAAAACGTCTGCGACAAGCGTTTTTCTGATACAATGCCTACATTATGCAGATATTACCAGAACATATCCCCAACGAAGTAAAACAAGTCGCTGACACCCTAGAAAAGGCCGGTTATACCGCCTATTTAGTGGGTGGGTGTACCCGTGATCTGCTGATCGGACACACCCCTAAAGACTGGGACCTGACCACCGACGCTCACCCAGAGCAAATCCAAGTCCTGTGGAGCGCAGACGAGACATTTTGTAATAATGACTATGGAACAGTGGGGGTGAAAACTGAAAGTGAAGATGCCACTCTGCAAGTAATCGAGGTCACACCGTACCGCAGTGAGGGTACCTACAGTGATAATCGGCGGCCTGATAAGGTGGAATTTGGGGTTTCACTGGAAGAAGACCTGAAACGACGCGATTTTACCGTCAACGCAATTGCGTATCGCATTGCAGACCAGACCACTGTAGACCTATTTGATGGGGCGGGGGATATAGTTAAAAAACGTCTCGGGACAGTAGGTAACCCCGGCAAACGCTTCGGGGAAGACGCCTTACGGATGATGCGAGCAGTTCGGCTAGCGGGGCAGCTTAATTTTGCTATCGAGGCGGATACTATGCGATCTATCTATGAAAATAAGGCTCTCTTAGAGAATATTGCGATCGAACGAGTCGCCGACGAGTTCTCTCGACTCCTGATGACTGATACACCACTGCAAGGAATAGTGATGATGGAGCGGTTAGGTCTACTCACCTATGTCATCCCAGAATTACTGGAAGGAATTGGGTGCGAACAAGGTGGCATTCATGATTTTGACGTCTACGAACACAATTTACGTACCTGCCAGGCTGCTGCCGACAAACACCACCCTCTGCCGATGCGCTACGCAGCTTTACTACACGATATTGGCAAACCAGCCACCAGGCGAACCGGTGGAAAAAATAAGAAATATACTTTCTTTGGACATGAGGTGGTTGGTGCCAGGATGACAAAAACCATACTAGAAAGGCTTAAATTACCGCGCGTAACTATTACCGAGGTAGTGAATCTAGTACGATGGCACATGTTTTTCTCTGACCCGGATGAAATCACACTGTCAGCCGTACGGCGAACAATTGTCAGAATTGGGGAAGATAATATAGAAAACCTCCTGAATTTGCGGGTTTGCGACCGAATTGGGACCGGTAGACCAAAAGAACAACCGTTTCGATTCCGCAAGTACAAAGCGATGGTTGATGAGGCGCTGCGCGACCCAATATCAGTAAAAATGCTTAAAACTAATGGTGATCGGCTTATGGAACTCACCGGTGAGCGCCCTGGGCGCAAATTAGGCTACGTATTGCACGCCTTACTAGAAGAAGCGCTCGAGGATAGTACAAAAAATACCGTTGATTATATGGAAAAACGAGGGGTTGAGCTGTTTGCCCTACCTGAAGCTGAACTAATTGCATTAGCAGAAGCAGGGAAAGCTAAACAAGCGGCTGAGGAAGCGGCAGCTATTAAGGACATACAGCGTGTGCACAAGGTAGTCTAAAGGACAAACAAAAAACCGCTCTGATCAAATTGGATCGGGCGGTTTTGCTTTAGATTGCTACTATTTCCCATCACGGAGATAGAGACTAAGAACGTAAGAACTGGTCCATCAATCAACTAGTGATTGCGACCGCTTGGCTACTGGTTTAGTAAAGGCCTGGGGGAGTCAGCTGATGAGAGTGGGAGGTTCTCAAGAGCTGGCTACCCCAGGCCTTTGTGTGGAGAGCTTATGTTGAACTTTCTAGTTCAGGTTGGCGCATTATATGTTGCTAACCAAATAGGTGCTCTATGTTGTAGTTTGAAGATTGTTTCTACGTGGTGTGTCGAAACTAACTTCGTTTATGTGTGGGTGTTGTTTGAACGAATTTTTTCGTTCAATTGAGTTAAAGTCTTGCGACTTTATTGGAGGTAATACTCAATTGGATTTTGAATGAACTCTTTACGTTCCATCCAATTGAGTATCAGGGGATTGTTCAGGATGTTTCCTGACCAACCCTCTGATACTCAATCTTTGTGGATGGTTGCGCGCCCTTTCTGGGCCTACCGATAATATACTCTTCTTAAAGGACAGGGTAAAGGACATGCTTGGGGATAACTGTCCTTTAGATGTTTTGTTTGACAAATGTGTGTTTCGGGTTGTTATAAAAAATGGCCGAAAGGCCATTTTACAGTTCAAGAGCAAGTTCAATTGAGACGGGGCAGTGGTCACTCCCCAGTACATCAGGGTGAATTCGGGCTTGTTTTACAAGCTCTTTTAACGACTCGTGGACCATCACGTAATCAATACGCCACCCAACATTGCGTTCACGCGCTCCACCAAAGTGACTCCACCAGGTGAATTGGTCGGTGGCCTCTGGATTGAGTAAACGCAGTGAATCTACGAAACCACGGTTCAGCATTTCGTCAATACCTGTTCGCTCTTCAGTAGTAAACCCTTTTTTGCCGACATTGGGCTTGGGTCTAGCTAGATCAATTTCTCTGTGGGCGACATTGAAATCACCGCAAAAGATCACGGGTTTAGTTTCTTGCAGTTCATGCATGTACTGCAAATATGCCGGATCCCACTGTTGACGCATCGGAATGCGTGACAGGTCATCTTTGGAATTTGGCGTGTAGACGGTACTAATGTAAAACGCTTCGTACTCAGCCACCATCACCCGACCTTCATTAGTGGTGTCTCCGTACTCATCAACGAGCTGATACTCTTTTTTGATATGTTCTGGCAGGCCGTTTGTGACCTCGAGTGGCTCTTCTTTGCTGAAGATGGCTGTGCTGCTATAGCCCTTTTTTTCAGCTGAGTACCAATATTGGTGATATTCAGGGTATAGTGCCAAAAATTCATCCTCTACCTGATCAGGTTGAGCCTTGGTTTCTTGTATACAGAGGATATCTGGCTGATGTTTGACTAAAAACGGCTCCAAAAAACCCTTTTTCTGCACCGCCCGGATACCATTAACGTTCCACGAGTAGATTTTCATGCTGTCAGTATATCAAAATCTACTAAATCTGTGCCTTAGTGTATGATTCAGCGCAATGGAACAGTATCTCACTCTATTACAAGACGGTTTGGCGGCTGCTGGGCTATGGTTTATTGTTGGGTTTTTGTTTTTAGAGAATGTGCCTGGGGTAGGATTAATCGCACCAGGGTTGACCGTATTAGTGCTTGGTGGCTTCTTTCATGAAGTAGTTGTGGCTCATCCAGCCCAGCTGTATATCATTGCCTGGGTAACAATCGTCATAGCAGACAACGTCTGGTACTGGCTAGGGTATTGTGGTCATCACAAGCTCACTTGGCTCCAAAACGTTGCCAAACACTCACCCAACGTAAGTGAATTATTGACCAAGCAACCTGTGTGGGCACTAAGTACCTACCAATTTATGCCGTATTTCCGCATGTTTTTGCCGTTTTCACTTGGTATGTACAAATTATCACCAAAACAATGGCTCCCGATCAATCTCATCGCATCAGCTTTATACGTAGGGGTTTTTCTCAGCATTGGCGTTATTGGGGCGTACGTAGCCGAAAGTGTTGGTGGTATTGACCAAATCACCACCAACCTCAACCGTATCTTGGCAGTGACTGCAGTAGTGTATGGTCTTGTCTTGATGAGGCGATACTATCAGTTACAAGAAAAAGCAGAAGGCGCAAAGGATACATCACCAACTATCAAACATTAAAAAACGGCACCAACTGGTGACACCGTTTTGTTTACAACCCATTACGTCACTGCTGATCTTCTTTTTCGTGCTTGATTTGCAATGAATCTATAATTACCCCGATCAAAAGACTAACGAGAATAAAACCAGTAATGGTTGATGCACCCATAATGTACCACTGTGCCCAAACACCAGTTTGATCTACGCTCGCATCCACGATCCCGCGCCAGTTATCAAATACCATCAACTGAAAGTGCGTGAGCAAGCTGGTGTGAAAGTTACCATACAGATGTGGCACGACTGCACCAAACAACTTGCTTGATAGCAAAGCGAAGACGGACAGTATCAACCCTAGCAGTCCAAACACGGCGGCTGCTCCCTTGGCTGCGCGCAGCAATGCCTCGGTAATCTGAGAAAAAGCCGGCACAATGCTGAGTAAGCGCAAGATCCGCAACGCACGCAGGGCCGACAGGTTACCAAACATTGGCAATAGACTAGTCAGCACGATAATCGTATCAAACCAATTCCACGGTCGCCTAACAAAGACGAATCCTTGTGCAAACAACTTAAGCAATAGCTCGACCACAAAGAACGTTAAAAACCAGCGGTCGAGTCGCAATAGTATCGATCCGTACTGCGACATCACAGCGGGATAGGTTTCTAGGCCTAGCGTGATACTGTTGGCGACGATGACTGCTACGACGGTATATTTGAACCAAGCATGCTCGGTGAGATTAGAAATATGTCCGCGTAGGTACTGCATGTGTAATGAAGAAAATCATACCGCATAGTACATCGTTTGCAAGTGAGTAGATAGCCATTCTTAATGAATCAACCGATCGAGAAAATTGTGCGATTCGGCTGAGCTAATACATCACCTGTTATACTAGCCACCACTGACCATGCAGCATTTCCTTACTTTTTTATTCAAACGGCTTGAAGTTCTACCTAACAAACTCGGGATTCAGAACCCATCATCTAAGAAAACATTTTGGTGGTTTGTGTGTGTGGGGTGGTTGTTTATTATGCTGATGATACTAGCGTCATTTAACGCAACATCTGCTACAAACCTAATCAGTAGAACATCAGTTAGCGCTTATAGTTTAATAGAAACCCTACCTGATTCACTGTACCCATTTCAACAAGAAATTGAAGGTCAGTTAGTACGGGGTCACGACGCCTACCAAAATGTCATCGATTCTGGAATTGCTTTGTACGGAGAGAATTACACCAGCCTACCAATCATTCTCTATCGTGGTGTCTGGCACGTACTAGGCTCAATTGTAATATTGGTATTTTTGCTACATTTTGGACGGCGGCTGTTTCCTACTAATGTACTGCTATATTCATTTGTTTTAGCTTTGATTATTGGATTGATTCTGCAAGAGCTGGTGTTTCACCCTTCAAAGTATGACCAACCGATTATTAAAGGGGTGTTTGATCTGCTGACTTGGCTAGCTCCAGTTATAATTTATAAAATTTACAGTTATTATAAAAAGAGGACTCCGAGCCAGTAACATTGAAATTATGCTTTATTTGCTATACTACTAGTACACATGAAGCAATTCTTTATCTCGGTTTATATTTGGCTCGACACCATCCCAGAGCGGTTATATCCATTTGCACACGAAATAGAAGGGCAGTGGGTGCGTGGAAAAGTGGCCTACGCTAAAGTACTAGAAGAGGGATTTACCCTACTTGGACCAGGGAAAATGCGACCAAAACTGATCATTTATCGCGGCGCCTGGCATTTATTTGGATCAGTTGTATTTATAGTCAGTGTTACATTGCTGGCTCGTGATGTACTGGGTAGCGAGGCTGCGCTATACATACTAATGGGAGCAGCCATAGCTGCACTAATTTTTCAAGAATTTATTCTAGATCCCCGCCGATACGGGCAGCAAACCAACAAAGGCATCATCGATGTATTTACGTGGGTAGTCCCCATGGCAGTTTATATTGCGTTTTTGGTTTTCTAAAAGAATCATAATAATTGACCTTGAGGTCGCTTGTATTTCTATACAGCTATGCTTTAATGCTTGTAGCGAAACA